>TARA_R110002167_G_scaffold277572_1_pt1 | contig 11721 bp, 5 predicted proteins | sample TARA_R110002167 | Tara Oceans TARA_R110002167 (sample SAMEA4398238) | marine metagenome | biome: Polar Biome; feature: [MES] marine water layer (ENVO:01000295) within the mesopelagic zone...; material: water (ENVO:00002006), including particulate matter (ENVO:01000060) such as...... | reverse complement strand
CGCAACAATAATATTATTAACCTTAGACGGGAAATCGGTAAAATGACCCAACACCCACTGCGCTCCATGTTGTTTTATTCCCTCTCACTGTTCGTAGTTCTCACGCCGCTGCAACACAGTCAGGCCGACGATCTGCAGAAGACCGTTTTATTTGAAGCACGCGACGGCCAGTACCATCACTACCGCATCCCCGGCATCATCACCACGAAGCAGGGCACACTGCTGGCTTACTGCGAAGCCCGTAAGGCATCCGGCGACTGGGCCAACATCGATATCCTCATGCGCCGCAGCACCGATGGCGGCAAAACCTGGGAAGCTCCTCAGACGATTCACGATGCCAAAGAAAACACCGTCAACAACGTAGTCGCTTTCGCGGATGATCAGACAGGACAGGTTCATCTCCTGTACTGTGAGAATTACGGCCGCTGCTTTTATATCGACAGCAAAGATGACGGCAAGACCTTCAGTGATCCCGTCGAAATCACCAGTGTCTTCGAACAGTTCCGCAAGGAATACGACTGGAACGTCATCGCCACCGGCCCCGGTCACGGTATTCAACTGCAGAACGGGCGACTGCTCGTGCCTGTCTGGCTTTCAACGGGGGGCAAAAAACACCGTCCTTCCAGCGTCGCCACCATTTTCAGTGACGATCATGGCAAAACCTGGCAGCGCGGCGACATCATCGTCAAGCAGGGAGATACCGTCGCCGGCGAGACTGTTGTGAATCCCAGCGAAACCGTCGCCGTCCAGTTATTCAATAATCAGGTCCTGGTTAATATCCGTACCGAATCCGAGCCTCATCGGCGCCTGGTTGCCGTGAGTGACAATGGTGCCACCAACTGGACCAACAAACATTTTGACGATCAACTCCTCGAACCGGTCTGCATGGCCAGCATCCTGCGTCTCCCCGCCAGTAAGTCACAGCCGAAGAATGCCATCGTCTTTGCGAACCCGGACAATCTGGAAAACAAAACCAAACGTAGAAAGCCCAATCGCGATCGGAAAAACCTGACGCTGCAGGTCAGTTTTGATGACTGTCACACCTGGGCCAGCAAACAGGTGCTCGAACCTGGTATCAGCGGCTATAGCGATTTAGCGGCGTTGCCCGACGGTACGATCTTCTGTTTCTACGAAGATGGCGGCTTCAAAAATGACGGTTACGACACAACCGCCTTGACAATCGCCCGATTTCCATTGAAATGGATCTTACAGCACTGACCCGAACACGGATGTTTTCTGCAAGTCTGAAACCCGGTATCGCTCCCCGAGAAAAATTGAGTTCCTGCCATGCCTCGCAACTGCCTCATTGTTTTCACCCTCGTCTGCTGCTGTCTGTTTCCTTTCCAGTCTATCTCCGCTGACAAGCCCGATCACAGTGTCGACATCTGCATCTACGGCGGAACTTCCGGTGGCGTTGTCGCTGCCGTCAAAGCGGCCCGGCTCGGAAAACAGGCGATACTCATTGAACCGGGACAGCATCTGGGAGGCATGAGTTCCGGCGGCCTCAGCTTTTCCGACATGGGAAAAGCCGCCACCGTTGCCGGCATGGCGCGTGAGTTTTATCAATGCATCGGCAGGAAATACAATAAACCTCTCGAAACACAGCTCGAACCCCATGTCGCCGAGCAGGTCTTCGACGAAATGATCAAAGAAGCCGGCGTGACAGTTCTTAAAGGCGAGCCTCTCAAAAATGTCATCAAACAGGGACCACGCATTCAAACCCTGATCACCGAAAAAGGGACTCGTATCAACGCGAAGATGTTTATCGATACCACCTACGAAGGCGACCTGCTCGCAGCCGCCGGTGTTTCTTATTCGCTGACCCGCGAAGCCAATTCGCAGTACAACGAAACGTTGAACGGCATTCAGTATCATGAAATCCCCCAGGTCCATTTTGGAAAAGTCGATGCCATCGGTCGCCGCAAAGATCGCCGCGGTTTATGGGATCGTTCCATTCCGCTTGACCCTTATCGGATTCCCGGCAAGCCGGAAAGTGGCCTGTTACCTTTAATCGAAAAGGGTGAGCTCGGCACTCCCGGTGAAGCAGCCCCCGGCGTGCAGGCTTACTGTTTTCGACTCTGCGTCACCGATCAACCCGCGAACCGCATCCCCATTCAACCTCCTGCCAACTACGATCCAGCCCGCTACGAAATTGTCGCCCGCTATATCCAGGCCTGTCAGAAAGCCGGCGATGACATGGACCTCCGCTGGTTTACCAAACATGATGCACTCCCTAATGGCAAATTCGATTTCAACACGGCTTACTTCGGTTTGAACTACGTCGGCGGAAATCAAGGCTACACCGAAGCCAGCCACACAGAGCGTCAGAAAATCATCAAAGAACACGAGAACTACGCTCGCGGCCTGTATCATTTTCTGAAGACAGACCCCCGCGTTCCCGAAAAAGTCCGTCAGCAGATCAGTCAGTACGGTCTCTGCAAAGACGAATTCCTCGATAACGGCGGCTGGCCGCATCAGCTTTATATTCGCGAGTCACGGCGGATGATCTCCGATCTGGTCATGACCGAACATCACTGTCGTCACACTGAAGTCGCCCCCCGATCTGTCGGCCTGGCCTCTTACGGAGTCGACATCCACGAAATCCGTCGCATCGCTCATGAAGGCATGATGATCCGCGAAGGCAAACTGCTCGGCCACACCGGCACCCGCGGCCCGTATCCCATCGGTTTTGAGGCGATCGTCCCCAAAGCCTCCGAATGCAATAACCTGCTGGTCACCTTTGCGATCTCCGCCAGTCACGTTGCCTTTGGTTCTACCCGTATGGAACCGGTCCTCATGATTCTCAGCCAGTCCGCTGCCACCGCCGCCAGCCAGGCCATCGATGCCGATTCCCCGATCCAGGAAATCAACTACCAGCGACTCCGCACTCAACTCCTCGCGGACGGTCAACTGCTCGACTGGCCTTCGCCCGTCAAACGCGGTCAACCCCAGGCACGCGTCATCACAACCGCAGAAAAACTGCCCGGAATCGTCCTCGATGATTCCGCTGCGGAATACACCGGTGGCTGGAGTGAAAGCAATCGCCAGCCATCGCCCCTCGGACCGACTTACACTCACGACAACAACAAAGAACGCGGTAAGAAAACCGCCCGCTTCTCGCCGAAGATCAAACAGACCGGCGACTACGAAGTCCGCCTGCTCTATACCTGGCATGAGAACCGTTCCACAAAAGTCCCGGTCACCATCCAAAGTGCAGACGGAGAAAAAACGGTCTTCGTCAATCAACGGCAGCCCGCGCTCATCAATCGCATCCCGGTTTCTCTGGGTGAATTCCACTTCGAAGCAGGGCAGCCGGCTCAGATCACAATCTCCAATACCGGCGCCGACGGTTACGTCGTCGTCGATGGCCTGCAGTTGCTTCCCGTAGAAATTGCTGCTGAAGAACGAGCCGGCACAAAAGCATCCGGATTCCCCGAAATCAGCATGTCTGAAAAACCGGTCGCCAGACCACTCCCCAATCCACAGGCAACCCGTGTCGCGGTTTCTCCGCTCGCTGCGGAAACAGAACCACGGACTCCCGGTGCAAGCACCCGACACTCGAGGGAACCGGTCACCCTGGCGAAAGAGACTCCTGCAGCAGAGATAGACGGCAAGGCTTACGACGTCGTCGTCATCGGTGGCACGGGCGGCGGTGTTGCTTGTGCCGTGCGGGCAGCCCGCGAAGGTTGTTCGGTTCTGCTCGTGCAGCATAACGGGCACCTCGGTGGGATGATGACCAACGGCCTCATGCAGTGGGATGCCCTCTACGGCGGCCCTCGTTCGCCACTCTTCAGCGAACTGCTGGAAAACATCGAGAACTATTACATCAACACCTTCGGTCAAAACTCCTCCGACCACCAGACGATTCGCTACACACACGAAAAATACCCGATTGGCTGGGCCGAACCCCATGTCGCCGAACGCGAATACAATCGGCTCGTCGCACAGGAACAGAACATCACACTCCTCTTGAATCATTACCCCACGCAAGTCAATCGCCAGGGCGCGCTCATCAACAGCGTCACCCTCACTCGCTTCGGCACTCCTGAATCGATCCAGGTCAAAGGCACCACCTTTGTCGATGCGACTTACGAAGGCGATCTGTTCGCGCTGGCGGACGTTCCCTATCGCGTCGGTCGCGAAGCCCGGGACGAATTCAACGAACCCCACGCCGGGAAAGTGTTCGTCAATATCGATGGTCACCGCCCCGAGAGCATCGTCAAAGAGGGGCTCAACATTCGCGTCTACGGAGCAAGGCAGGGGAGTATGGATCCCACCAGTCCGTTCACTGCCGATGGTGCCGTCCAGGCTTATAACTATCGGTTCTGCGTGACCTCCGATCCCGCCAATCGGCTCCCGATCCCCAAACCGGCCAGCTACAATCGTGAGGATTATCTCAACTTTCACCGTCGCTATATCCCCGCCAGTCGCGGCCCCAATCACAAGTCGCACGTCAACAGCCCCATCATGCCGGGTCAGAATCACGAATACCCGGAAGCCGACTGGTCCACCCGCGAACAGATCATTCAGCAGCATCTCGACTTCGGCCTGGGACTGATGTGGTTCCTGCAGCATGATGAAACGATCCCCGCGGCGCAGCGTAAGAAGTACCTCGAATGGGGGCTCCCCAAAGATGAATACGCCGACCACGATCACGTTCCCTACGAAATGTATGTCCGCGAAGCCCGCCGCATTGTGGGACGTCATGTCTTCAATGAAAATGATGGCATGCTGACTGAAGACTACCGCCGGACTCCCATCCACCCGGACAGCATTGCCGTCACCGACTGGTATATGGACTCGCATTCCTGCACGACGGACAGTCGCCCCGGGTTTAAATACGACGGCAAACTGATCCTCACCGAAGAATCCCGTCCGTCGCAGATTCCCTATCGCGCACTGCTGCCACAAGACGTCGACAACCTGCTGGTCCCCGTCTGTCTCTCTGCGACCCATATTGCCTGGGGCGCCATCCGTCTGGAACCCGTCTTCCTGCAGACCGGTGAAGCCGCCGGGTATGCAGCCGCACTCGCGAAACAGCAGTCGACCACTGCCGCCAATCTCGACCCCGAACTCCTGCTGCAAACGCTCGTGCGTTATCGTCAGCTGGTCAGCTTCTTCAACGACATCAAAATCACCGATTCGGACCCAGCCATCCCCGCTGCCCTCTATTTCGCGACAAAAGGCTTCTTCAACGACTACAACGCCCGACTCAATGAACCACTGACGCAATCTGTGAAGGCTGCCTGGGAACAGGGACTGCAGCAACTGGAGCAGGGCACCCTCGAACCGCGACAGCTGGCGAAACAGGTACAACAGGCAGAAGAACAAAAGTCGCCGGCCACGAAAGTCAAACGAGGCAACTTTCTGCTCAACGCCTGGGATCGTATGCAAAACTGATTTAAGTGACGTCATCCTGTTCACTTTCTGCTGAATAAATTCGACTTGACTCCTGCTTTTCGCGCGGCAAAATCAGCGTTTATACGTGTGTCGCGCGCGATCCACTACTGGTTCAGGTGAATTTCACGACTACGGAAAATATTCGCACTATAAAACCCACTGGTCTTAACGCGATTTGCCCAAACACCTGCATAAAATTAATCAGCCTGTCGCCACACCATCGCCACACTTTGGCGCACTTCTCGCGTCCGGTTCGCCCTGCTGTCAACTCCTGTCGACACGTATCGCCACGGTGTTTGTTGATCTCCACTTGCCTCCCCCGTGCCATTATCGATAATCCTGACTGTCGACCACAAAACTCAATCCCTGTGTGCTGCATGTGAAATGTCTCGCTTAGAAACAATAAAATGACATTAAAACTCCCTGAATCCACTGGGAAAGTTTGCGGAGATCCAAACACCACCGGGTGCCATCTGCCGGCTTGCCCGGCAGTGCGCAAGTGCCTTCCCACAGGAAACAGAGAATTGCAGTCCCATTCTACCCGATCTCTCCGGGCTCCACTCAGATGAACAAGGCGCAGTAAACCTTAGATTCCTCGTGACAAATCAGCAGGACAAGTTTTGGATTGAAAGAACAAATCCCTGACTAAATCGTATCACACTTAAACAATAGCGTTTCACGAGTCCTGACACTCGGTCCAACTGACCCTGGAGAGGCTACAGCAAAACTGGAAACAACCCCGGCTAAACGCACCTCTGCTGATACGAGATCTGGAAGTGCTGTCACTCGAAAGGAGCGACTCAGATTGGATTCGTCCCTCACTCCCATTTCTAAAGACACTTCATTCTTTATGGGATCGTGCACCGTCTGGCAGCTTGATGATTCGTAACAAAGCCCCCTGAGGTCCCAGGTCCGGTGAACCTCCACCTGCTACAATCTGTGAACCATCTGCAGTAAACACAACAGTTCTTAACTCGTCTTCAAATCCCTTCAGCGTCATCTGCAGCTTTCGGGTTGGCCAGTCCCATATTTTCAGTGAGCGATCGCTGCCAGCAGTCGCAATACGATTGCCCTCAGCAGAAAACCGGATTGCCCGGATGCTCCCCATATGGCCCGTTAGCTCCCCGACAGCTTCGTTTGTCGTGGCATCCCAGATTTGAATCGCGCTGTCCCAGCTTCCTGTGAGCAGAAATTTTCCATCCCGCGAGAAACTTAAACTTGCCACTCCACAGAATTCATAATGATTATCGTAGAGGAGAGACAGCTTACCGTTTTCGGAGAGCTGATACAGCTTGTGTCCCCCGTCTGACATTTTACCTGCGCGCGGATTAAAGTAACCTTCTCCCACAGCCAGTCTGCCGCCATCGGGAGAGAACTGCAGACAGGAGATCAAATTAAAATCTCCTTCGACCTGCTGATTCTTTCCGGATTTGCAGTTCCAGATTCGCAATTCTCCCGCGTTACTTTCGCCTCCCCCCGTCACAATCGATCTGCTGTCCGGCGTAAAGGCCAGGCTGAACAACGGGAGTTCATTTTGGCTGGTCCAGACAGGCTTTCCTGTTTTTCGATCCCAGAGTGTGAGCCCCCCCTTATACTCAGCCTTTACATCCCAGTCATAATTAATCGTGGCCAGCAGTCGTCCATCAGGCGAGAATGCCACTCCGGTCACCAGCCCTTTATGATCGGGAAGGGTGCCGAGTCGGGACCAGTGACAAGTGTCCCAGAGCTTCACTGTTCCATCGTGGCTTGCACTGGCGATCGTGGCACCATCCGGCGATAAGGCAAGTTCACGAATCAGATTGCTGTGGCCACTCAGATCCCACTCCTGTTGAACGGGGCTGGCTTCGAACAGGAAGTGTTTCCGGCCTCCCGGCGTTCCGCCTCCCCCTGCAACCAGCCAGCTTCCATCGGGAGAAAACGCCAGCGCACGAAAATTCTCGAAGCCGTTTTCCAGGACACCCATCTCCTGCCAGCTGGGAACATGACGCAGCACAATTTTTCCATCCTTGCCTGCGGTAGCCAATGTGTGACCATCCGGGGAAAATGCGACCGTCACACCGGGTGTAATGTGACCGCGAAAGTTTGCGATGATTTCCGATTGCCTGGTATCCAGAATACTGGTACTGCCGGCAAAGGCATTGATGGCAAGGTAATGCCCGTCGGGGGAGAGCGAAAGACTTGATCCCAACAGCCGCCGCTGATCGCGTCGTTGTTTTATCAAACTCCAGGACTTCGTATCGAAGTAGAGAATCCCTGTCGGCGAAACTGCCAGCAGCGTCTGTTGATCCGGAAGAAATTTCAAACCGTATGCTTCATTCACACCGATTTTCAGAGTGGTTTTATGCTGCTGGCTCTCGCAGTCCCAGATGCGAATCCCCGGTTCTTTGATTATTTTCACTGCTATAAATCGTCCATTTGGTGAAACATCCAGTGCCTGTGCCTCATTCTTCAGGTCGGGGTAAACCGGTGTTGCCTCCGCTTTGTCCAGATTCCACAGAACAACATGAAACGGAGTATCGCCGCTGGACTTGATATCCCGTAACGAATTCACTCCATGCCCGGCGACAATCACCTGACTGGTCGGAGTGAATATGATGTCGTTTGCCCGATAACCTCGCTTGCCTTCCGATTCGGATTGCAGAATGGTCTTACCGGTACTGGTTTCAGCCACAGTCATTCCATGCCATCCGGCCATGCCGATCAGTTTTCCGTCTCTCGAAAAATCGACATCATAAAGACTGGAACTGTAGGAGACAAATTCCGGTTCTTCAATCCGTTCTTCCAGGCTCCAGAGTTTCGCGCCATACAGGCGGTCACTTGAAATCAGCCATTTAAGATCGTTGGTAAACGCGACTGCGGAGATCGAGATCTCATGTCCGCGAATCACTCTGGGGGGCTTGACTTGATTCACATCCCAGATTTGTATCATTCCATTGACGCCACCTGTCGCTATCCGTTGTCCGTCCGGTGAAAATCGAATTACTTTGATTCCACCAACGTGCCCTCTGAGCACGCGTTTCCTCTTTCCCGCTTTGACATCCCAGAAATATACGCCGCTGTCATGAATGCCCGTTCCCGCTGCGAGAATCTGACCATCGGGGGAAAACTGAAGTGTCGAAATGAGATGGGTATGGTCGGCATGCTTTCGCTTTAACTGGCCCGACGAGGCATCCCATAAATGAACGGCACCGGCCGGCACGGGGAGCGTGCCTGTACCGGTTGCAATCCATTTTCCATCCGGCGAGCAGGCCACTGACCAGACCGGCCCCGAGTGACCTGCCAGCTCATGGATCACTTTGCCAGTTGTGGTGTCATAGACTTTTGCCAGGCCGTTTTCCAGACCCACAACCAGTCGCTGTCCATCGACGCTGAATGCAAAATCATGCGGTTTCGATGATTCCTGCCACAGACTGATCTGCCGGTTCGCAGCAATATCCCAGATGAGAATCGACCCGGTATGCAGGCTGGCAGCGAGTTTCGTTTGATCGGGAGCCAGCACAAACTGTCTGACGGGCCCCGGGCCACGGTACATCCAGGTTGCTTTCTTACTCTTTAAATCGAAACGCCCGATCAGACCGTCATTAATCCAGACTTCATGACTCTTCTCCGGAATGGTCAGATCAAACACTCCATAAGCATGAAAGATCTGATGCGAGTCATGATATTTTCTGGAAAGGTAGCGCCATTCGAAACCGCGCAGGTCTTCCTCACCCGCCTGCGGACGATGCTGTGCCAGCAGATCCACCAGCGATTTAATATTGCCGTCTCTGTCTGCCTGAAATGCGGTATTCATCTGGGCCGCGTAAAGCATGCTGCGCGTCTTTTTTTCGCTGGCACGGGCCGCCTGCTCCGATTTCCGGGCGGTCTGCTCAGAATAGATCGCCTGGTTTAACGCCAGCTTCGCATGGGCTGCAGAAATCTCCGCGTTCTGGCGCAGCTGAGATTCACGGTAAATTGTAACGGGGCCTGCAATCGCCAGGAACAGCAGAACCAGCGCCAGACCGGTAGAGAGCAGGGCAATCATCGGCTTTCGTTTACACCACCGCCAGCTGCGTTCCATATGCGAGATTGGTCGCGAATGAATCGGCTCTCCGTTCAGAAAACGTCGTAATTCGGCCGCCAGTTCAGCCGCACTCTGAAATCGTTTCTCGGGATCTTTTTCCAGACAGCGCAGACAGATGGTTTCCAGGTCGCGCGGAACATTCACATTCAGCTTGCGCGGCGAGGGCGCTTCATCGTGAATCACCTGATGCAGCAGCATCCGCGCATTACCGCGGAATGGCCTTTCATTCGTAAGCAATTCAAACAGGATTACGCCGATCGAATAAATATCGGAACGACGATCAACCCGATGGCTTTCCCCCTGAGCCTGTTCCGGCGACATGTAAGCGGGCGTCCCCAGGATCTGGCCTTCAACGGTCACCGTAATTTCACCGACCTCCCGTTTCGCCAGACCAAAGTCCATCACATGGGGAATGCCGTTCAAATCCAGCATCACATTGCCGGGCTTCAGATCGCGGTGGATCACTCCACACTCGTGCGCATGATTCACGGCTTCCGCTACCGTGGTACAGATTTCCGCAGCCTCACGTGCAGTGAGCGCCTACCCCGTCAGATAATCGGATAAGGTCAGGCCTTCTACAAAATCGGAAACGATGTAGATCGTAGCGCCTTCGCGTCCCACTTCATGCACACTGACAATATTGGGATGCCGCAGTTGCGCAGCAGCTCTCGCCTCCCTGATAAATTTCTCTGCTTCATTTTCGTCCAGGTCGGCTTTGCGGGGAACCTTTAAAGCTACGGTTCGATCGAGTTGAGTATCACGGGCTTTCCAGACTGTTCCGAAAGCACCGGTACCAAGCTTTTCGATTAATTCGAAATGCGTAATCTGTTCCCGTTCCGATGGCAGATAACTGATCGTGGAAGAATCGCGCAGCAGGTCAAAACTACTGCCGCAGGAAGGGCATTCAATCGAATTCAGCGTACTTTCGTCGATGACATCAATCGGATTATAGCAATGCGGACAGCGAACCTTCATGATCTGATTCCGTAGAGAAGCGCTTTTGAAACTCGGTAATCATCACTCTATGAACAGCAACGCGTCGATTTGACTGTATACACTGTACCAGCTCCGTGAAGCACAGTCACCAGTCAGTTAAGGGATTACCCGGTTTTCACTCCGAAATTGACATGATCACTCCCCGCTCTTCAGAACAGGCATGCGCCACCAGTTCCGGTAACGCCGCCGGCCGCAAAATTTCGGACGTCTCTGCCAGCTCTTGTCGCGACCACCAGCGAATCGCCTGCAATGTCCGCCGCTCCGATTCTGACAATCCTTCGTAGTTCAAAACAGGCGTCTCTTTCACCCGACACAAAAAGTACGTCTCATGGCTGAGCACGGAACCGATGCCGGGGAGCTCCAGCTGCACCTCCCGCACACCGACACAGCGCCCGACCTCCACTTCACTCAACCCCAGTTCCTCCTGCAACTCCCGCTGCAGCGCCTCCGTCTCCGATTCCCCGACTTCCATTCCCCCACCGGGAGTCGCCCAGTAAGCAACGACGTCCGGCTGCGTCGGATCAGCGGGCAACGCATCCAGATGCCGCACCAGCAGCACCTGATCCCGTTCGTTCAATAAAATCCCCCGTACCGATTTGCGCTGTTTCATGGAATAATCCGTAAGTAAAAGAGGTTCCTCTGTCATACCGTTGAGAATATAGTTCTCTTTATTTTCAATGTACGTTGAGGTCGTCGTCATCGTTTTAGCAGCTTGACAGTCATCAATCAATCAACTCAAAAGTTGACAGTTTGAACCAGTCCGGTATGATCTGAGCAACATTTCGATCTGAAAAACATCAAATCTATTGTGGCTGTTTCACTAATAAGAGAGCAACACCCATGTTCGACTTCGCGACTCCCACGATTCATGAAATTGCGCCGGATGTGTTTCGGATTGGCTGTTATGCGGCGGGGCTGGATCTGCAGTTTAATTATTTTCTGGTCCGCGATGACGCGCCGCTGCTGTTTACCACCGGGTATAAATCCAGCTTTCCGCTGCTACACAAAGCGGTCGCGCAGGTGATGGATCCGGCGGACCTGCGGTATATCGCCTTCAGTCATTTTGAGTCGGATGAATGCGGGGCGCTCAACCAGTGGCTGGAAGTGGCCCCCGAGGCAGAGCCGGTCTGCAGCCTGGTCTCGGCGATGGTCAATATCAACGACTTCGCGATTCGGCCGCCCAAAGGCATGGTCGACGGCGAACTGCTCAACACAGGCAGACATCAATACCGCTTTTGCTCGACCGCGCAACTGCCGCACGG
>TARA_R110002167_G_scaffold74558_2_pt1 | contig 11724 bp, 25 predicted proteins | sample TARA_R110002167 | Tara Oceans TARA_R110002167 (sample SAMEA4398238) | marine metagenome | biome: Polar Biome; feature: [MES] marine water layer (ENVO:01000295) within the mesopelagic zone...; material: water (ENVO:00002006), including particulate matter (ENVO:01000060) such as...... | reverse complement strand
AGACTATAGCTTACAATACTATTCTAATGCTAGTCCAATACTATTCTAATGCTAGACTAAGTCTTTGAAGACTCAACGATAGGAGCAAAGGGAAAGAGGGCTATCCTTAACCGGCAATCCATATGGTGAAACAAAATAGGGTAATTCAAATTAATTTAGCTACAATGGTTATTTGAACGACTATTATACTATATTTGTACAAGCAATGAGAGCAATGAACCACATATCACAATTTAAATCAATTTTCGACTTACTTGGTTCGTGCGCTATCACTGCTAAAAAGAGCATATTGCTCGCAAAACAACTTAATTTTATAACGTTATGAGTGAACTATTATCGAATGAGGCTGCGTTCTTAAGTCTGCCGCAGGTGAATACAACCTTGCAGTTAGACAAGGTCAAAGCTATCAAGTCAGCTATCAAGTCAGCTAACAAGAAAAAGTATACCAAGACAATCGAGATGACAAAGGTTATAGCAAGTGCTATTGAATGGTTTAATTCTGATGAAGCAATAGAGCTATTTGCTGAAGAGGGTATAGCTTGGAATCGTAGAACATTTGGTCTAAAGGTATTTGGATACGACTCATCGTTTTGGAACAAGCTATGTAAAGTATCTAGTTTTGATGAACGAATTGAGCCTGCATATAATGCTAAATGTGATGCAGATGGCATTGTTAATAGAAGCGTAGAGGCATTAATCACGTTTGAGAAATCAATAGACCTTGATAACCTAGATGTTGCTGATGATGCAAGCGAAGAAGAAGTAGCTGATGCAGAAGCAGAAGCTATTGAGAGTGGAAGTGTTGATAGAGTTAATTACATCTTTACAATGGCTTTCAGAAATCCAAGCGGAAACAACTTATCGGTTAGAATTTCTGAAGATGGTAAAGTAAGTGGTAGTAATCTAGAAGAGATTGAAACTGCGTTGAGGTTTTTACAAAATTCAATTAGCGAATAATCGAGTCTTTAAAGACTCAATAAATCAAATCAAATGATGGTAGATAAAGGAATAGAGTATAAGATTGAGGGTAACTCTAGAAGAGCGGTTATCAATCAATATGCAACAACAAGAAGAATAGGCTTTAGAGACCTATCTGTTGGAGCAACAAAGTACGATGTAAGTCAACTAGCTAAAAAAGATGTAGATAAGCTAATAGCAGATGGTCTAGGTAGCTTTAAATCTCAATTCACAATTGGTATTGAGATTGAGAAGTCAGAGTTTAGCCAAAGAGATATCCGAGAGTATGCTTTGTTTGCAGGTCTTGAACGTGATGGTAGTTGTGGAGTAGAGGGAGTTACTAATATAATTCCTCTACTACCTCCTTGCATTTGGAGAAATAAGGTATACAATATGATGTATGAAGCGAAGAATCTAATCGAGGATTCATCATCTCCATCTGACTATAGGTGTGGTGGACATATGACCATTGGGGCTATTGGATTAAATGGAGCAGATATACACAGAGCGATTCGAAAGAATATGGGTATAGTGTATGCTTTATTCAGAAAGAGACTGAGTAACTATTATTGCTCTCAAAACCTATTTATGGACTTAGACTTTTACTCTCATAACCAAAAATACCAACCATTTAATGTTAAGAATTCAGTCATTGAAATTAGGCTGATAGCTAGGTTTCAGTCAGTGAAACAACTTATGAGAAGATATGAGTTGATGTATGAGATTATGAACTTCTCTATAAACAATCCAAATGGAAGTCATTCTACCTTGATGAAGAAAGTAAGACCTATCATCAAGTCAATGTATGGTGGAGATGAAGCTAAGGCTGATGAAATCATATCTCTAGCAAATAGCTTTAGACGTATGCTTGTTACTAGAAAGATTAACAGAGATGTCTATCCATTCGTTATAGAGGTTAAGGATTGGAGAGGAAGTAATACTAATAGATTCGATGATATATCACAACATTTAGACAGAGACCTTCTTCGTAATCCGGTGATTGACTGAGCAAGAGGAGAGCAAAATGCTCTCCTCTCCGTCCATAGGTATTTGCCTATGCTGATGAGTCCATAAGGACGAAACGGAAATTTAAAACCAAAAAAAAATAAAGATGGAAACGAAAGCAAAAGCAAATCAAAGAAAGAGAACATTCACAATCAGAACTCATAACGCAAAGTATAGGACTTGTGTTTTTACGAAAGAAGAGTTTGAAGAACTTGAATGCAATACTTCAAGAGATTGGGATTACTTTTTAAGTACGGAAGATATTTATCGCCTAGTTAAATAGGCTGAGTCTTTAAAGACTCAATCACCTCAAGTCAGAAACGGCTTGGGGGTTTGGTGGTATAACCCATTAAATTATTTATTATGAAGGTGTACTACAATGAATACAATAGCTTAGACAAGTTGTCTATGAAGCAAGCAGCCATTTATGCGGAGGCTTTAAGTAAGCATAAGCAACGAGTTGCTTTTTGGAACAGTTTTGATGCAGAATTATTAAAGAAAATCATTAAAATTAAAAACGAAAAGTTATGAGGTTCGGCACAGATTTCAGCAAAGGTGTGACATTAGATGGTGTTACTATTTATTGCATCGGCAACAAAAGAAGAATCACTTTTGGCGTAAAGATTAAGGGTAAGTCAAGGTACTTTAGGTTAAGGATGCCAAGTGATGAATTGCCGCAGAACAGGTACAAGGAGCATACATATTTTATTTACTTAAATAACAACTAAATATTATGGAGAACGATAACAAATTAATAGCAGAATTTATGGGTGGCATACCATCAAGTGTACCAAATTTAATTAACCTACCACAGACTCGTGGAGATGCTAATATACATTCAGTAAAAGGCTCTGAAGTGCTACCTAATGGTACATATTCAGTACATAGGTTAAATGAATTAAAATACCATTCCTCGTGGGAATGGCTGAAGCCCGTCGTTGAAAAGATATGGCACAAATCGGATATGTGGGATATCAGCGACATAGATGATGATGAATGCACTAATATAGCAGATGCTTTATACAATGCAGTAGTAGAATTTATTAAAAACCAAAAAAACAATTAAAGATTATGAAGAACGAATTAAAAGTAGTTAGCTGCGACATATGCCGAGGAGGTATGAATCCATTATTTAGAGTAACATTTAGCGATGGCTTTGAGATGCAAAGTAACTCTGAGTGCGAGTGGACAGACAAAGTCTACTACAAGCTAATGAATGATGCTATAGATGCATATGAATACCAAGCACCATTCGGTGCGACTTCACACGAAGATTTATATAACTATTAAACAATTAAAGATTATGGAGAACGATAACAAATTAATAGCAGAATTTATGGGTTATGATACCTATGAGTCGAATGGATATATTATGGTAAGATATTCAGATAATAACGAAAGAACACTACAAGATACTCATTATCACACCTCTTGGGATTGGCTGATGCCCGTAGTGGAGAAGATAGAGTCACTAGGATATACATTTGAAAAGAACTTACAAAGAATAGATAGAGATTGGCAATGTTTAATAGTAAAAGGTAATGATATTCTTTATCAAGAATTTAATACTGATAGCCGTAAAGCAGGTCATTCTGTAGTAGTAGAATTTATTAATCAATATAACAATTAAATATTATGGAAAAGTTAGAAAAAAGTTTTAAGAAGACAATGCACGTTGGTTACGAAACATCAATGAGCCCGCATATCGAAAGAGAAGAGAAGGTTATGGAATACAGCGTAGGTTGGGATAAGGATAAGGAGCGAGGATGGTTCGAGATGTATGACGTTGAAAGCGGTGGCGATGACTATTATGGCGAGGGAGGCTTATGGTTTAATGGCGATGAACTAACTGACTACGATGGTGTCTTTTCGTTGGATGAAAACATAATCCAATGCTTGAAGGATTGGGGCGCAAATGTAGATGATTTCGTTTAAATCACTCATCTTGGTCAATACCCTAACTGAGTCTTTGAAGACTCAGTTGGGGTACAATTACCCAAGACGGGTAATGAAAAATTAGTTATAAATAAAAGGTAGATAATTAGGTTATGTCTAAATTTAGTCTTACCTTTGTATAAATCAAATAGAAATCAATTAAATTATGTGTGTAATTATTATTAAGCAAAAAAATAACGTTATGTCTAGAGATGTTGCTGAGGCATCATCAAGGATTAATCCTCACGGGTTGGGGATTGTATGGCTAGATACCTTTGAGGTCAGCTATCATAACTCAAACGAATACCAAATACTATTAACTACAAGACCATTTATAGCTCACTTTAGATTCGCAACTGTCGGCAAGGTTGGGCTATCAAACACTCACCCATTTGTATGTGGCGAGAACAAGGATGAGCTGCTGATGCAGAATGGTACTATATCGGGGCTAGGGACAGAGGATATGTGTGATAGCAAGATGTTAGCTAACTCACTCGGAACGATTAGCAGAAGAGATTGGAAGGATGAACTTGAGCAGTACGACTCAAGGTTTTGTACGGTTAATCTTCGTACAAAGTCATTCCAAATATACAACAAGAGCCTTTACACATATAGCGACGGTATTTGGTTTTCCAAAGACAACGTCTTGCAGTATAACTTGGTTGCGGTTTACGGTACGCTGAAGATGGGATTCAGTAATAACCCTAGGTACTTAAGTAACGCTAAATACTTAGGTAGCGGAGTGACTAAGTACAAGTATCCATTGGTAATAGATAGTCTTCCTTACTTGGTAAACAAGGTCAATGTTGGGTATAACGTAAAGGTAGATGTGTTCAAGGTTAGTAACACTACATTTAATAATTTAGATGCGCTAGAGGGGCATCCAAGTTGGTACAAGAGGGAGCAGATATCTATATATATAAACGGAGAGTATTTAACTTGTTGGGTGTACTTTAATCCAAAGGATATAAACGAAGGCACAGAGATACATAAGGAGTATCTTGAGTCAGGTCAAAAAAGATTTAATTTTTACGATGAATCTCCACAGAAACCTATGTGTATTGATTGTTACAACGACGTAGAACACGATGGCTTCTACAACTACTATTGCTCATCTTGTGGGAGTTGGTTTGAAGAGGACGACGTTCTTTATCAACAATAGCAACTTGTAACAAGTCTTACCAATGCCCGATGCCGTAAATGGTATCGGGGTTTGGTGGTGAAGAGCGATATTGCTCAATTAAAATAGTCAAATAAACATCAAAAACGATAACATTATGGAATTACCATTAGCGAGTGAACAATCAAAAAACAAAGTGATTTCTAAAGATTACTTTAATAAAATAGTAAAAAAAATTATTAACTCGAAATCGGGAAGAGTAACTAAAATGTGCGGATTTTATTCTTGCACTATTCCGCAAAAGAATTTAGCAGTAGAGTTATTAAGAGGTAAAGGATATAAAGTATCTATGGATTACAACTCTCATAACGTACCTTATTTAATTATTGAGTGGTAAACAAACCCAACCTAATACCCGATGCCGTAAATGGTATCGGGGTTTGGTGGTGAAGGGCGATATTGCTCGAAATTTAAAAACAAACAAAATGAAAAAAAAATTCTTAGGAAATCATTTTACGAAAGAAGTATTAGCTGCAAAGGCAGTATTGAAAGAAAACGGATTCTATGTGGATAATTTGTGGCATATAGATGATGTGGATTTATTTGAGATAGACGAATGCTTTGAGGTGTTGTCCGATGCGATAGAACAAGATAGCATCTATGAACAAATTAATGCTAGTATTCAAGATTCAGTTGAAAATATTTATTCGAGAACAAAATGAAAGTATTTATAAAAGATGTATTAGTGCAAATGCACAGAGAGACTACTACAGACCAATATGGGCAAGTAGGTAGAAGTAATTTTACACCAAGTCTATTTGGTGATAAAAAGAATGAGGTTGAGCAGTATTGTAAACAAAATAAAGGTATTCTTCAATACTCTACCTACGGAGCAAGCTACGGAACTTACAAAGCATTTACTATTGTAGATGAAGAAATTAGAAAAGCGTGTAGTGAAGCATTAAATAAAAATGAAAACTACATTAGAAATGTAAACTCTTGGTAGCATTACACACAGCCAAAGAAAACATAAGAGAAGTTTTATCAAGATATAATTTTCCAAAGGATGAAAGTTACTAGGGAGGTTTAAGTTTAGATAAATAGTTGGGCGTTCGCCCAACTGCGCCCAAGTAGCCAAACTTTTATATAACTTTTAAATTATAGACAAAATGAATAAAGAAAAAGAATTAGATATTAGATTACTATTAGCACAAACATCTTACGAGTTTATAGAGTGGTGTGGGCTTATTCAAGGTAATCAGAAAAACCATCCAATGGTAAAAGATTTGTATTTTGATTTTATTAGCGAGTATCCATACTATGCACCAATGGCAAAGATGACCATTAGTAGAGCGAGGTTTTATAGATGGCTTGTAGCTTATAGGACATTCAGATAAATACATATCTGTATAAATAAAATATAAAAAGCATACAAGGGAAAAACAGTTATTTTGAGTGAAAAACTATTATTATTCATTAGTTTTGGTGAAAAATAGGTATAACGGATAGGTAATAACAGAACTTTAAATTAAACACATAATGGAAGCAAAAAAAATTAAAATAACTGAACAAGGGTTGTTGTATTTAGGATTTAAACTAGATGACAATGACTTATATGAACTGAACATATTAAATATTAAATTACCTGAGTTTAATAGAATAGATATTTGGACAAGGACAGAGAGAGGTTTAAGGATGTTTGTTGATGTATCACAAGGTAAACAACCCGACCAAACAAGTATGGAATTACCTCATATAAAACATATTGATGAATTGCAAAATCTCTTTTTTGCGTTAACAGGAACTTACCTTGAATATAAACCTAAAGCAAGTGTTTAATTATATGCATTGTTATTGTTAGTTTAAAAAGGGGATTAAATGCAGAAATTAGTGGGTTTACCAACAGCGTTTTAGATAGTAAAATTGAAGGTGTCCAAAGCCTGTAAAACGTTCCTTCCGTGGGGGCTTCGGCTTGACCCGAAAGGAATAACGGATAGTTGGACTGCGCCCCTTTTTATATTAATTATTTAAAAACAAATAAATTTGTGATTATAATCACTAAAAACACACTTAAAAATGGATTACGACAATTGGAAATTACAAGCACCGGATTACGATGAAGAGGTTACCGTCTGCTGCGGCACTGAGGGTGATGGCTACGAATGCACGTCTTGTGGAAACGAGGCTAGTTACATCTCAGAGTCTGATTATGATAAAGAAAAGATGTATAATTGGTACGAAATACTAAGAGATTGAGAGCTATACTAATAAGCTTTTGGGTGCTGATATTACTCCAAGAACCCATTGAGGTAGAGCGAGTCTTTGAAGACTCACCCATATGCGTGGACGTAGACTCTTGGGGTAACTTCATCCAATCAGTAATCAATGTTGAGTCCAACGACAACGACTCAGCTCTTTGCAAGAAAGAGAACGCAGTAGGCGTACTACAGATTAGACCAATAATGGTGCGTGAAGTAAACAGACAACTGCGTAAGTCGAAAATCGACTTAAAATATACAAAGAAAGATAGGTGGAGTAGAGATAAGTCAATAGAGATGTTCGAGTTAATGGCACACTCAATAGAGTGTTCTGATACGTTATCGTTCATTGAAATGTGCGAGATTACCGCAAGGAAATGGAACGGTGGACACAGAGGTGACCAGAAGAAGGCTACGGTTGGATATTGGAATAAAGTCAAAAAAGAATTAGTTAAGTTAGGCTATTAGTCTAAATTTAGTATTATATTTGTATAAATGATAGACAAAGGAGATAAAGTAAAGTACGGAGGAAAAGCGTACGAGGTTAAAAGCGTAATACCACTAGCGTTAATGACAGTTGTGGGAATAGAACTAACAAAAGGCAAGCTAACGCATATATGGGTTGGTGATGTCGTTAAAATTTAATCAGTAATATGAGAGATATAATGAACGAGCATCTTATGATACTAAAGCTCAACCCATCATCATCGAAAGAGTCTATACAGAAGATGCAACAAACTATTGATAAAAATAAATATGGTGCAGAGGAGTATAGACGCACAAGGATGAAGATAACCACAGACGAGTTTAAGAAGCAATATGGAAAGGACTTAGAGTTTGACTGCGTTGGCGTTTATATGTACCTAGGTCTTAACTACATACAAGCTTTGGAGAATGAGACTTTTTGGTGGTCAAACGAAGATGGAAGCATACATAAGCACAACAACAATCTTGCTGAGTTAGAGTTAGATATGTGCAGATATATTTTTAATATAAATTGAACAAAAATTGTACAGGTAATATAAATAGACTACTTTTGTGGTCAATCAAATCAAATCAAATGTCAAAATCATCAAGACTCTTTTTAGAAGAGCAAGAAAAACAGAGTAGCTTCGATAGCTACCTAGAGGTTGCCCGAAAGAGGGCGGTGTCTAAAGAAGAGATATCAATAAAGTTAGAGCTAACAAAATTGTTTGAATCTTGGGGCGAGGTTTACGGGGCTAAGAACGTTTTTAAAAAAAAATTATATGAAGACAGAAATATTTAACAGCTACGTCGATAAGGTATCTAGTCTATTTAACGTAGATACAGATATGATTTTTACTAAGACTAAACGTAGGGATATTGTAGATGCAAGGCATCTCCTATACTACCTATGCTATGTACGACCAATGAACCTAGTGTACATCCAAGAGTATATGTCCTCCAACGGATACCATATCGCTCATTCTAGCATCCATCACGGGATTAAGATGGTCAGGAAGAAGATAAGCTCTAAGGACAAGGACTATATCTCAAATATTAAATTAATGCTCGCAGATGTATAACCTACAAGATGTATTTGAGCAAGCTAAGGCTGAAGATTATGCCGTAACACTAAAGGGTGCAGGCTATAAGTATATCTTGCTTCACGGAATACAGATTGTTAAGGACGACGAGACTAACGAAGTTCAGATAGTTAACACGCATAAGGGGGGTGAGTACTACACTATTCTTAGTGATAGTGAATGCACCAACTTTATTAGCGGTGGGTGGCGTTACGGAGTGTACACACTAGCTATATCAAACTACCTACACAAGCTGGATATTATTGAGAATAGAATTAAGATTGAAGTTCAAGAGAACCCAAGGTCTAAGCAGGTGTTAAGTCTAAAATCAGAAAGAAGTCGAGTTCTAGAGAGGTACTCAAATATAAATTTTAAATTAAATCAAATCAAATCAAATGGCAACATTAAAAAACAAGGAAACAACCTTTGAAAAATTATCGAAGATAAACGTGAACAAACTCACGGAAAAGAAAAATAACCTAACGTATCTAACTTGGTCGTTCGCTTGGAGTGAGACTAAAAGAGCTTGCCCCGATGCAACCTACGAGATTGGTGAAACGCAGTACGATAATGACCTAGGCATTATGTGTCACACGTCAGTAACTATTGATGGAGAGACTCTAGGTATGTGGCTACCCGTTATGGACGGAGCAAACAAGGCTATGAAGAAGGTTGAGTATAAGTACACAACTAGATATGGCGAGAAGCAAGTTGCTGCTGCAACAATGGTTGACGTTAATAAGACAATAATGAGATGTCTAGTTAAAAACTTAGCGATGTTCGGTATGGGGATATACATCTATGCCGGTGAGGATATGCCAACGGTGTATAGTGAGGTGTCTACACCAAAGAATAAGGTGGACATTAAAGACTTAGAAAAAGCAACGTTAAATATAACGCACCCAAAGTGGGAGGCAATGGCAAAATTTTGCTCAGAGAACAAGGTGCTAGGCTACAAGAAGCTGACTGATAAGATAAGCACTAAGTATACGTTAGGGTCAGACGTTTTAAATGAAATCAAAAAAATAGTCAAGTAGTATGTACGAGCCAACTAAAGAGGTCTTAGATAGACTACGAGATGACGAGCAGTACTACGGTGCGTTCGGTAAGAAGTACCTTTCCAACTCGGATATAGGTACGCTTTTAAAGAACCCTATGGATTTCAGAAAACCACAGGATGACAACCCAAACTTTCACAAGGGAAGATACTTTCATCAGCTAATTCTTGAGCCGGAGAAGGCTGCGGAAACTAAGTTTGTTGACGTTGGTTCAAGGAATACAAAGGTTTACAAGGAACAAATCGAGGCAAGCTCTCAGGACATAATAATGTTAGAGAAGGAGGGGCAAGAGATTAGAGACTGCGTGTCATCTATGATGGGTAACTTCTCTTTCTTTGAGGGTGTTAGGCAGGAAGGTAACGAGTACGAAGTTCCTGCCATAAAAGAGATACAAGGTATGCTATGGAAAGGTAAGGCTGATATCGTGTGTACAGATAAGCTTATTGACTTAAAGACAACGGGTAACATATCCGACTTTAAGTGGTCTGCTAGGAAGTATAACTACGATAGCCAATGCTACATATACCAAGAACTTTTTGGTAAGCCATTAGTATTCTACGTTGTGGACAAGTCAAGTAAGATGCTAGGTATATATCACCCATCTGAAGAGTTTGTGGAGCGAGGTAAGAATAAGGTGACAGAAGCTATAGAGGTCTACAAGAAGTTCTTTCACGAAGAGTCTGAGTTCGATATAGACGAATACTTTGTGAATGAGATGCTATAATTTTTTTAATAATATACGGGTGATGTGGTTTAAAGTTCCGATGTGCTGCAAATCTCGTGAAGATAAGGATATCCTTATCTCAAATATAACTAACAAGTTGGAGCAAACAATTATAATTAAATAGTATTATGGAGAATCAAAAACCAAAAGTCTTTGCTGATGGATTCAGTTTTAAGAAAGGCGAAAACGCACCACAATGGGTGATTGGAAGACAATCAATTAAAGTAGATGAGGCTATAGCTTTCCTACAAGCCAACGAAAAAAAGGGTTGGGTAAATATTGATATCAAGCAGTCTCAAAAGGGGACGTACTACTGCGAGTTAGATACTTGGGAAGCAAAGCCAAAGGCTGAAGCTCCTGCATCAAGACCCGTAAAGAGTGACCCCGCAGATGAGGTAGGAGAAATTAATATGCCATTCTAGTAGGTGTTTAATCAATATGAATTTAAAGGTGTCGAATTCGACACCTTTTTTTTCCTCTACTCTCTGTTGAAAAAATTAAAAACATCATCATCATTACTCTCTCTCTTTATTTATTATATATTTTTTTTATTTACCTATATATATTAAAAAAATTAACATTAACAACAGAGAGACTGATAATCAATTAGTTATAAAAATTAAATCTAAATTAAATCTACATAAAGATGACAAAAGTAACAATATTCAAGAACATTAAAGAGACTGAAACCCCGTTCTACCTTGGCATAGACGTTGTTTTGAATAGGATTAAGGATGGAGCATCTAAGCACCTAGTTAAAAGAATACGCACAGAGAAGGTTAAGTCTGAACGTAACGAGCTAAAGAAGCTACTGCCTGCTATTTGTTTCAGTGGCTTATTTAACAAGAGGCTAGATACTGCAATTAACGAGCACTCAGGGTTTATCTGTCTAGACTTCGATGGATACGAGAAAAAGAAGATACTTTTAGAGCACAAAGAGAAGCTCACTAAAGATGCGTATGTATACTCAGTATTTATCTCACCATCAGGCAATGGTCTAAAGGTATTGGTTAAGATACCTGCAAACGCAGATAATCACGTCAGCTACTTCAACTCACTCAATAAGTACTTTGACTCCACAAACTTTGATAAGACCTGTAAGAACATCTCTAGGGTGTGT
>TARA_R110002167_G_scaffold21000_9_pt1 | contig 11728 bp, 6 predicted proteins | sample TARA_R110002167 | Tara Oceans TARA_R110002167 (sample SAMEA4398238) | marine metagenome | biome: Polar Biome; feature: [MES] marine water layer (ENVO:01000295) within the mesopelagic zone...; material: water (ENVO:00002006), including particulate matter (ENVO:01000060) such as...... | reverse complement strand
CCATCATCACCTATAGTTTGATAAACAAATGGTTCACCAGTTAAACTAACATCTATACTGTTATTCGTCGTCTGTCTATTATCAACGCTAAAAGAACTTGCTCTTTCTTTAGTTTGATTCGCTCCAGTAAATGATATTATATTACTTTTCTTTAATTTAACCGGTATAGCTCCACTAGCTTCATAATATATATCTAGACCTACATCTTCTTTTGGTTCTGTTTCAAAACAAGCAGCACTAGTCTCTATTGAATCATCAGATAAACTACCAACAGCAACTCTTTGAACAAAATCAATAGTCATACTAGTAAGACCATTATGTTTAACCATTCCTCTAGGATCCCAAACGCTAGTATCTAACCCAACTCGTGGAAACAAAGGCTGTCCATTAATCCCAACTCTATTAAACCTAACTATTATAGATTCCCTATCTGCATAACTATCTGAACCACCGTCTCCATTTGGATCAGTATCATAATTTTTACTTTTTATAGTTATAGGACCAACCCAAGTTTCTCCAGTATTACCTATTGTTTGATTATTTTCTTTAACTATATAAACCTCTTGGTTAGGATCATCTCTAAATCTAAATAAAGTACCTGGCGTTTGCATTTTACTTTTAAAATAAGAATTAGTGCCTTGCCATAAAGTGTCATCCTCACCCTCAAGCTCCCCGACTATAGAAAATATTAATTGACCTTCAGTTCCATCCATAAACTCACCATTAGAAAGTCCTCTGGGGTTCCAATTAACAACATTATTAACTGTATTTATTTCATCATAAAGATTAAAACTACCTAAAACTTCATTTCCACCAAGTAAGTCGTCTACATTAAAATCTTTAAATGCGGGGACAGCATCAATAAATATATCAGCGGTTCTATTAGTGTTATTATACCATGATACCCAATAATTATCAGTGGCAGTAGAGTCACCGTTAAGATTTATAAAGTTAGGCAAATCACTAGTTGTTCCTGCTATATTTGAGTTTGTAAAATCTCCAATAGTTTCCCAGTTAGCCGCTTCATAGTCCATTCCTTCCATCGTTGCATATTCTTGATTGTCATTAGCCGGATTAGTCGCATCATCTGATATAAACGCGAGTTCATAGGTATTTAATGTTTGATATTCACCTAAAGAATTACCCAAAACTCTAGCTTCTAAAGTATCATCTTTAGCTATTTTAACAAAAAACTTTCCGTCAAATTGTGGTTTATTTTCTACAACAGCATCTACTAATTGTATATAATATATAAAACTACTATTAGTATCCGCTGTAGCTATAGCTAATTCACTAGCATCAGGTAATTGAGTTAATATGCGTTGATACATGTTAACATCACTTGCTGTGAACACTTCTCTAATACTAACACCTGGAGAGCCTTCTTCTTGACTAACCATTCCCGTTACTGTTCTAAGTGGACTTTTTGCCTCATATAAATCACCTTCACTATCCGTGAATTGTGCTACAATTCTAACTTTAGGCGTACCTTTGAATTCTAAATTTTCAAGAGTTTCTGTAGCTCCGTTATTAGTTCTTATTGATTTAAAGTTTATTAATCTAGCAGGCACAGCATCTGTTATTGCAGTTGAAGCATCATTCATAGTGTTTGGCCAGTTACCACCATAAACATTTATACTGTCAATCTGTATTAAATCAATTTCTCGCTCGTCTGTTTTTATGTAATCTGGAGCGTCATTCTCTATTGCTATTATTTTATATCTAGCCTCGTCGTCTACTGGAGTTTGACTACCATGTTCATTTTTTAATATTAAATATGTTTCTTCGTCAACTTTGTTTCTATCAGCTGAATTAAACGCTAACCAAATATTGTCATCACCAGCATCATATACTCTATCTAATACTAAATTATAATATTCGTTAGAAGTTTCTTTAACATAATATTTAATATATTCCATCCAATCCATTTGTGATGGATCAGAGTTAGTCCAACTTTGTTGGATTTTAAATTTATTTGAATAACCAGATAAACTTTTTAATACCTTAGATGTACCAGGCATTATTTGTCCATCTTCTGTTTTGTATCCATTAGATATTACTGGAGTTTCTCTACCATATTTATCCCCGATCACTACACCAAATTGATAGCTTCTGAGAGATTTAACTGATTGTTTTGGATTTGGAAATAATCCTTTTTTAGAAACAACTGATTGTAATAAACCAATATTAGAATCTATATTATAACCTTGAGTGTAATTACCATAAACAATTCTATTACTAGTTATAGTCTGAGCTTTAGCATATCTAGGTACATTATCCCAAGATCTAAGCGTTTGATTTGATTCAACAATTCTATGAATCATCTCTGATGTTATAGTAAACTCACCAGTTTCGTCTAAGTCACTATTATTTACCATGTCTATCCATTCTGTATCTATACCTCTTTTCACACTTTTCACAATATAAACATTTCCATCATCAGTTGTTTTCCAAAGTATATCAATAGCTTTTACATCAAGAGGTCTAGTATAATTAGTAGGCAACCAATCTCTAACTACTATAGATCTAGCAGTATTAGACATGGCTTCATTAAATCCTTTACTAGGCGTGTATAGGAAGCTACCAGGTAAAAAAGCTAATTTAGACCAAGGTGAAAAACTAGAATACTCATTATCTTCATATTGGTATCTATAACCAAATCTACCAAACTTAGCTTCAAAAAATGGTTTTTTCGTTTCTAAATTGACCACCCAATTATTAGGATTGTTTTGAGTAGTTAAGTCACTATCTACAAATAAAACCTCTGCTGTAGCTGTATTATTATCAATTTCTAATACTTTAATACGTATAGTGATAGGATCAACGACATTTGACGCTGAAAAAATATAGATATCATCTATTCTAAAATCTATTATATCAGGGAAAGTAATATATTTGATATCACCTATGCTAGGCACGGTTTCATCTTGAATAAATTGAAACTGTATAGGAAAATCTTGATCTTGCTCTCTATCAGAGTTTTTAACTTCTATATTAGGTGGAGAAGTGGGGGCTTTTTTAATTACTGTTATATGTTCTTTTTTGATATCTGTGGACATACCATCAAACGAAACGTATTCAAGTTCGTCTATTTCTTCATTATCATCTGTCCCAGGGAAATTTACATATAATTTAGTGTGGGTTGTACCATTAGTAGAAGAACCATCTCTAGATCTCTCTATATTTATTTTTTTTGGTTCATGTTTGCCATCTGACCATAATAAAAGATTATCTAAAACATCTATCGACGCTGATGGTATTATATTTAGCGATTGAAAAATATCACCATTATAATAATCGAATTCTAAAACTCTTTCCGGATGTATAAACCAAAATGCCACGGCATTGTTTAAATCCGCTGTTTGTTGCTTAGCAAGCGTTAATACGTTGTCTGATATCCTAACTATTTGAACATATTCATTGTCACCATCAGACAGTAAATTAACACCATTAGTATCTTCAGCGTAAACGTTCATACCTACTCTATATTTAGTACCGTCAGTAACTGTTATTTGAGTGTAACCATCCGCTGGTGAAGATGGGAAAGATGTCATGGTATTAGCTTTAGTCCCAGTTACAGCAAATTTATCCACAAAAATCCAATCAGCTTGGTCACCATTTCCATCAACCTCTACTTCTACTATGCTATCAACCCAAGTTATTTCTGTCCCACCTTGATATCCAGTAGTTATTTCTGTACGAGTAATAGATCTTATACCATCTATTGGTACTGGAGCTGCGGTAAAAAAATACGCTCTATCATTACCCTCGTCTGCAACACTAGCTATTATTTTAGATTTGTTACCACTATAATCTATAGTAGCAGATGTAGTTGCTACCATTCTATTACCCTGTAAGTTTTGGGCTGTACCAATATTACCTATACCAGAAGCGTCACTATCACTAGTTGATATTTGAATATTCAAAGCATCTCTATATTGACCTTTAGGAACAATTCTCTCGTCAAGATCTTTGTTCATTTTAGCGCCTGAAAAGTTTTGTGTAATTTGTGGCATAGTTATTTAATTTGTTTACTTAATCCTTTCAGTACTTGAGTGAATTCTTCTATTTTAATATTTGATAATCTTATTTTTGCTTTCCTAGTTTCAGCAAATCTTTCTTTTTTAAATCTTTGTACTATATATTCTGGTATATTAGATCTACCAGATAAAACTCCATACATTATATGTTTATAACAAGCTTCTTCACAGAATTTATGAACAATCATTTCTGAATCAGTTCCTAATCCATCACTTACATAATGCAATATTATAGTTTTACCAGACAAAGCTGAACCGAAATGTATTTTTCCTCTTAAATTATCTACGTAAAAAGAACCGTTTATTTGAGCGTGTTCAGGATCCAAGCCATATCTTCTACCTCCTGAAGAAGAATTTATATCATATAAATTATCATTAACCGCTGTTTGGCTTTCGAAATTTGAAGAAGTATCACTAGGTGATTGCTCAGTCAAATTATCACCTGTAAGTTGATATACGCCAGCAGCATTCTGCGATATTGCAAATGGATTAGACGTTTTTCTAGTTGGATATAATATTCTTTCAATTCCATCTGATCCAACTCTAGTAATTTTAGTATAATTAACATAGTCTTGAGGCATTACCATTACTAGTGTATTAGGTACTTCTATTTCTTGTGTTTTAAAAGATTTAAGAACATCATAAGATAATTCCTGTATTGCTCGCATAGCATGAAATTGAACGTCAGTTCTGTTAACTTTAGTTATTGTTTTATTTTCTCCAACATATACATACATAAAGTTGTTTATAATCATATCCAATGTTATAAATTGATACGTACCGAAATCACTACCTGAATAGTACGAATTTTGAGTTGCTGATCCTAATAATCCCATAATTAGCTATTTTGTTCTTGATTAATCATTTGTAATCCCTGACCACCAGCTTGTACAATATCAGGTCTTTGTATTGTTAAACCAGCTAGCATTAATATTCTTAAAACTAGAGGCTCTTGTTCAGATATGTCTAATTCAAAGTTTACACTATCGTTAGTGTTATATAAAGCTTTTTCGTTAACAACAACGTATCCCCATCTAGGAATAGTTGGTTGTTTGTAGTAATTAATAGTACAAGTAGCACTATCAGCAGGCGCTGGTGTTAATTTAATTGTGGTAGTAGAAACTCTATTAAAAACCGGTCTAGTTTCAGTTGGGTACAATGCTGATCCAACTTGTCCTAAAGATATAATAAGTCGTTCTTCTTTTTTATTTATTTCTGTAGCAAGTTTGCTTCCTACTCTTATAATATCTATTTTATATATATCACTAGGTAATGTTAATATTCCACTAGAAACGTTAGTATTTGTGTTTGATCCTAAAAAAGGAGTTAATTTAGCCTCAATCATTTCTAAAGGATCAGTAGATGTTTCGTCATCTTTTAATTTAACGTTTGAGTTTCTAGCTTGATGAAAATAATTTTCATATATTTCGTTTTGAGCTTTATCTGCTAATAAATTAAACTCTTGGGGTGTTATATAACCCCTTTGCTCTTTATTAGCTAATGCTAATACTTTCTGATATACCGTATTTATATTTATTGCCATTTGTTTATATTTTACTATATTATAGTTACATAATAAAGTGAAAGGTTAGCACTTAAATAAAAATAGCCACCCGTAATGAGTGGCTATTAATATTAGTTAAAAATTGTTAATTCATTCTTTTTTCTATATTAGAATAAATTTCCATACCTTCATCAGTTTTAAACCAAGCGGCTAATGCTGAATATGGGTGCTCATCAAAAGGAACTGTCATTAGTTTTCTATTATTAGAACCCCAAGTAAATGTTCTTTGATCACTTGATAATTTTATTATTCTAGCCTCAACAGCTTTTATACCAAAGTTTCTAAGTTGAACATTTTCATCATTAACTAATTCTAACATTAATCTTGGATTCCTTCTAGCAAATAGTAGTAAATCTCTTCTAAGTTCTTTAGAACTTAAATCTGATACTTTAGATCCAACCTCTACCCTCATTATTGCTTCAGCCATATCTATATTTATATCTTTAGCTGCATTAAGTGCTTCTATTTCCATTTCTAAAATTTCAATATGAGTTTTAGCTACTGCTTTTGGCTTCCATTCATAATAAACACTTTCACGATTTGGATGATAGTTTGAAAGTAATTTTTGTAAAACCGTTTTTTCTTTAGGTACTGCAAGAACACCATTTCTAAATATAATATGAGATAATCTTTGATCACCTTGCATTTCATCAACAAATATTGTTCTTTGATTTTCACAATATTTTAACTCTCTTTCGTAACCTTTTTCTTCATCAAACCAATATATGTTAGCTGACTTTATCATTTTAGACAAAGGCTTTTTATCACCTTTTAAATAATAAAATCTATCTTTTATTTCCCAATCATTTCTTGGTTTAGCTTTTACTTCAGGAGCTCTTACCTTAGGTTGTTCTTTTACAACCGGTTGTTCTTTAACAACCACTGTTTCTTCAACTATAGGCTCTTCAACCTTAGTTGTCATTTTTTTCTTTGTCATAATATAATATATAATATAATTAATAAAAAATATAGAGGCGGTATTTAGCCGCCCCTATAAGTAAATAATCTTTATTGCATTAACATAAAGTTGTTTGCCCCTTGAGTAATTAAACATCTTTCAGATAAATAATTAATTCGCATTGCATCTAACTCAGATGTAGCAGCTCCAACAGAACCAGTAACCCATGTTTTAAGTCTTCTGTTATCTGTTTGAGAAGCTCTATATCTAACGTGTAAGAATGGTCTCTTCATGTTCTTACCTAATTGTTGATCGTACACTGAAGAAACTCCAGCTGGAACGATAACACCTCTAATTGCGTCAGATGTAGCTCTAGCGTTAATTGCTCCTCTAGTACCAGCATCATTTAAGTATTTCCAATCAGATTTATAGAAGTCATAAGAACCTCTTCTAAATCCTGAGAAACCTAAGTTTAATGCCATATCTTGATCATTGTCAAATACTCCGTAAGAAGTACCTCCAGCGCCGTAAGAATTCATTGAAGCTAACATATCATCAATTGCAAGAGCAGTTGCTCTGTTTACAAACATCATGTTTTCTTCAATAGCACCTTGTGCATCAAATTCAGCTAATATAGCATCAAATTCAGCTAAGTCAGTAGCAGCATTAACACCTGATATACCAGAAGTTGCATTACCTCTAGTTTTAATAGCGTCAAATAAACCTTGAGTACCAAAGTTAGTACCACCACCTGTGAATAACGCACCACCATTTGTTTGCGTATCAAGAGTCGTATCATTAGCACCCATAACACCCTCTAAGCATGTCATTTCTAAATTGTCAGTAAAACGCATTCTAGTTTCACCTTCAGCTTTTAAGTACCAAAGATAACCACCAGCGCCACCATCTTCACCTGTTACTTCAACCCAACCTATTGCAGAAGAGTCAGAACCAGAAACATGATACATGTCTCTTATAATAACTGGTTTATTAGTAAACGATTGATGAGAAGGTTCGTTAGCTGATGAGTAAGGAGTATCAGCGCCTTTTGCCCATTCAGATCCGTACTTAAGTACTGTAACAGCTTCGTCACCCATACCAATACCAGCTTCAGAAGCGTGACCTTGTGTATAAGGAAGAATTATAATAACATCAGATCCATCATCAGCAGTAACTCTACCAACATAAGTAACAGTTGGAGAAGCAACTATACAAGTATCACCAACACGTAAACCGTGTTCGTTTGTTGTATAAGTCGCATTAGTTCCAGCATGACCTGTTAGTGTTACAGCAGAAGCAGAAGCATCTATTGTACCTGTATAAGCTAAATGTAATCTACCTTGTTCAGACCAAACTACTTGATCAGCAGTCATAGCCTCTTCAGCTCCTACTTGAGAAAGAAATCCTGAAACAGTTCTGTTACCGAACACTTCAGCTTCTTTTTCCATAAGATCTGGTAAATATTGTTGTGCCCAACCATTTCCTGATGCCGTAAAATCTATGAAGTTAGATGATAGAGCATTTTGAGTTGGGTTTGGAATCGAGTTTAACGATCCACCCGCAGTAATTGCCATAATTTATAAGTTTTAAAGTTAATTTTTCTTTTTAATTTTAAAAGATCTGTTTTTAATATCAGAAGAAGATTGACCTAATACTCTAACTTTAACGCCACTAACATTTGTTTCGCCGTGAGTCTGTCTAGGATTTAGATTAATGTTTTTATCTTTAGCAACTCTGTTTTTGATAGCATCAGCTTTTCCCTGTTCATAAAAATGATTAGCTATAGCATCAGCATTCATAGCAGTAAATAAAGATTTATGATAACCTTTAGCATCATCAATAACGTCTCCATTGTTAGTAAACTTATTAACAAAGTTATTGATATCACTCTGAGTCGTCTTTACTTTATCAACATCCTTAACGTTGTATCTGTATTTCTTATCCCCAACTTTATATTCAAAACCTTTGAATTCATCAGTGAATAAGTTATCAGTTTTATTTAAAAATGTTTTTTTCCTTGCTTCGATTGTCTTCTTCTGTTCTTCAGATTCTTTATTGTATCTATCAAAGAAATCAATAGCCTTTTGTTGATCTTGAGTCAGCTTTGACCCAGCTTTGATTTCTTCATAGTATTTAGACTTTTGCCCGTCTAAGTAGGCTCTAGCCTCGGCAACTTGCTCTTTAAGGGCTATCTTTTTTTTACGTATTGTCTTTTCGTCATCTAAATCTTCGTCAACACCAAAATTATCTTCTAGTAAAAAAGATCGTTCTTCTGGTGTTAAATGAGATTTCTTATTTCTGTAGTACTCATCTAATACGTCAGAGTCGTCCATATCTTTAACGTCTCTATTTAATTTTACGTAGTCATTTAAATCACCACCAGTTTCGTCCATAAACTCTACTAGTTTTTGAACTCCTTCTGGTAAAGGTTCTCCAGTAGCCTCTGATTCAGTAATTACTTCCTCAACGGCTTCTTTTATCTCTTCTACTTTTTCTTCTTCAGTAACCTCTTCTATTACTGGCTTCTCTTCATTAACAACTTCTTCTACTGGCTTTTCGCTTACGTTTACTTTTGTTATGTTATCCTCCTTTTCTTGAGGCGGATTACTTAAATCTACTTTTAAAATGCTGTCATCTCCAGCGCTTTCAAATTTGGATTCATCTATTTTTGGTTCTTCAACAACCTCTTCTACGGGTTGTTCTTGATTTTCTTCTGTTGTTTCTTCAACAGAGTTAGTTACTTCTTCAGTAACTTCTTCGTTTTGTTCTATCATAATAAAATTTTATAAAATATTAAATGTTAAGCGGGCGTGAATTTATCTAATCCTATTTTTCCCGTAATTATATCATTACCTGATGACTCGAATTTTTTATCCGCATCACCCTGTTTTCTTTGCTCAATCATATTCATTTGATGTGTTGCCTGTCTATCAACTCTCGTATCTTTTCTGTCTTCTCGCTTGTCTTCTTTCTTTACATCAGTAACTTGTCTCACTTCTTCTAATTGAGAGTTTAAATTAAATTCAAATTGCATTAATTCTTTTTTAGCATTAACCTCTTGTTGTAAGTATTGTATTTTTAACTGATTTTTAGTTTGCTCTAGTTGAGCCTCTGCTTGAGTTTTTGATTGATGTTTTTGAGCTTCTGCCTGCGCTGCTACTTGTTGTGTTTGAGCATTAGCTTGAGCTTGAGCTTGTATATTTTGTTGCTGCATTTGTTGATCTCTAGAAGCTTTAGCTTTTCTTTTCACTTTTAATAATTGATTAGCTAACTTCACATTTCTAACAGATCGTAAATCTATAGCATCATCTAAATCAATTGACTGTTGCGCTATAGCGGCTTGAATATTATTTTCTAACATAGCCTTTTCTTCTTCGTCTGGTAATAGTTCTATAAATATTCCAAAATCATAAAGATGTAAATCCGTTAATTCTTCTAACGTTGCTACATTATGAGCACCTATCGCTTGAATAAAAGCTTCTTTAGTAGGTGAGTACTCTACTATGTCAGATATTCTTAATGACATACACTCTGCAACCTCTGCTGTTAAATACAGCATCGATTGTAATATATGCCTTGTTGCTGTATTTGAATTTGCAGCTGCTAGTTTTTGAACTCCAACTAAAGCATTTTTATCTGGAGTAGCTGCGTCTCTAGCTTCATTTAACCCGGTAGTATCTCTTATCATTTGTAAATAATAATTATACGTTGAAATTAAACTTTGTATTTTGTTACCACCACCACCAGATTGTATTTGTTGGATTGGTACTTTACCAGGATTTCCATCTCCGTCCGATGTCATACTTCTACCTATAACACTACCAGTTTGAAAGAACATATTTAAAGCTTCTTGCGGATTATAATTTGTTCCATTACCAAGATCAACCTCTGCTATACCATCAACATCTAGATAGACACCATCTGGAACCATTCTAGACATTACTTGCTGTAGCTTTAAATGAGTTAACTGAATCATATCTGCAAAACCTGTTATTCTGCTAACTATAGATTCTATTTTACCTCTATACATTCTAGGCGCTACTATCTGATAATTCATTTTAACACTACCGAAGTCAGAGTCACTCCTCATCATATTATCAGCCATTTTCCATTTTAGTAATTTATCAGATCCAATCAAATATACGCCTTCATATAAACACTCAACAACTCTTTCTAGTTTGCTAAATGCTCCATCCATGTTTCCAACAGGTGGATTAAACGTATCATCTTTTTCAATTACTTTTTCACCTCCGTTTTTTAATTTCTTTAGCTTATAAACATCATTCATGTGTGTTTTATAATTAAAATACAAAACTTGAATTTTGTTTTTATCAGCATTCATTCTGTAACTTCCTTGATTATAAAATGTCGATCCAGATTTATCTACAATTTCTTTTATTTCAGGCTCTGTTAATTCTGGAAACTCTTTAACTAGTTCGTTTATTGGTATCTCTTTTACCTCACCTACGTAGTATACATCTTCAAAATAAGGTGACTCAGTATAAGAATACACCATATTAGCAGGATCAACATATTTAACTTTAGCGCCGTCAGACCAGTCAAAAGTTGTTTTAGTCGCCCCTATGCCAATTGTTACTAAATCATATAAACACCTTCTTCTTACTAAATCATAATCACTAGCTTCCATTAAAACATCTATAGCTTGCTCCTCCGCTATTTCCACGGCCTGCTTGTAGTTAAGCTGCATGTGTAATGCTAGCTCTTCCTCGTTATCTGGTAACGTTTCAGGTTCATTGTCAAAAATATCTATATCAAACTGTTCTTTAACTAAGTTACTAAAATTCTTAGCCTTCATATCATTCATTATAGACTGCATGTATTCAGTTCTTTTACTTACTCCATATTGATCTTGAGAAAAACAAGATATTTCGTAGTTTCTTTGAGACATACCATTTACTACTATATCAACAAATTTAGGAACTATAGGCACTGGTTTCCAATCAAGATTTAAATAAGATAAATCACCATTTATAGATAATTCATTTTTATACTTTTGCACTGACTGCTCTCCTCTAGCATATAATCTTAGTTGATGATAGTTATTTATATTATCATAAAATTTAGAAGTAGCCCCAGCAAACCATTCTTGCTTTATAGCTTTTGCAACCTCAAGTCCGTATTCTTCAGAAAGTTTCTCTAAATCACTAACTGCTTGGGATGGAAAGTTTATATGAGCGTTCGTTATCATACTTTATTTTTTATTAT
>TARA_R110002167_G_scaffold77846_1_pt1 | contig 11752 bp, 9 predicted proteins | sample TARA_R110002167 | Tara Oceans TARA_R110002167 (sample SAMEA4398238) | marine metagenome | biome: Polar Biome; feature: [MES] marine water layer (ENVO:01000295) within the mesopelagic zone...; material: water (ENVO:00002006), including particulate matter (ENVO:01000060) such as...... | reverse complement strand
CTGCGAACCGGCCATGCCGCTGACAGATTCTGAAATCGACGCCTTTGCGCCCCTGGAGAAATCCTACAAGCGCGCGGACGAGCGCGGGCTCCACATTTTTTGAACCCGAACGGCTCGAGCTCTGGCGCATGTCCTCTCGGTCGCTGCGGTCATGCTTGCTGAGGGGGCGTCGAAGGTTTTTGGATGGCGGCCAGCTCTCGGGCGCGGCGGCACGCCGGGGCAATCCAGTTCCATATACTTGCTGAGACATCTTCAAGTGGGATCGTCTCAAGCTCGGTTGACTCAGAATAGGCTGCCCATTGCGTGATCTTGGCTGGATCGCGTGCGAATGCCTGCGAAAGTCCAGCCGGACACTCCGTCGGTATGTCTGTTTGTCTTCGCTCGAACGTCGCGTGCAGGGTCCTCGCCAGCTCTTCAGGGTCAATTTCCACTGCTTTCGGATCCCCGAGCGCGTCGCCAAAACCAAGGTCAATCGTGATGGGGATTTCAGTCTTGCCGAGATAGGCCTTGGTCTTGAGGCGCCTGCCTCCATAGACCTGGTCTTCGCGGATGGGTTCGGTGACGATCTGGGCTGCGTCGAAGACGAGACCATCACCTCCGTCGATGGCGAGAATATCAACGAACGCAGCTCTCAAACTGGAATCGTCATCATCTCCGAACGCCAGGAAGTCGACATCGCGTGTGAAACGTCCGGGATCTACGGTCCACAGCGTCACCAGCATGCCGCCTTTCAGAACAAACCGGTCGCGATAGGTCGAAACCGAAAGCCGGTAGATCAGGCGCTCCAGTCCAAACGCGACCAGCACAACGTCGAATACACGTTGCTCGCTGCGAGCGAGGTTGAGCAGTCGCTGGCGAACCGATGCCGCAATGTTTGTGGGCGCTTTAGCCATTGGCGGTGAGGGCTTCCAGATATGGCCGCATGCGCTTCGCCACCCCGTAGGTATCTGCTGCCTGGGCGAGTTCGGCGGGACTTGCCTTGCGGTCTGTGAGCGCTGATTTCAGGCATTCGACGGCGACTGACCGGTCGACCAGTTTCGGATTGCGGAAGGCATCAGCGATCGATTTGGGGATGGAATAGATTCTCACTAGGGTACCGCCGATCCCATACGTCTTCACGCCTTCTGAAAAATAGGGCTCGCGGAACCGAACCGGTCGAATAGGAGGATAATCAAGTTTGGGCGCCCAGTCCTTCGCGCCAATCGCGATCCAGACCTTGCGCGGCAGTTGATCGGTCAGGCCGTGAAACGCGAGCGCTGACATCATGCAGATGATGCCGTTCGGAACGCGTTTTGCAACCTCAGCCAGCGTCATGTTCGTGTCAGCCTCTGCATCCGGCAGCTGGTAGAGTCCGCGTCCAACGCGCATCAGCTCACCTTCTGTGACTGCGCGTGAGAGTGTGGTGGCCGCAATCCCGATCTTTGCGAGATCGCGTGACCGCGCCAGCGGGTGCATCGCCATATAGGCGAGCAGTTTCTCTTTCTGGGACCGTGATGCCGGCATCTGGATGTTATTAAACCTCGGACATAGATAGATATTGTCCGAGGTTTTGTAACACGCGCTGGGAGAATATGCCACCCGTTTCTGGTGCAATGCGTGGGCGTCGTTCCTGTGCCCCATATCGCACTGATTGCCTTGGTGCGGTGCAATTTGGCATACTCCGAAGCCCCGGCTTGAACCCTGCGAGCCAGCTATGCCGCTGACAGATTCTGAAATCGACGCCTTTGCGCCGCTGGAGAAATCCTACAAGCGCGCAGACGGACGCGGACTCCACATTTTTGTGACCCCAACCGGCTCGAAGCTCTGGCGCATGAACTATCGCTTCGAGGGCAAGCAGAAGACACTCTCCTTTGGCGCCTGGCCCATCGTGACCCTCGAAGAGGCGCGCGAGAAATGCATCATGGCGAAACGCCTGCTGAAGCAGGACATCGACCCGGGTGGTGTGCGCAAGTCGCTGCGGCCGGGCCGCAAGAGGCGCGATCCGGACAGCTTCAATGCCATCGCTGATGAATTCCTGCATAAGCGCAAGCTCGATGGTCTCGCCGAGACGACGCTTGGCAAGAAAGCCTGGCTCCTCGACCTTGCTCGGCAAGACCTCGGGGGAATGGCGATTACAGACATCAAGCCGGCTGATGTTCTGGCTGTGCTTCGCGCGGTCGAGGCACGCGGGACCTATGAAACCGCCAAGCGGTTGCGCACCACGATCGGCGAAGTGTTCCGCTATGCAGTCGCCACCTTGCGCGCGGAGACCGACCCGACACCGGTTCTGCGTGGAGCACTGATCTCGCCGAAAGTCAGGCATATGCCCGCGATCACCGAGGAGGATGAATTTGGCCGGCTTGTGCGCGCGATCTGGCGTTATGAGGGCAGGGGAGGCACGGCCAACGCCCTGAAGCTCATGGCACTCCTTTTTCCGCGACCCGGAGAGCTCCGGCATGCCAGATGGTCTGAGATCGACTTCAACAAGGCGGTCTGGATCATCCCGGCCGAGCGAATGAAAATGCGCCGCGAACATCGCAAGCCCCTGCCATCGGCCGCTCTGCATATCCTGCTCGATCTTCGCGGCACAAACGGTCCGGAAGATTATCTCTTGCCTGCGGTCACTGATCCCGAGCGGCCGATGAGCGAGAACACGATGAATTCGGCACTGGAACGGCTGGGTTTTCCCGGCGAGCGCATGACGCCGCACGGGTTCCGGGCGACAGCCTCCACCTTGCTCAATGAAAGCGGTCTCTGGAACCCCGATGCGATCGAGGCCGAACTCGCCCATGTCGACACAAGGGGTGTGCGATCGATCTATAATAGGACGCGGTATTGGGCTGAGCGGGTCGAGATGATGCAGTGGTGGGCAGGGCAGGTGCTCAAGCATACGAATGCGCGGTGAGGGAGGTCCGCTGTAAGCGTGCTGGTTTCTTCGCGACCCGCCCGCCGGAGGCGGGGCTGTTCGGCCGGCGAGGACGTTTCGAGGTGGGGGAGAGCCGTTCTTCTGGCCGGCCCGGCTCGTCTCACTGAGGGATCAGAAAGTACGGCTTTGGGCATGAGGCTGGGGCTCGCCGGCAGGTCGCGCGCCCGCGCTTCCCACTGTCTGTCGGCCAGAGGGGTCGCGGGCGCTGAATTGGAGCGTTTAGAATGAGCGCCTTCAAGTGCGGGAACCTGTGGGAATTCCATCGGAGCGCGCCGAATCGGTTCAGTTTTCTCTTCGAATGCGCTTAATGGTCGAAGGAGTACGCAAACACCCCATGAACGCCGTTGAGATTGAAGAAGCCATATCGAATCTTGCCGCTGCACCATTTGATGCAGAGGACTTTCCGCGTGCTTTTCTCGAAGCCTTCAATAACAAGCCGACCACCGTAAAGCGGCTTCTTAGTGGCGCTTCGAAGAACTCGGACGTTGAGGGCGGTGTCCTTCAATACAAGAATATTCATCTGGCTATCGCTCCTCCAGGCAAGGTACGCGAAAAGTTGGAGGAACTCCGCGCGAGCCCGAAGACGGCTTCGGGGAAAGCGCGGTTTATCCTGGCGACCGATGGTCAAACCCTCGAAGCCGAGGACCTTGTCGAAGACGACATCCGGGTCTGCGACTACAGGGACTTCGCCAACCATTTCGGCTTTTTCCTGCCGCTCGCGGGCATCACGACCGTCAAGGCGATCAAAAACAATCCGATCGACATCCAGGCAACCGGGCGCCTCAATCGCCTTTATCTTGAGCTGCTGAAGGATAATCCTGACTGGTCGTCCGATGAGCGCCGCCATGATCTCAATCAGTTCATGGCGCGGCTGATCTTCTGCTTCTTCGCCGAGGATACGGGCATCTTCAAGCGATCGAACCTGTTTACCAATGCTCTGGAAACTTACTCAGATAGGGAAAATGCTCACGAGATCATTGGCCGTCTTTTCCGGGTGATGGACCTTCCGACGAAAGACCCGCGACGGAAGGATTTGCGGCCTTGGGAAGATGACTTTCCTTATGTTAACGGCGGTCTTTTCGCGGGTACTGCCGAAGTGCCACGCTTCTCCCGTATCGCGCGCAGCTATCTGCTCCATGCGGGTAATCTCGACTGGAAAGCGATCAATCCCGATATTTTCGGCTCCATGATCCAGGCCGTTGCCGATGATGAAGAGCGTGGCGAGCTCGGTATGCATTATACCAGCAAGCCGAATATTCTGAAGGTGCTCAATCCACTTTTCCTCGACGATCTGCGTGAACAACTGAAGGCGGCGGGGGACAATCCGCGTAAGCTGCTAAATCTCCGCAAGCGCCTTGCCCGAATCCGCGTGTTCGATCCCGCCTGCGGTTCTGGGAATTTCCTCGTCATCGCCTATAAAGAGATGCGGTCAGTTGAGCATGAACTCATCCGCCGACGGATGTCGATGTTGAGTGAAGAATCTAAGCGGGCAGAGGATACGCGCAGCGTCATCCCGCTAACTAATTTCTACGGGATTGAGATGAAGGATTTCGCCTGCGAAGTCGCGCGGCTCTCATTACTGATCGCTGAGTTCCAGACTGATGTGGAACAGCTTGGAAGCGGCACAGCCTGCGAGTTTGTCCTGCCGTTGAAAGAAACGGGGAGAATCCGCCAAGGCAACGCATTGCACCTCGACTGGCTGGAGGTATGCCCGCCACCGGCGCACTTGTCTACCGTGGAGGAAGATCTTGCTGGGCCTACGGGGCGGCTGGCGCTTGAAGGGGGTGATGGCGGGGAGTGGGAGACGTATATTTGCGGAAACCCACCGTACAAGGGCAGTAGCTATCAAACAACGAAGCAGAAAGGCGATCTTGAAGCTTTGTTTTCGAGCAAAACGAAAAGTTGGAAGAATGTCGATTACGTTGCCGGTTGGTTCTTGAAGGCTTCGGAGCAAATCGAAGCTGCTGGAGGTAGCTTCGCGTTTGTGAGCACCAATTCGATATGCCAAGGCCAGCAAGTACCTCTTTTGTGGCCATTGATCCAATCAAAAGGCCAGGCGATTCTATTTGCGCACACCTCTTTCAAATGGGCCAACCTCGCAAGTCATAACGCAGGAGTCACAGTTGTCATCGTTGGTGTATCCGGTGCCATAACCACAAGTAGGCGGATTTTCTCTGTAAACGATGACGGCGCCGCTGAAGTCCGCTCGGTCAACAACATTAATCCTTATCTGGTTGCTGGTTCAGACGTAGCGCTAGCACCTTCACGGAAGCCGTTTGGGCAACTGGCGGAAATGTATAAAGGAAACCAACCGTCTGACGGCGGTCATCTCTGTCTTAACTTCCAGGAGAGGCTCGTTCTCCTCCGCGCTCATCCAGAGGGAAAAAAGTTCGTCAGACGATACTTGGGTGCTGCCGACTATATCCAGGGAAAAGAGCGATTCTGTCTTTGGATCGATGACTCTCAGGCGGATGAGGCTTCGCAAATCCAGGCTATCTCGGAGCGCCTTGAAGGCGTCTCAATCATGAGGCTTAATGCAAAGGCACCGACCACACGTCCAGCAGCAAAGTGGCCCCATCGCTTCATCCAAATTCAAAGCGTTGCGAAAGTGCACTCAATTATCTTTCCAAGAATTTCTTCGGAAAGGCGAGAGTTTCTGCCAATCGGCTTGTTAGGTTCAAACTGTATCCTGTCGGATCAGGCATTTGCTCTTTATGATGCTCCCATTTGGAATTTGGCCGTGGGGTCTTCGCGCCTGCATCTGATATGGATCGCGACGGTGTGCGGCAAGCTGGAGACGCGCTACCGCTACTCCAATACCCTCGGCTGGAACACTTTTCCGGTCCCAATCCTTACGGAGAAGAACAAGTCGGATTTGACCCGATGCGCTGAGGATATCCTTTTGGCGCGGGAGCACTATTTTCCGGCGACAATCGCGGACATGTATGATCCAGACCGGATGGATGAGGAATTCCCCCTCGTGCGGGAGGCGCACGAGCGGAACGATGAAACGCTGGAGCGCATTTACATTGGCCGACGTTTCAAGAACGACACAGAGCGCCTCGAAAAGCTCTTCGATCTTTATACGAAGATGACTGCGTCGAAGGCGGATGCATGAGCAGCCTCACCGACATAGAGAAGCGCTATCTGGAGAAACTGCTCGGCATGTCGGGCGGCTACGTCCTAGACTATTCGGACCCGACATATGGCGAGTTCTTCAAACGCCATAAGATCGAGATTCATGGGTCGCGCTATCAGACATACGGTAGCTCAAAAGCCAAGAAATTGCGGGCGTTCTGGGAACAAGAGCCAGACGAGTTGGTGGGTGCTGTTCTTACTGAAATGCTCGACGGCTACGAAGCCGATTGCGACTTGAATGATCGCGAATTGGATAGGTCGCTTTTGGAGAAATGCCGGGCGATTGTCTCGCGCCTACTCGGTACGTCGACCGAACCGCAACCAACGCAGACGGTGGATGAATTCCTTCACCGGGAATACGACATTCCGAATATCGATCGGTTGCCGATTGATGCCCATGCGATCCCGATTGTTGAAAGCCGCCTCGTAGAAGCGCGGACAGCTTTGTCGGCCGGCGCCTACCTCTCTGTCGTGTTCCTTTGCGGGAGCGTCCTGGAGGCGGTGTTGCTCGGGGCGGCGCAGAAGGATCCTGCAAAATTTAATAAGGCCTCTTCAAGCCCCAAGAACCCGGATGGTACGGTTAGGCGGTTTCACGAGTGGAGCCTTGCCCAGTTTATCGACACTGCCTGCGAAATCGACCTGCTTAAGCCCGATGTGAAGAAGTTCGGACACGGCCTCCGCGATTTTCGCAACTATATCCATCCATACGAACAGATGGTTTCGGGCTTCACGCCCGACCAGCATACGGCCAAGGTCAGCTTCCACGTTTTAAAAGCGGCGCTGGCAAGCGTTGCGGGGGAGCGATAAGATGAACGACTTCGTAGCATTTCAGATGTGGAAGCCCTTTCGGCAAAGGTTGATCAAGTCCCACACTTTCTACTTTGAACAGGCCCGCCAGCGCCTTTTGTCCCGTTTCGAAAATATTGACACAGAGGCGGAGCAGGAGATGGACGACTGGCTAACTGAAACTAGCCATATGTTCGATCCCGACCGGGACGATCCCGCAGATTCGTACGAAGCGGCCACCGATGTCGGAATCGAATTCTATGAATTGCTCACAGAAATGCGAGATCGGACGCGATTAAGCGTCATCGCCGGGATGTTTCATGAATGGGACAAACAGCTTCGAGACTGGTTGTGCAGCGAGATCATGAGATGGCATTCCGGTGAAATCCTACGGCAACGTGTATGGTCGGTCGACTTCACCAAGATCATGGACCTGTTGGAAGCATTTGGATGGGAGATACGCAAGACCACCTATCACCAAAATCTTGATGGATGCCGAGTGCTTGTAAACGTTTACAAGCACGGAGATGGCAAGTCGTTTCAGGACCTGCGAGCATACTATCCACGGTACATTGAAGTACCGTGTTCTGATCCTGCTCATTTGGAGTGGTCGCGAGGCCTCGCTGACTACACGAACTTGAAAGTGACTGTGCAAGACATCGAAGCGATATCGGATGCGATTGTTACATTCTGGGAGAGCGTTCCCGAGAATGTTTATGTGTCGCAAGTTATCAATTTGCCATCTTGGTTCGAAGTCGCCTTGCACAAAGACATTGAACTGAGAAACCGGGAGACGTCCGCATGACCGCTAAAAAACAGGCGCCGACCGTTTCCGTTACCTACAAGCGCACCGGCGCGACGGCGAAGGCGAACGAGCTCGGGATGCGCCCCATGCAGGAGCGCGCCTATGAGCGCCGGGGCGAGCAGTACCTGCTGATCAAGTCGCCGCCGGCGTCCGGCAAGAGCCGAGCGCTGATGTTCATTGCGCTCGACAAGCTCCGCAATCAGGGGCTTCGTCAGGCCATTATCGTCGTGCCGGAGCGTTCAATCGGCGCCAGTTTCAATAATGAGCCGCTGACGCAATGGGGCTTTTGGGCAGACTGGGAAGTGAAGCCGCAATGGAATCTCTGCAATGCACCAGGTGCCGATGAGGTCCGTGTTACCAAGTCAAAGGCCAAAGCGGTCGGTGAGTTCCTTGCCTCGAACGATGAGGTGCTTGTCTGCACGCATGCGACGTTCCGGTTCGCGGTCGAGGAGCTCGGTGTCGATGCATTCGATGACCGGCTGATCGCTGTCGACGAGTTTCATCACGTCTCTGCAGATGACGATAATGTTCTCGGACGCCAGCTGAAGGAACTCATCGCGCAGGACAAAGTCCATGTCGTTGCCATGACGGGTTCTTATTTCCGTGGGGACGCTGTGCCGGTTCTGATGCCGGAAGACGAGTCCCGCTTCGCGACCGTCACTTACACTTATTACGAGCAGCTCAATGGCTATGAGTATCTGAAGGCGCTCGATATCGGCTACTTTTTCTATAATGGTCCTTATGTTGATGACATTGCCATGGTCCTCGACCCGGACCAGAAGACCATTGTCCACATACCAAGCGTCAATTCACGAGAAAGCACCCAGCGCGGCAAGACGACAGAAGTGAGTGAGATCATGGACGCGCTTGGCGAATGGCAAGGAAAAGATCCTGTGACCGGCTTCGATCTCGTTCGCCGGCCCGATGGACAGGTGCTGAAAGTGGCCGACCTGGTCGATGATGGTCCGGAGCGGCATTCCAAGGTCGTCACGGCGCTGAAGGACCCGTCCCACAAGAACAATCGTGATCATGTTGACATCATCATCGCCCTTGGCATGGCGAAGGAAGGCTTTGACTGGATATGGTGCGAGCACGCCCTGACCGTCGGCTATCGGTCCAGCCTGACCGAAATCATCCAGATCATAGGTCGTGCGACGCGGGACGCCCCTGGCAAGGAGCGAGCGCGGTTTACCAATCTGATTGCTGAACCGGATGCATCTGAAGACAAAGTGACGGAGGCTGTCAACGACACCCTGAAGGCCATTGCAGCCAGCTTATTGATGGAACAGGTTCTCGCGCCGAAGTTCAATTTCGTGCCCAAGGGCAATGGAAAAGATGACGACTTCGATTATGGCGAAAACGGATACCAGGACGGTCGCACAAATGTCGGCTTCAACGACGAACGCGGCGAGTTCCAGATCGAGATCAAGGGTCTTGTCCAACCGGAATCGGAGGAAGCCACTCGCATCTGCCAGGAGGACTTGAATGAAGTCATCACGGCTTTCGTTCAGGACAAGAAAGCGCTGGAAAAAGGCCTGTTCGACGGAGAGCACGCCAATGGAGAAACACCAGCAGAGGAACTCACCATTGTGCGAATGGGCAAGATCGTGCGGGACCGGTATCCCGAGCTTTCTGAAACGGATAGGGAAGCCATCCGGCAACGCGCCGTTGCCGCGCTGAACCTCACGCAGGAAGCAAGCCGGGCTGCGGCTGAGGCAGCAATTTCAGGCGGGGAGACGACAAAAGCCAATACCGCGCTCATTGATGGCGTAAGGAAATTCGCGATGGATGTCCGTGACTTGGATATTGACCTGATTGACCGGATAAATCCATTCGGCGCAGCTTATGCGATCCTGGCCAAGTCAATGAGCGAAGACAGCCTCAAACAGGTGGCGGCAGTCATCGCAGGGAAAAAGATCGCCTTGAACGAAGAAGAGGCGATGATGCTTGCTGAACGCGCCAAGGACTTTCTTAAGGAGCGCGGCAGATTGCCGTCGCTGACTTCGAACGATCCTTGGGAGCGCCGGATGGCCGAAGGGATCGAGTATCTAAAGCAGAAAGTCAGGGCCAAGCAGAATGGCTGACAAGACCGCTGAAGACCTGCTTGCTGAACTTGGCATTGCGCTCGATGAGTCTAAAGCCTCGGCATCGAGCCCGCGCGAGGAGCGCATAATAGCCGGCTTCGAGGATATCCAGAGGTTTGTGGACGAGCAGGGAAGGGCGCCGCAGCATGGCGAAGACAGGGATATCTTTGAACGCATGTATGCTGTTCGACTTGATCGTCTGCGGACTTTACCGGATGCGGTTGAGCTTTTGAAACCGCTCGATCGTCAGGGGCTTCTGGCAGGAAACACACAGGTCGCCTCAAATCCGGAAAAGGACGCCGAATCCTTGCTGGCGGAATTGGGGATTGATCCCGAGTCCCCGAATGATCTGACGGATCTCAAGCACGTCAGGCCCACAGCAGAACGAAAAGCCGCCGAAGAGATTGCCAACAGGACCCGGTGTGCAGATTTTGACCTTTTCAAGCCGCTCTTCGAAAACGTACGAAGAGAGCTTGATCAAGGGGTCCGGCAGACGCGGCCTTTCGAAGTGAAGGCCGAGATTGGTGTTGGCCGCTTCTTTATCGTGGGTGGGCAAATTGCCTACGTCGCGGATAAGGGCGACGAGTTCACGCAGGAGTACGGAGACCGCGATGCCCGGTTGCGGGTGATCTATGACAATGGGACCGAGAGCAATGTGCTGATGCGCTCGCTTCAGCGCGCTTTGCACAAGGACGAAGCCGGCCGACGCATCACCGAACCTGGCGCAGGGCCGCTATTTGCCGACACAGCAGATATCGACGACATCGAGAGCGGTACGATCTATGTTTTGAGGAGCTCATCGACGCTGCCTTTTGTCGTGCACAACCGGGATCTGGTCCATAAAATCGGTGTCACTGGAGGCAAGGTCGAAACCCGCATCTCTGGCGCAAAGAATGACCCAACCTATCTCCTGGCTGACGTGGAAATCGTCGCGACTTACGAACTCTACAACATTAATCGTGCAAAACTCGAAGCGCTGCTGCATCGCTTCCTAGCGCCTGCACGCCTCGACCTCGAAATTCCGGACCGCTTTGGAAAATCCGTCCGGCCGCGTGAGTGGTATCTCATTCCTCTAAGCGCCGTTGATCGGGTTGTTAAAGCCATCCAGGACGGGTCGATTGACACGTTCGTCTATGATCCGGGCTCAGCCTCTGTGGTTCCGCGCCGGACGTAGTCGCAACAGCCTTTTACCGCCTCAGTATCATTGCCCCAACAGCCGGAAGTGGGCGGACGGTGCGTCTGCCAGAGCGCGGTCGCCGCGCAAGGGGGCGGGACTTTGTCGTGATTGATCGGCTTTAGGTTTCCTACCTACGGCTTCCCCTTGCGCGGAGCCCTCATGCGCTCCGGCTGAGCACCTTTTCGCCGCCCACCCCCGCCTGATGCGGGAAAGAACGTGGGGCGGCGCAAAGGAGACCGACATGACTGACCATATTACAACCGCTGCACCACTTGGAACAGCTACCGCTCTCACGGCTCCAGACCGTCCCCGTATCTACGTGGCTTGCCTTGCCGCCTACAATAATGGCCGCCTGCATGGGTGCTGGATTGATGCCACCGATCCGCACGAAGTCTGGCAACGAGTGCGCGAGATGCTCGCCGCTTCGTCGGAACCGGGCGCGGAAGAATGGGCAATTCACGATTACGAAGGGTTCGAAGGCTGCCGGATTTCCGAATGGGCGAGCTTCGACACCGTGTGCGAGCTTGCCGACTTTATCGAGGAACATGGCGCGCTTGGCGCGAAGGTTTACAGCCAGTTCGGCGATGATCTTGAGCAGGCGCGCGCCGCCTTCGAAGATTATGCCGGAGAATACCGCAGCGCGGCGGACTTTGCCGAAGAGCTGCACGATGAGACCGGCACAGCGATACCGGAAAGCCTCAAATACTATATCGACTGGCAGGCGCTCGCCCGCGACATGGCCCTCAATGGTGAGATCATGGTGTTCCAGGCGGGCTTCGATGAAGTCCATGTGTTCTGGAGCCGTTAGAAATGGCTTTCACGGAACGCTTTGACACGTTCGTATGCGAGGGCGATTG
>TARA_R110002167_G_scaffold68414_3_pt1 | contig 11755 bp, 16 predicted proteins | sample TARA_R110002167 | Tara Oceans TARA_R110002167 (sample SAMEA4398238) | marine metagenome | biome: Polar Biome; feature: [MES] marine water layer (ENVO:01000295) within the mesopelagic zone...; material: water (ENVO:00002006), including particulate matter (ENVO:01000060) such as...... | reverse complement strand
TTAATTGCTCAAATGGTCGGGCAGGTTATGGTCGCATTTGCAGGAATAAAGGGCATAATGGACAAAGCTGGAGCGTCGATGCCTTCGGGCGGCGGTGGTGGAGGCGGTGGTGGAGGCGGATCGAGTGCAAGTGCAGCTCAAGTCCCTTTGCCAGCCAGGTTAGACTCGCCCGATAATATGCAGGCGTATGTAGTTCAGTCGCAACTTCAAGGACAACTCAGCGCACAGGTCAGACTGGAGGGTCAAATCGTGTTATGATAAACAGCACATATAGATTAATACATGGAACGCAAACTAATTGAACTCCTAATTGGAGACGAGGGTACTGGCTTACCCGTAGAGGCAATTTCGCTTGTGAAATTTCCTGCCATAGAGGAGGGCTTCATATTTTTCAGTAAGGGTAAGAACACAAAAGCCTTGTCCCTGGCGAAAGTAGACGACGGAAACCGAACCTTAATTGGTGCAGCTCTAATTCCTGACAAGCACATCCCGCGATACGACGAGGAGAACGACGAAGAATACGATGTCTACTTCTCTAAGGATACTGTAAAGCAGGCTTCAGAGATGTATATGAAGCACTCGCGCACGAACGAGCATACGCATGAGCATGAGGTAGCAGTCGACGACGTTCACGTGGTTGAGTCTTGGATAGTAGAAGACCCTACGATGGATAAGTCAAAGCATTATGGACTCGACCTTCCGCAGGGAAGCTGGTGCGTTCGTATCCAGGTCGACAACGATTTAATGTGGTCACAGGTTCAGTCGGGGAAAATTCGCGGGCTAAGTATTGAAGGCTATTTCATTGACAGAGTTGAAGAAATGAGCGAGCGAGTAAAGCCTGTAGGAGTTCAAAAGCTTTTAAAGAAAATTTGGTTTAGCATTAAGCGCAAATTCTATTCAGAAATCACACTTTCGGATGGATCGGTAGTGGCAACTGAAGACAAAGAATTCTCGACGGGTACTATAGTGGTAGCAATAGACGACGAAGGAATGCCTACTGACCTCAAGAACGGGAAGTACACGACCCATGCGGGTGTGTCTCTAGAAGTATTTGACGGAGTTTTAATTGAGTGGGACGGAGAGGCTGAGGCGGTAGAAGAAACCCAGGAGGAAGCAGAGAATAATGAGGTTGTCGAAATGGAAAAGGTTGAGCTAGACCAGGAAAAAATCAAATTTTGGCGGTCTTACATTGACGCGAAAATGGAGAAAGAGTTTGGTATTAACACCAAAAAAGCTGTATATTCCACAGAAATGAACCTAGCAGCATACCCCTGGGACGAATGTATCGCCGACCAAATGGCAACATATGGAGATATGGACACGGCAGAAAAGGTCTGCGGGAGCATAAAAGCACAGTATGGGGGATGAACTACTCCATAGATATATATAGAGTAGAGTATACGAAAACTAAAAGACATGAATAAGAGCGACATTATAATTTGGTATAGGGCTTACCTGCCAACGGGAGGAGGCACGGATTTTCAAATGAACGTGTTAGACTATCGTTCGTTTGACGAGTTTGAGTCAGCTCGACAAGAAATGTTGGACTCGGTTGGAGCCGACGACTGGGAGCCTGTGGACTGGGATTTCCTAACGAACGGGTATGTAGACGAAGAGCAGTGGAACAACTTCAATGAATTGTTTGAGGTGTCAAAGGAGTACGGCATACCCCCTAGAGTAATAATCGAGGCAGGCGACGGCTATGACTCCTTTAAGGAGTATGTAGAAAATGCCTATAGAGGACAAGCAGATAGCGTCCTAGATTATACCCATGAACTGCTGGACGACGTAGGAATTACCGACGACATGGCAGAAAGTTATTTTGACTGGGACGCTTTCGGGTACGCACTGGATGTGAACGGAGATTTAAGTATGCTTATTCTCGACGACTGGGAAGACCGATATGAAAGCCAGCTAGAAGCAGAAGCTGTATATGAAGAAATTAGCAGTATGCGGAACGAAGATATTGCGGAGTGGTATGTCGACATGATTGGATCGGTTCAAGAATTAGGAATGGAGACGCTGAAAACATTCTTTGACTATAAGAAATTTGCACGGGATTTAGGATACGAAGGCTACAGTGAGGTAGGTGGATATATTTGGAGTCCCTACTAATAATAAATAAAATGAGCGCATACAAATCTTACCCCGCTTTACAACTAACCAGTGGAGAACAGGTTCTGCCTGCTCCTATGTTCCTGCATAACGACAATACGGCAGCGGTGAACTTTACAATTAAGCCGTCTCCGCCTAACGAATTGCTGTCTCCATTGGCAACAACGGCAAACCTATTGCCCGCCTTAATGAACCCGCTTCCTGCGTTGAGTCAAACGACTATAACAGCTCAGGAGGTAGACCTAACTGGAACAACTGGAAGAGCTGCGAAGGTGGCTATTACAGCCGCCAGTGGAGTTATAACTGTAGCCGCAGTTCCAGCAGGCGACGAAGGGAACAGCTTTGCACCTGGAGACATTGCTTCGGGAATTATTCGGGACGAGGGTGGCACAGGCGTGTTCGCTGGATTTGACACAGCGTCAGTAACTGGAACACCAGTCGAGGATTCGGTGTTGCATACCTACATCCCGACGGGCGGAACAGGCTCAGGTCTAAGGATTATTTTCAATGTGTCAGCCCTTGCTGCTATTCAAAATGTCTCCTATGTTAATGTAGGGGTGGGATACGAGGCTGGTGATGTCCTTACAATTAAGCAAGCTAAACAGGACTTAACATGGACGCTAGTCGCTACAGATATTGGCGGGCTGGTTCCCGTGCGTTTTCTGCTAACTGCAGACTTGGTGGCTAACTCGACGTTCCCATTCACTTTAAATGCAGGAGCCACTTCACCAATGCGTTGCGCTGCATTCACAGTGAAAGGCACTACGAACCGATCCATTCTCGGAATGACAGTAAAGGATGTATAAAAAAAAAGATATGAAACGATACGAATTTAGAGGGACAACCCTTGGAGAGCTTTATCACTATGACAGCGAGGGCTACGAGATTACGGATACTTCGGAGATAGACGATATGTTGTACACTTTTGGTGAAGACGACTTAGCTTTTGCGGAACCGCCAGTTACACTTTTGTATATCAGCGGTCAGTCAAAAATGGCTTGGTACACGACAGACCCAAATCCCGACGGCTCTACAGAAATGTTAGAGTTATTCTAAACAACAGAGATATGAAAGTATTAAGAGAAGTAGAAAGCGCATTGCGCGAATACGTTGATTATGTAGATATGCATATTTATAGCGATTCAACAGCAGACTGTATGATAGCTACGGACTTGGGTAAAAATGGCTTTGACCTTGACGATGTGTTGGATATGATACAAGACGAGTTTCCCGAAATTGAAATTGTAGTTAAAGAAAGCGGTACGGGAAACAATATGCGATTTATTGATTTTCAACTGTATCACGACCCACAAGGTCTTTTACGCTAAATAACAGAGATATGGATAAGAGAAAATTTTACGTGAGTAGTAATGACTTGTGGGACATCTACGACCAAATGGAGCAGGATTTAGGCTCGGAGTATTTGGCGATGGCTATTGCAAAAGCATTAGGTACAAATGACCTGGAAGACGTTTTGCGATTCATTGACCGTATGGAATACGCAAATGAATTGTTTACACCGTTCGACTAAACAATAGAGATATGGCAAATATAGTGGACGACATACTAGATGAATTGTACGCGGTGGGCGTTCAGTCCGTTGAGGTTATAGAAGAGAAGAGCGGCTCGTTTGTCCTACAGGATAACGACTCTAGCTATGACAATCACGATATAATTCGGGACGTTATAGCAGATAGTCGCGCAGAGATATGGGACGAGTACGAGGAGAATGGCACGTATTATTTTGAAGTAAGACATTAGAGATATGATAATTGAAATTAAAGGCTTGTCGTACAATGAGGTGGTGGATTACTTGGATTCGAGAGATGCAGGTGAAGATGCCCTGGACATTTACATTGACGACTTTGGCTATGTAGATGCGGAGGAAGGAGATATGCGCAGGTTGGTTGAGATACAGATTAACGCGCTTGACGAATCTGAAGAAGACTTCTTAGTTGAAGTGATAGACGACTTGTCAGATGAAGAGCCTGACATTGAGGTAAACTATCTATGAACCCGCTCATTAGCAGAATATGGGACTTGTGGACGAACAGCCCCCAGGACGAACTATTCGCAATACTCAGCGAGTTTAGAGAGGACTATAGCTCGGACGACACCTGGCTCCATGCTATCGATATAATCGAAGAGGCTATCTTAAAAGAAGATTACGATCGAGCGGAAATAATCTTTGAAGAGATGCGCCCCGACTATCTGACGTTTGTAGACTACGAGGTCTTTACTGAAACGATTGACGCGGCTCGCTGGGGCTACTAAAATAAACGGGTTATATATATATGTATGGCAAGACGAAAATTTGAAGACGAGGTAGTCGTAGAAGAAGACACTGCTGCAGTCGAAGAAACAATCGTGGAGGACTCACCCGACCAACACGACGCATTTATTACAATTTTAGTCGACATGGGTTTGTCGGCAGAAGCTGCAGAAGCAGTGCATTCGATGGCTATGGATTTAATCGATGCAGGTGGAAGCGAAGAAAAAACTGAAGAAGTGAATACAGAAGAAAAAATTGAGGCATCCCGCCAGCGGAGAAGCCGACCAGCTCGCACAGAGCGGCGTTCAGAATTTGCAAAGAGTGCGCGTCCAACGCGCCGCAAAATGAGCGAAGAGGAAAAAGATGAAGCACGGAAGCGTAACGCGAACCGCCGCCTTCGTCGTCAAAACATTGAGCTACGCCAGCAGCTTCGTGAACTTGGAGCTTCTCCTGCCGCCCCAGGATTGCGTAATTCTCCTAATGGTCAGACAGAGAACTTCTCGTCGACAACAAATAAAGCTGTCCCTAAAGGCACAGCGCAGGCACTTGACATGATTAAAAACTTTGGGAAATAATGAATAACCTTCCTTCTCTAACCAATCGACGCAACCGTCGAAATTTTGTGGTATCCAATCCAGCAGTAGATCCAGCGACAACATACGCTGGAGTGCTTTCTTCGCCATTTGTCGCGCCAGCTTTGAAATTAGCTACAACCCTAGACAAGGGTTTTGTTCGTCAGATTGACGGAATTCAAAGCAAGGCTGTAATTTCTAACCTTTCGTCTACTGCCAACATCCAAGCAGCAAGCTGCACATGGAATGATGGGGACAACCTGACTTTAGGTGAGCAAGTTCTTGAGCTTACAGACCTTGCAGTTATGGAGGCTCTATGCCGTGGTACACTTTTGCCGACATGGGTAGGAATGACTGGAGCGCGTGAGACAATGACAGCAGGCTCACCTGAGTTCGTAAACTTTGCTATGGCTACGGTCGCAGCCTATACCTCACAGGGTGTAGAGAATGGAATTTGGACAGGCTCAACGGCTATTGCTCAAGGCTTTTTGTCTAGCACTGGAACGTTTGACAACACAGGCTACCGACTTTCAAAAATCGCAGCGGGTGGAACAGAAGCCGCTCCAAAGGCGACGGAAGTAATTGTTACTGCATTAGGATTTAACGGTGCGGTTCTTTTGACAGCAGCGGGTGCGTTTAACGAAGTATACAGTTCAGCTGTAGCGAATGTCCCTGCTATCTTGAATCGCTTGGACATTGCCTTTTATTGCTCACCGAAGACCGCTGGTCTTTACATGAGGGATTTGGCTGTTTCAGGTTCTTACCAGGGTGTCAATATGCAATCGACTAACCAGGCTTTTGACACATTGCAATACCTCGGTATTCCAATTCACGTTTGCCCAGGTATGGCTGACGATTGTTTAGTTCTGACATACGAAGAAAATTTGGTGGTCGGCAGCAATCTTGGAACGGATCGAACCACAGCTCAATATATCGACGCATGGCAATATGACGGAGGCGACGAGGTGAAAATCGCTATGCGCTTTGGACTGGGTATGCAGGTAGGAATTCCTGCCGACGTAGTTATCGGAGCCTACGACGTAGTTATCGGAGACTAACCTTTAAAATATAGAACCTATGGCGTGTGAAATTGACAGCGGTAGAGTAGTTGGCTGTAAGTCCTCTTTAGGAGGAATTAAGACAATCTACATTGGAGGGGCATTTGAAGATATGCCTTCCCAAACAGATTGGGCTTTCACAGCAGACTCTCACTTTGTGACCGCAATTAAAACAAAGGCGTTCTATACTTTTGAGGTGCGTCCCGAACTATCTAGTCTAGTAGTTAATTACATGGCAGATGCCGCAAGCGGAACGTCGTTCTTCGAGCAGGTTCTATCTTGTACTTTTCAGCTGCTAGACCAAACAGACATTCAGGACATCATGGACTTGTGCCAGGGTCGTCCGAACATTTGGGTAGAAGATAATAACTTGAACGTTATGCTTTTGGGCGCAGAGTATGGAATGAATGTAACAGGGGGGAATATCCAAACGGGTACAGCTTATAGCGATATGAGCGGTTACACGATTGACTTCACTGGACGCGAACAAACTCCAGTTTGGTTTGCTAACGCACCAACAGATGCGGATCCATTTGCGGGAGTTACAGGAGCCTCGGCTGCGGCTTAAGCGTGGAGCTTAACAGAATGAATAGGGGACGGCTTTTGGCTGTCCCCTTTTTGTTTTAAAACAAAACAGGATTTGGTATATATATAGATGAATGATTCAGATTAATAACACCAACACTGCGCAGACTATCTACTTAAAACTAGATGGATATAGCTCGACTATTTTAGAGGACTTGAAAATCACATTTACTAACCAGCTGACGAGCAAAGAAGAGGTGTTCCATGTTAAAGTTATCTCAACTAATGGGAGGTATCAGTCTATCGACATCACTCCGCCAGCTGAAACCAGCCCGCCCTCAAACGCAAAGATGGTTGAAGGGTTGTATCTTGTGCTTATCCAAGATTCGGTTGCGGCTAAGACCTATGCGAACAGGTTAGCTTTTGTGTCTAATGCAGTCCCCTTTAGTGAATCAACTTACGAGGCATACACCGTTGGAGACGGAGCCGCCTATAACGTCTATACAAGATGAATAAAAAGTCCTTCAATGTGTTGAACTATGCTTCGACCACAACTCCACAATTTCGGGAAAGTCAGAATAAGGAGTGGATCGACATGGGTATAGATAACCTCTACCCGCATTACCTGGAGGAGCTGTTCTCAAGTTCTTCAATCCATAGCGCGGTCGTGAATGGTATCGCACAAATGATTTACGGAGAAGGGCTGGACGCTATATCGAAAGATAGCAACGTCGAGCAGTGGCTTAAAGTCAATGAAATTTTCAGCGACAAAGACGCTTTGAAGCGTTGCGCTTTTGATTTAGAACTGTATGGCAACTGCTACTTCAATATAATTTGGAGCCAGGACAGGTCGACAATATCTAAAATCCACCACGTACCCGCCGCGACTATACGGTGTGGGAAGGAAAATGATGAAGACCAGGTAGAGCTATTTTATCACAAAGCGAACTGGGCAAACAATGACAAGCCACAAGCTATCCCCGCATTCAGCACAAGCGATAGGACAGCTGCAAGTCAGATTCTGCATATTAAAATTTACAACCCTTTAAGCTTCACATACGGATTACCTTCGTACACTGGTAGCCAAAATTATATTCAGGTAGATGCAGCCCTGGGGGAGTACAATTTGAACAGCATAAATAATGGTTTTTTCCCCTCGACAATTTTAAATTTCAACAGCGGTACACCTACGCAGGAGGAGCAAGCCGCGTTAGAAAGATTAATTTATGACAAGTTTGGGTCTGCTTCAAATGCAGGTAAAATCTTAATGACCTGGAACGACTCGCCCGAAGAAGCCCCGACGGTTGAAAGCTTTAACATTAGCGACGCGCACCAGGTATTTGACTACTTGAGCAGGGAGGTAAGTGTAAAAATTCTAGCGGGTCACCGCGTGACATCCCCTTTGCTTTTTGGATTGAGAAGCGAGGGCGGCGGCTTCGGCTCCAATGCTGAGGAAATGAGGGACGCTTACGACCTTTTCTACAACACAGTAGTGCTACCTATGCAGCGCATAATTTTAGACGGCTTACGACCCGTCTTTGCGGCTTCATCGATTACGTTGGATTTGTTCTTCAAACCTTTAAAGCCAGCTTCATTTATATCCGTCGACAATCTTTTTGGCGCAACTGGAGGAGCTACAGCTGAGAAAGACGCGAGCTATAATGGAGCGCAAATAAGTTCAGCTCTAGATATTTTGGTCAAAGTTCAGGAGGGAATTCTGAATCCTGAGCAGGCGAAAGTCTTCCTGGTGCAGATGCTCCAGTTCAGCGTAGAAGTAGCAGACGCTTTATTCACTGAAGGAATTGACGCAATAGCTCAAGTAAAGCAGGAAGAGAAAGTTGAGGAAGCGGTGGCAGAAACGCAGCTCAAAGCCCCCGATCGAATAAGCCAGGAGGACAGCGATAAGTGGATTGCTCACCTATCTGAAAAGAGTTCGCCCGCTCCCAAAGGCTATAACCTGTGGCGAACGGAAGAGGTAACGGACGGAGAAGAGGACAAGGTTCTCCACTCATATAAGAAGCTTCGCGCCTTCGGAATCGATGGCAATCCAAATGACTATGCAGACTACGAGATGGACTCGGAATGGGATGTGGTCAGCCCAAAGGGTTACTTATTTGCCATTCGTTACCAGTACCAGGAGAATGCAAAAACCCCACCCGAAAATCCAAACTATGAGAGCAGAGAGTTCTGTGAGGTGATGATGGACTTGTCGGATAGCGGGGCTATGTTCCGCTATGAAGACATTGAATCTATGTCGGCAAATGGAATGAATGGACAGTTTGCTCCAACTGGAAAATCAGAATATAGTTTGCTTAAATGGAAAGGCGGTTCATTCTGCCGCCATTCGTTCAAGCGAATGATTTTCATATACGCTCCTGAAGGGGAGGTCTTCGAGTTCAGCGAACAAAAGAATGTAGAAATACAGGGAGACTTTGACGCTGTTATGCGTCGCGTAGGTAATAATCCTTATGTAGTAAATGAAGGATATGAAACTGTCGCGCCTATAGATATGCCAGGCAGAGGCTCCTTAAAATACCCGAACCCCGTAAAATAATGGCTACCCTTTATATTTCTTCATCACTCTTAAAGAGAGATACAGCACTCGGAAGCACGGTTGACGACAACCTTTTGCAGCCTTATATCCGTATTGCCCAGGATCGGTGGATTCTGAATGTACTGGGAACAAAACTTGACGACTATTTAAAGGCTCAAATAGATGCAGACACGGTGTCGGGAAACTATCAAACCCTACTTCAGGAATACATCCAGCCTGCTTTAGTTCAACTAGCGTTTGCCGAAGTCGCCTATGTCGTTCGTCTTCGCTTTGCAAACAACTCTGTAATTGTGAACTCCAGCGAGCAGGGGCAGGCAGCAAGTATGTCCGATATTCGAAAGGTTGTCGAGCAGTCAAATGAAATTGGAATGTTTTATCGTGAACGTCTTATAGAATATCTTTGTTTTAATGCCAGCCTATTCCCCGAATACACCTCGAACTCAGGCGCAGACCTCAGCCCCTCAAGAAGAAACTACTTCGGAGGACTTAACGTCTACCCGACTGTCCCCACAAACAACCAGGTTAAAGCGTTCGCGTCAGCGATCGGTATCAAGTACCTCAACTCTTAAGAACGAGTTCCGACTTAGAATATACTTAGACAAATGGCGACAAAAATAACGGACTTATCAGAGCTGGCAGCAACCGCAGCTAGTGGAGACTTTCTTCATATTATCGATGTAGACGACCCAGCGGGAGGCACTGCTGGAACCTCTAAGAAAATACAGGTGAGTAATCTTCCTGGCGGCGGAGGAGGTTCGGGAACTGTTACCAGTGTGGCACTCACAGCTCCAGCTGCATTTTCAGTTGCAGGTACACCGATTACAACTAACGGAACCCTGGCGTTATCAATGAGTGGAACGACTGCGCAATACCTGGACGGGACTGGCGCACTTCAAACGACGGCGGCTGGAACAGTTACTGCGGTAACGGGAACGGCTCCAATCGTTTCCAGCGGCGGGGCTAGCCCAGCGATTTCCATTACCGCATCGACTGTTAGCGCGGCGGGTTCTATGTCCTCAGCTGACAAGACGAAGTTGGACGGCATTGCAACGGGTGCGGAGGTGAATGTGAACTCAGATTGGAACGCGGTGTCGGGCGACGCTGAGATTTTAAACAAACCGACGATTCCGTCGGCGCAAGTCAATTCCGATTGGAACGCTGTCAGCGGGGTCGCTGAGATTTTAAACAAGCCAACGCTCACCAGCGGAACGGTTACGTCAGTAGGTCTGTCTGTTCCAAGTGCTTTTGCTGTAAGCGGTTCTCCAGTTACCAGTTCGGGAACGATTGCCCTTTCAGTAGGTGGAACGACAGCTCAATATGTTGACGGGACTGGCGCACTTCAGACTACCACCGAAGGAACGGTCACCACTGTAACGGGGACTTCGCCAATTGTTTCAAGCGGAGGCTCTAGCCCAGCTATTTCTTTAGCAGATACAGCTGTTACGGCTGGAGTGTACACCAGCGCGAACATTACAGTTGACGCAAAAGGCAGGTTAACGGCTGCCGCAAGTGGATCCAGCGGAGGTGTGTCTGTTACTAACCAATCGGACAATCGAATTATAACAGCAACCGCTGTAACAGATACGCTAACGGGCGAATCCAATCTGACATATGATGGGACGAAGTTGGAGGTTACGGGCGCAGTTGAAGCTGACGCGATACACATTGGTGCGCAAGGTTTAGCAGCGGCTGGAGACTATGGCAAAGGCGCGGAACTGTTAATCGGGTACACGGGAACAAAGGTTGCGGGCGAATGCCATTATCTGAGGTCAACAGGTGCATGGGTCTCTGTCGGAGCTACGGCTTTGAGTGGAGGGGGTTCAGGAATTTTAGGCATACCAACATCAACAAGCCTAGCAACGGGACTATTGACGCGCGGAATTGTATATCTAGCTACCGACCCAGGCGGGTCAATCGGTGATGTCGTCTACCTGTCGACCACGGCTGGAGATTTAAGCACCACCCCCGTTTCTGCAACGGGAAATGTAAACAGAGTAGTGGGTTACAAGTTAACTACGAATATCATAATGTTCAACCCGTCGCAAGACTGGATCGAAATTTCATAATATGGCTAGTATTTCAGGACAAGACACAAGTAGCATAAATAACGTAGATGGGTTTTTCACTACGTCGGGAGGAGGTACTGCTACCACAACTCCAACATTCACCTTGGAAAGTGCAACCACCTATTTTAATAATGAGGTGACTATTACCAATTCTGCATCGTACACGAACCCACAATACAAGGTTGTGGTCACACGTAATTCCGTGGTAATAAATACAATTATCAGCACTACTTCTCCTATCGCTATCCCCGATACGTCCCCCGTTGGACTTACTAGGACGGTAACGGTTACCGCTCAAGAGTTTGGAGATTTCGTAGAGAGTGCTTCAGCTGTGGATACCTACACGAAGGCGGCATTTTCGTTCAGATATTGGCGAGCAGCAGGAAGTGCAGATGGAACTACGCAAAGTTCAGGTTGGTATGGAGCAAAGAACTTTCGGGTATACTCAGGAGCAGGTCAAACAGGAACAGTCTATCCTCCTGACTTAACTACTAACACAAGCGGAGAAGCCGCAGGATATTTTGTAGATACTGTTTATCGTTATTCAACATCGTATGCTAAATGGAAAGCGTTCGACTCTAGTATGTCTTCAT
>TARA_R110002167_G_scaffold6277_9_pt1 | contig 11761 bp, 9 predicted proteins | sample TARA_R110002167 | Tara Oceans TARA_R110002167 (sample SAMEA4398238) | marine metagenome | biome: Polar Biome; feature: [MES] marine water layer (ENVO:01000295) within the mesopelagic zone...; material: water (ENVO:00002006), including particulate matter (ENVO:01000060) such as...... | reverse complement strand
ACAGAGCAGATCAGCCAGATCTCTAACTGGAGCGCCACATGGCACCATAGCCACTTGTTTGAAGACGACGTCGCACCTCTTCTTCCAACTGGCGCAGTCCTTGTAATCAAGCAGTGGTACGACAACACAGCAAATAACCCTAACAATCCAGATCCAGATTTCTGGGTAGTTGCGGGTAGCCGTACTGCAGACGAAATGACTCACGCTTGGATTGCAGTAACTCACCTCGACGACGAAGGCTACCAGGAAATTCTGGCCCAACGTGAAGAGGCAAAGCAGCGCTCTGTAGCAGCTGAGTAAAGATGGTTTTAGCTGGCGCTAAGCGCCAGCTAAACGAAATAGGCCCAAGACTTCGTGTCTTGGGCCTTTTTTTATGGTCCAGATTTTTTGTTAACAAAACATCTTGGTTAGGTAGGAGCGCCTGCCCTCGTAAGGGGGGGGGCTTGCCCGCGAATGACATGAATGCCGCTCCAGATCATTCGCGGGCAAGCCCCCTAATCCGCAAGGTGAAAGGTGAAGTAGCCAGTAAACATCTCATCTGTGCTATTCAATCCAGAACGCACCTCTGCGTTAGGGTCGGGATTGAATGGATTCGACACCGAGTTATCGAAGGCTCCGCTCACATGCACGGTGCTGCCCGCCGGCACTGAGATGGGTTCGTCTAATACATAGTGGGGTTGCCACCCATAATTGTATGCCGGCACGCTTAGAATATCCTGCAGCGTGCCATCGGGGCGCTCAACACTAAACTTCATATTCTTGCCCCGTGCATTCATCTTCGCTCGAACGCCAGAAATGACGACAGCGTCCTGGAAGGTGTATTGCGCATGCGCACGAACATCGTGCTCTTTGGGAGGGATTACCACAGTCGCAGAGACCGCTTGCACCATCCTCTCCTTCAGATGGGGTATATCCTCTGGGTCAGCGAAATACAGCGCAATCTTAGTTTCATCGAAGAGCTCCGCCCCGATGCCTACATAATGAAACTGCATCGACAATTTGGCGCCTTTAGGAATACGCACTGCAGTGCCTTCGGGGAAGCGTTCGGCGCGCGCCTCACCCGGTGAATAACCATCGAGGAAGCGGCGCGTGGAAGTAGAGTGGGAACGCTCCTCGCCCCAAAAGTCTTCTTCATCCAGAGTTACGAAACTCATGAGGTGGTGCAGCGCACTAGTTGCGACAGCCTGATACTGCATGCCCACCACCCATTTGTCTTCGTCGAAGGGCAGTTCGACATCCGCATAGATATAGTCCAATACGCCGGTGGCAGGAATGCGTTGACGCGGTGCAGTGACGATCAGGTCGGGCTCTCCTAAGAGCCACTCTTTATTCTCCACATAGTTTAACTCTTCGAGCGGGTCGGAACCCTCGCCCCTAGGAGCTCCAGCACTTAACCAGTGCACGAGTTTTTGGATATCTTCAGTGGCTATATAGCGAGCAGAGTCGGAGTGCCCAATGTCGGGGTCGATCTGCGCTGGAGGCATACGCTTGTTCAGCAGCACCTCTTTGATCATAGGTGACCAGCCCAGCAAGGATAGATAGCTGTCCAATGCGAAAGGCCCAACTCCGAACTCGCGATGACAAGTGACGCAATTGTCGATAATCATCGGGGCGATGTCAGTAACATAGTTAGGCACCTCCTCACTATGGGCATCGCGCACGGGGTAGCTAATAGCGCAAGGAGAGGGGTTTTCGGTCTTTACGGTATTTCTAACAGGCCCTTCCAGAATCGCGGATAAAGTAGCCCCTAAATCGGCGGCTACCGCACCCGTATAGTAAAGGGAGATACGGTCGGGATTGAGCACCCGCACATCTCCCGCATGGCTAATGCCGAGGGCCTCCGACACCAACTGACCACTGTCTTGCAGTATAGGGACATCTAGATCTAGAGCGCGCAACGCAGCACGATCGGAGTCTTTAGAGTCGATGAGCAGAAACTCGAAGCCCTGCTCTGCATATTGGGAACGCAGCTCGCGATAACTGGTGAGCATATCGTCCATGCCCGCGCAACTGGGGACATAGGACATCAATATCACAGCTTTGCGATGTTGGTAGCGACTTAGTTGATGGAAGTTGCCCTGCTCGTCGAGCAAAGCAAAATCACCGGTCCTATCGAGAGCGGCACTCGCGGTACCTGAAGCCAAGGCGATACAGACACCAAGGCATGAATTGAAAGCTCTAGTCATGGAAAACTCCTATCCATAATCGACGCGGGTGGCTAGTTTCATGCGCTCACTTAACGCATTGGATAGTTGCTAATATGCTGCTCACCAGTGGCTGCGCGGGAGCGGTTACGCTCAGATTGCGCCATGCCGCCTGATGCTGGGCCGCCTTGATTGAAAATACCCCCTCTCAGCACGAAAAACAGATAGTCAGTTTCGCCCTCTAAATATTCAACTTTATTGGTGTATTTCGCGACCATCTCGTTGATGGCACGACCACGATCAGGGACATCGGGATGTACTAAAATATCGCCAATGACCACTTTCAACGCCGCAATATTGTCGAGCACATAGGCTGCCCCAGGGTGAAAACCGTATAGATACGGGGCAATCACGGGCATTGTCGGAATATCGGTTGGTAGCGCCATTAACCCACCATGGGCGGGCGCGATTTTCTCCTCGTAAAGCGCGATGGCATTTTCTATGCCCGATTCCAATTCATTCTGGTTTTTCGAGATCATCGCCACTTCAAGCGTTGCCAATTGCAGCCACTGAGAGGCCCATGTTAAGCCGCTAAGCTGTGGAAAGCCTACGCGGAAGGAATAGGCATAATCGTGCTCTGAGAGCAGCTCAGATGCCTTAGGCTGCGCTGGTACCGAATGGGCGTCATCACTCAAGTAGTCGGTCAATGCCATATCGACTGCAGTGTGTTTGTCGATCAAAGAATCATCGAGATAAATCTCCACCATCTTGGTGGCAAAATCCCTGCCACGCTGGAGCACCATCACTGCGTTTGGTGGAATACTGCCATTGGCCTCGAGTAACTCTTCGGCCTCTTGCGCTGAGTACTCTCGGCGAATCATCGCCTGCAACCCAGGCGTGGCACGACTTTCGAACACACGAAAAGGGCCTAGCATGGCTAGGTGGTCAGAGGAGGAGTGATAGTGAGAGGCACTGGCTTCAGATAACTCTAATAAGGCTTCGCGCAATAGACCCTTGCCGATCATCGAATCTGCAGAGTTATTGCTAGCGACGATTTCATCGAAAACTGCGGCCTGTAACACCTGTGAAGTGTTGAGATAGCGGCTTAGATCTGGGAATCTTGTGTCGATCAGTTCATTACCGGTTTGCGCAAATGCAACGAGCGGTGTAGCAAGGCTCACCACCGCAAGACCGATCACCAAACTGTGTAGTGTTTTTCTCATTCTTACCCCCGCCTGGCATTTGGAACAGCCCGTGGTTTACCCACTTTTTATAGTTAGCTTAAGGATAAAAGCCCTTGTTGAGGAAGTCTATCATCTAGGCCCGCAAAGATTTGGCAATATGTGACAGGAGTGCTAAGAATCTGTATTTTGAGCGATTTTTAGGCCTATTTTTAGAACCCGACCGTGATCGATGGCGGCCACGGTCCATAGAAAGCCTTGCCATAACATCTGATCCCCGACCACCGGCTTACCGCCCATTTTCTGCTGAAAGAAATCGCCAATAGAAATGCTGCCCTCGCCCTCGAGCAATGCGAAGCCATAGACAGGCGCAAGGTCCATTAGGCGAGCGTTCGCATCGAGAATAAAGTCCCCGAAGAACCAGGTATCTGCCGTAGAGCTCGGGGCCTGGCTGAATAATTTACCTAGACTGGGCAGGTCGTGCTCATGACCAACGATGCAGAGAATATCGCCAGCTAGCAGCTTCGTACTACCGCTTGGGTGCAAGAGTTCGCGCCCCCGAAACAACGCTGCGATTCGCGTACCCTCGGGCATATGCAAACGTCGCAGCTCGGTGTTGATACACCACTTCTCAGCCCCTAAGCGATAGACAAAGAGCTCCCACTCGCTAGTAGGGTGTATCTCCAAGCCCGAGCGCGCAATGGGCGAGGGTTGTGAGGGCACCTCTACCTTCGCAAGCCTTGTTGCCAAGGGGATCGAGCTGCCCTGTACTAGCAACGATACCAGCACAACGAAGAAGGCGAGATTGAAGAACAACTGGGCATTAGGTAGGCCCGCCATAATAGGATATACCGCGAGAATAATCGGCACCGCACCACGCAAACCCACCCAGGAGATGAACCAACGCTCTCGATTCTTGAATCGACTGAACGGTATCAAACTGATCCACACAGCCAAGGGGCGAGCGAACAGTATCATCCATAGAGCGAGCAGCAGACCGGGCAACGCGATGTCCTGCAACTCGCTAGGGGTGAGTAATAAACCAAGCACTAAGAACATGCCGATCTGACTTAGCCAGGCTAGCCCGTCAAAGATGCTTAGGATAGAGGTGCGGCTGCGCAGCGGCCGGTTGCCGAGTAATAAGCCACATAAATAGATCGCAAGAATGCCGCTGCCACCCAGCATATTAGTGACTGCATAAATCAGTAGTCCGCCACTAATTGCTAACAGGGGATAGAGCCCGTTGGCGAGGGTGCTTCGGTTGATCAGCTGCAATAGCAGCCAACCGCCTAGCAGCCCCAGCACGATGCCGACCCCAAACTGCTGTAGTAATTGCAGTAGGAAGAACCAGCCAAACTCCTGCTCTCCCGAGGCGAGCACCTCTATTAGGGTAACGGTAAGAAATACCGCCATCGGGTCGTTGCTTCCGGATTCGATCTCCAGCGTGGCGCCCACACGCTCATTGAGACTGCGCTGCCCTAGCAAAGAAAAAACCGCCGCCGCATCCGTTGACCCGACGATAGCCCCAATCAACAAGCCCTGCACTATGTTCAGATCGAATAAATACGCTGCCACCAGACCGGTAAGACTAGTGGTTAGGAGGACACCTATTGTGGCTAGAGAGAGCGCAGGGCCTAATGCAACGCGGAAGGTAGCGGCGCGTGTGCGCATACCACCGTCCAACAAGATAATCGCAAGTGCGAGATTGCTCGCAAGATAGGCTAGGGAATAGTCATCGAATTGAATGCCGCCAATGCCATCCTCGCCGGCGAGAATACCAACGCCAAGGAAGATCACCAGAATCGGAATCCCTAGTCGCGAAGACAGGGCGCTAAAGAGCACACTGAAACCAACCAGTAAGGCACCAATCAAGAAGAAACTATTAATACTGCCGACGTCCATCTTCTCATTCCATTAGGCTAAGGCACGACAATACAATAGCAGAGCGCCAGACAACTGAGCGGGAATTTTAGTGTGAGATCGCTATCTTTAGAGGGGAGATAGAGCTGTGGGTATTACTACGACACATCCTGCATTGACTTGATCGTCTGCAATTCGGCAGCGAACTCCTCAAGTTTGCCCCTTATCTTGCTCTCGGCGTCAGTTTCAGACCAAACGCTGGCGCCCAAGGCCTGGACAACTGTTTCTTCTACTTCTAACGGATCGACAGCACCGACGTCCAAAGATGTTTTCGTCATTTTATCGTCGCTCATTAGCCGCTTACGCTCCATTATTCTGTCGGAAAGTTGGCCAAATTAGCGATCGACCAGCAAACTGTCAATTGAATCTAGGGGTAAATGTGAGGCAGTTAACAGGCGTTCGCTCAGCGAACACCTGTTAACGAAGGGCTTAGGCGAAGGGGTGTCGCAGGATGATTGTCTCTTCGCGATCTGGTCCTGTGGAGATGATGTCCACCGGTGCTTCTATCGTTTTCTCGATATAGCGAATGTAGTCACGGGCATTCTTGGGCAGATCCTCTAGGCTCTTCACGCCAAAGGTCGACTCTTTCCAACCCGGTAATTCCACATAGATAGGCTCTAGTTTCTGATAGCTATCGAGATTCATCAGACAAGACGAGGACTCTGAATCGATACCTTTGTAGCCGGTACAAACCTTGATAGTTTCCAAACCATCCAGCACGTCCAACTTCGTTAGACAGATACCAGAGACCGAGTTGATTCGAATAGCGAGACGGACTGCGGCGGCATCGAACCAACCACAACGGCGATCTCGCCCAGTCGTCGCGCCCTTCTCTTTGCCTACCAACGCGAGATGCTTGCCGGTCTCATCGAATAGCTCCGTAGGGAATGGCCCAGAGCCAACACGGGTCGTATAGGCCTTCGTGATCCCTAGGACATAGTCTAGATACAGTGGGCCGAAGCCGCTGCCTGTAGCCGTGCCGCCCGCTGTAGTGTTAGAAGAGGTAACGAAAGGGTAGGTGCCATGGTCGATGTCGAGCAACGAGCCTTGTGCACCCTCGAACAAGATATTGTCATTGGCCTTGCGGTGTCCGTGGAGAATCTCGATCGTATCGCTCACCATGGGCTTGATCTGCTCGCCTAGCGCCAAACTCTTCTCTAAGGTGGACTCGTAGTCCAGCGCCTGCGCGCCATAGTACTTAGTGAGCATGAAGTTGTGATACTCCATCGCCTCCTTGAGTCTTGCTGCGAAATGAGACTCGCTGAACAATTCGCCAACGCGAATGCCACGTCTAGCAACCTTGTCTTCATAGGCCGGGCCGATACCACGCCCTGTGGTGCCGATCTTGTCATTGCCAAGTCGCAGTTCACGCGCCTGATCTAGGGCGGCGTGGGAGGGCAGGATCAAAGGACAGGAAGCGCTGATCTTCAACTTGGGTCGAACCGAAATGCCACGCTCTTCGAGACGCGTAATTTCGCTCATAAGGGCTTCCATACTAAGGACTACGCCGTTACCAATGACGCAGGTCACACCTTCACGCAAGACGCCCGAGGGTAATAGGTGCAAGACTGTCTTCTCGCCCTTAATTACCAATGTGTGTCCCGCATTGTGGCCACCTTGAAAGCGCGCAACGACTGCCGCCTGCTCCGTGAGCAGATCGACTATCTTGCCCTTGCCCTCATCACCCCATTGCGTTCCTAGTACAACAACACTTCTACCCATTTGTAATCATCTCTCAATAAGTATTCGATTTCTCTCTTCGCGCTTGCGACTTCGACTGCCTCGAACCGAGGCCTGCTAGCACACTAATCCTCGCCCAAACTCTCTACCTGCCACTGCTGCGCTTGTCGCACGAGGCGTCTGTCACAGCCAAGCAAACGCAATTGCTTCGGACTGAGCGTATCGGCATCCAGATCTTTTATGACACGCTCACCCGCTTCGCGTAATTCCTGTACATAGGCATCTAGCGATTGATCTTCGTCAGCTGGCGCACATATCGCCTGCTTGCGCTCAAACTCGGCCTTACTTAGGCGTGCGAGAACCTTTAGGTCAGCGTCGAAGCCCGAGGCAGGGCGTGCGCGACCGAACACTTTGCCGATATCGTCAAAACGACCACCCTGAGCTATGGCGCGGCCATAAGCAGGCGTATAAGCCGCAAAAACAATACCCGTGTGGTACTCATAGCCACGCAGTTCGCATAGATCGAAGCCGAGAGACACATTAGGTAATCGGCGCTTGACGCCCTTCGCTATGGCCTCAAGCTCTTGTAATTCTTTCTGCACCGCGCTTGGCGCACCCTCGAAACTCTTTAGCGCAGCCGTTAAGATCGTTTCGTCGCCACTCAAGCGCGACAAATCGCTCAGCATTGCACGAATCCCATCGTCCTCGATCTGCGCATCTAGGAAGGTGTCAATCTCGTCGTAGGCCTTGCGCTGCAGGGCATCGAACAGCTCATTCTCGTTATCCAAAGAGAGCTGCGAGGCACGCACTAGGCTGCGGAATATGCCCACATGACCGAGCACAATATGCACCTCTTCGATCTTCGTCAGCTTAAGCGTGTCGTGCATCAAGCAAATCAGCTCGATATCGCAACCTACCCCAGCATGACCGAACAGCTCGGCGCCGATGCGGATCGGGATACGCGAGGCAAGTAAGCCACGTGGCCGCGTGTGCGCCACGTTGTCGGAGTAGCACAGGCGAACGGGCAAATCCTGCCCTTCGCCGCCGCGCTGACTCAGACAGTGCGCATCGATGCGGGCAACTTGCGGAGTAATATCGGCACGTAAGCCCATCATTCGACCAGTCAATTGATCGGTAATTTTGAAGGTCTGCAGATCCAAGTCGTGGGAAGAGCCCACCAATAAGGAGTCGAGGTATTCGATGAGCGGGGGAATGACCAAGTCGTAACCCCAACTTGCGTAAAGATCGAGAATCTGGCGACGCAGAGTCTCTAACCTAAATGCCTCAACCGGCAGAATTTCCTCTACTCCTTCGGGGAGCAACCATCGATCGCGCACTGACATTGCTATCTCACTTCCTATTTCTAAATATCTTTAGCGAACGCTAGGCGCTCCGCAAGACTGCCTTCGGCAGCCGCCCCCGAGGGTCGACCGTTATTGTCCACCCTACAAACGGACAAAGACCAGCAGTAAAACAAATTACTGCTGGCCTCTTTGACTTTAAAACTTACTGTACTTCGCTTGCTCTTAGGTACTTGAAGTACTCGCTATCCGGGTCTACGAGTAGGATATCGCCCTTATTCGAGAAGCTCTCCTGATAAGAGTTAATGCTGCGCGTAAACGCATAGAACTCTTCATCCTTGGAGTATGCGCTCGCGTATGTGGCCGCCGCTTGCGCGTCGCCCTCACCGCGAATCGTCTCAGAGTCGCGATAGGCCTCTACTAATAACACGGCCTCTTGTCGATCCGCATCTGCCTCGATCCCGATGGCTAGCTCGTTACCGCGTGAGCGCAGTTGTTGCGCCTCGCGCTGACGCTCTGAAGTCATGCGCTCATAAACCGAAGCGCGCACATCTAAGGGTAATTCGATCTGCTTAACGCGGACATCGATTACCTCGATGCCATACTCCTCTGCGGTAGAGAGGTTTAACTCACGGGTAAGCTCTTCCATCAGCAAATCACGCTGACCAGACACCACTTCCTGCAAATCGCGCTCGCCAAACTTGTTACGCAAACCATCGTTAATACGCTGCTGCAAAAGATTGCTAGTGCGGCTCTCCTCGCCAGAGGAGGATGTGTAGTACTTCTCGACATCCACGATACGCCACTTGGCGAAGGAGTCGACTACAAGCGCCTTCTGCTCGAGAGTCAGGTAGCGCTGCGCATCGGCGGTTACAGTCAAAACACGGCCATCGAATTTACGCACGGTATTCACCCAAGGCATCTTGAAATGCAGACCTGGTGCGATATCGGCCTCAACGATTTGTCCGAAGCGTAGCAAGATTGCGCGTTCGGTCTGCTTGACGATGTAGACGGCATCGGAGCCAGCGACAAACAATAAGAAAATAATGATGCCTGCAAATGCATTTTTCATTGGGGTATTCCTCGCGTTGGCCTAGTTTGCGCCCGCGCTCTATCTGCGGCGGCGGCGGAATTCTCTCGGTTACTTTGCTCCGAAATCTCTCTCAACTGCTGCGGTGTGAGTGGTGCATTGTTGGCAGCGCGTGAAGCATTGCCTTGCTCGATGATCTTATCAAGCGGCACGTAGAACATATTATTGCCGCCCTCGACATCGATGAGCACCTTGCTGCTATTGGTCATGACCGATTGCATAGCGTCGATATAGAGACGCTCACGCGTTACCGCTGGCGCCTTCTCATACTCGGCCAACAACTGCTCGAAACGCGAAGCCTCACCATCTGCTCTCGCGATCACCTGATCTCGATAGGCATTCGCCTGTTCGATGATGCGCTGCGCCTCACCTCGAGCCGTCGGGACTACGCGATTGGCGTAGGCCAACGCTTCGTTCTGCACGCGCTGCTCGTCTTCACGGGCCTTAATCACATCGTCGAACGCGCCCTGCACCGCATCTGGTGGCTGAGCATTACGGACTGTTACTTGCGAGATTAGAATCCCGGAGTCATAGCTGACCATATAACGCTGTAAGCGCTCACGCACCTCGGCAGCCACATCTGCGCGGCCCTGCGTTAGCACGCGGTCCATCGTCGTGCCGCCCACTACATGGCGAATGGCAGACTCGGCAGCGTGATCTAGACTGATCTCAGGGTCACGCACTACTACTGCGAATTTCACGGGGTCATCGATCAAGTACTGCAATTCGATCGAGACGTTCACAATATTCTCGTCAGTGGTCAGCATGTCACGCGAATAGGAGCGCGTGTTCACGCGGGTCACGTTGATCTTCTGCACTTCGTCGATCAGGGGAGGGTTCCAACGCAGCCCTGGCTGTACGACTTCTTCGCGCAGCTTCCCGAAACGCATGACTACCCCACGCTCGGACTCGTCCACAGTATAGAAACCCACTGCGGCCCACATGAGCACCAGCACCACCAAGGCGCCGCCAAACAGACCCGAGGAGAATCCACCACTGCTAGCGGAGCCGCCCCCACTAGAACCAGAGGAGCCACCGGACTTACCGCCGCCAAATAGGCTGTTGAGCTTGCGTGTAACGGACTTTATGACCTCATCGAGATCTGGTGGCTTCTGATCGTTGCCACCACCATTGCCGCGACCGCCGCCCCAGGGGTCGTTATCTTTACCTTTATTTCCAGGTTCATTCCAAGCCATCGGCCTCTCCATACCCCAGTCAAAATACGGGGGTGATTTTAACGAATTATTGATGATTAACCCAGCTTTTTACCCAGCTGGCAAAGGGGCATTATGCCCCAATGATGTAATTTGAATGGAAACTTACAAGCCAGCAGAAGTGCCGCTCGGCGTCATCCCCTCGTCCACTAAGAGACGGTCTAAGTCTTTACGCGGTAGACGGACATCTAAACAGACTAAGCCATCGGCGTCGATATTCTCATGAACAACAGCCCCTTTTGCATAGAGGCGGGCACGCAAGCGACCCTGTTCAGGGGCCAGCCGCAGGCTATACTCCACGACATCATGACCGAGTAACTCGCCGATTGCGCTCAGCAACAGGTCTATTCCTTCTCCCGTCCGGGCGGAAATCCACACACGAACAGGCTCACCTGCTTGATTTCGTTCAACATGAGGGGCGCGGTCGTCCAACAGATCGATCTTGTTGCACACCTGCAGACAAGGCACTTCATCCGCGCCGATTTCAGCTAATACTTCTTCGACTTGCTCAGTGAAGAACTTATGTTGCTCGTTCGCCACATCGATGACATGCAGCAATAGACTTGCCTCTGCTGATTCTTCTAACGTGGCGCGAAACGCTGCGACCAACTTGTGGGGCAGGTGGCTAATGAAGCCAACGGTATCGGCAAGTATCGCCGCACCGAAATTAGGGACTTGTATGCGCCGCAATGTAGAGTCCAGCGTTGCAAACAATTGATCAGCCGCATAGATATGCTCGTTGGCCATCACGTTAAACAATGAAGACTTGCCAGCATTCGTATAGCCGACCAATGAAACCGTTGGAATATCTGCCCGCTTACGAGAGCGGCGGCCTTGATCGCGCTGACCACGAACCTTGATAAGGCTAGCGTTGATGCTTTTTATGCGCTGCCTGATCATGCGCTGGTCGAGTTCTAGCTGAGTCTCACCAGCTCCGCGCAGCCCGATACCCCCTTTCTGTCTATCCAAGTGGGTCCAACCACGCTTCAGGCGCGTTACGGTATGTTCGAGTTGCGCCAACTCTACTTGTAGCTTGCCCTCATAGCTGCGGGCACGTTGGGCGAAAATATCGAGAATAAGGCCTGTGCGATCAAGGACACGGCAAGATAAGCGCGCCTCGAGATTGCGCTCTTGGCTTGGGGTGAGTGCGTGATTGAAGAGGACGACTTCGGCCTCGTGCTCTTCCACGGCGGCCTTAATCTCTTCAAGCTTACCCGAGCCTATGAAAAGA
>TARA_R110002167_G_scaffold82207_13_pt1 | contig 11794 bp, 6 predicted proteins | sample TARA_R110002167 | Tara Oceans TARA_R110002167 (sample SAMEA4398238) | marine metagenome | biome: Polar Biome; feature: [MES] marine water layer (ENVO:01000295) within the mesopelagic zone...; material: water (ENVO:00002006), including particulate matter (ENVO:01000060) such as...... | reverse complement strand
GAACTGATCTTTGCGCACAAATAAACGGGATATACCACGCTCCTGCATTTGAAAAATGCCTAATGCAATTTGTGCTAACTCTTCAACCGTACCTTGCACTAACTCATCTCTTGGATAAGTTTCAATAATATTCAAAAACGCTTTTTGCCCGTGTGAACCCAATTCAAAACCTGACAGAGTACAAATGGCATCAATCTTTTCTTGTAATACTGGTAGTTGTGTTGCGCTGCTATTATAAAATGCGGCTGAATACAGCCCAATAAAGCGATCTTCGCCAACCACATTTCCCTGTTCATCAAATTGCTTAATTCCCACATAGTCCATATAGGCAGGTCTATGCACTCTTGAGCGAGAGTTAGTTTTGGTTAGCATTAATGGATTTTTACTTAATGCTTCGGTCCGCGCAGAGTCTGGGATATTAGATAATACTCTGTCACGCTCACTTTTGGAGTTTTTCATTAAACCTAAACTAGAGTCGTTATCGGCCACCCAACGGTGGTCACCTCTGATCGGTTTCGCATTATAATGACGGTAGCCCATCAAGGTAAAATTATGATCGTATAACCAATTTAAGAACTTAATTGTTTGATTTTTTTCTTTACCTTCTTGCGGAAAAGGACGACTCGGAAATTCTTTAATTATTACTGCTAGGCGGTCACGCATAGCTTGCCAATCATTAACGGCTAAAGACACTTCACTGACTACCGACAGCAACTCAGAGCTTAATGCTTCAAGCTCTTTTTTACTGGTTTGACGGTCAACTTCAATTAAAAAGACAGTTTGTTTAACCACGCCTTCTTTACTGCTTTCTGCGCTATCAAAAGCGACAAATTTGTGCTGATTGTCACGCTTAACTTTAATAGGACTGTGCAGCAGTAGATGGGCGGTGATACCCATACGATTCAAAGCCATGCGCACTGAATCAACTAAAAATGGACTATCAGGAACAATTATTTCAATGATGGTATGAGTTGACTGCCAACCATGTTTGGCTATTTCAGGATTAAAAACGCGAATAAAGGGCTTATTTCCTGAATAATCATAAAATTCATTCCACAAACTCAACGTTGCACCATACATATCGCTATCACTGCGATTCTCAAGATCGTCTTTGGATATATTCTTAAACAGTATTTTGGAAAACTGGACTACGCGATCAACTTGAGACTCATCAAGTTTCTTTTGAATAAGTTTGTATACATTTTCGAGTAAAACGGAATGCTGGTTATTAGTAACCGTCATGTGCTTACCTTTTAATTAGCTGGCTATTCATGTTGTAGGGTAAATGTGTCACATTTGTTAAAATAATAAAAACAGATTTGACCCATTCAGATTAGTCAAAAGACTGAGAAATATACAGTTTTTTGATTTAATGAATCTATTTTCGCTAAATTACTCAAGTATTAAAAGCATTAAATTTACGCAAAATTAACATTCATCATAAGCATGCAAATAACACTCATAAAAAAAGGCCTAAAGGCCTTTTTTAAATCAATATATTTAATAACTATGCAAAAATATTTTTAGTGTTGTTTACGCCAGAACAAGGCAGCCAACGCTGGAAGCACAATTATTGCCCCCATCATGTTTACGATAAACATAAATGTCAGCAGAATCCCCATATCCATTTGAAACTTAAGCGACGAAAATACCCAAGTACTTACGCCAACTGCCAAGGTCGCTCCAGTAAATAACACTGCACTGCCGCGCTCTTTTAATGCTTCAAAATAAGCCTGCCTAACCGCCATTCCAGCTTTAAGTTTAGCACTCATTATCGACAAGATATAAATGCCGTAATCAACCCCAATGCCTACCCCTAGCGCAATGACCGGCAAGGTAGAAACAGTAAGTCCAATTTGCAAATATGTCATCAAAGCCTGAGCTAATACTGATACAACATACAGCGGTATTACCACCGCTAGCGTCGCTCGCAGTGACTTAAAGCTGAGTAAACACAAGATAATAACCGCACCAAATACGTAGGCCATCATCGGATTCTGTGCCGCACTTACAGCTTCATTTTGCGCAGCCATAACACCTACAGGTCCAGACGCCAGTTGAAATTTCAAGGTATCCGTTTCGTATTCTTGGCGTACTTCTTTTATTGCGTCAACCACAGCCGTGATCGTTTCAGCTTTGTGATCCTGCATAAACAGGATAATCGGCATCACTGAGCAATCACCATTTAATAGGCCAGAAGAGGTCGGTACTAAAGAGATATCTTGTACCAGTGTAGCTTGATTCCTAGGTAAGACTCGCCATTTAGGATTACCTTCGTTGTATCCTGCATTTACGATTTTAGCGACTGAAGCCAAACTAACCGCTGATTGCACACCTGGCACATTAGAAATCTTCCACTGTAACGTATCAATGGCAGTCATAACTTCGTAAGACGAACAGGAATTAGGATCGGTTTCAACCAAGATGGATAGATAATCCACACTAATAGCAAATTTGTCGGTGATCAAAAATGTATCTTGGTTGTAACGAGAATTTTCATGCAGTGCTGGCGCACCAGCATGCAAATCACCTATCTTCATTTTAAGTGACTGAACCCAACCAAAGCCAAATAGTGCCAAGGTAACCACTAAAATAACCACGGCCACTTTGGGACTTGAGCATGCAGCTATAGTGTCCCAAAATTTATCTGAACGTGATTCTTTACCAGCAAATTTTTGCTTATATTTATCATCCAACTTTAAATAAGACATTAAAACGGGCAATAAAACTAAGTTGGTCAAAATAATAACAGCAACACCCATACTAGCAGTGATGGCAAGTTCTCGAATAATACCGATATCAATGACTAACAAAGTCATAAATCCGATAGTATCAGACAACAAGGCAACCCCGCCGGGGATCAATAATGTCCTAAAGGCGCTTTGTGCAGCCATTTTTACGCTGGAACCCGCGATGACTTCTTTACCTAAGGAGTTGATCATCTGCACACCGTGACTAATACCAATAGCAAAAACTAAAAATGGCACTAATATCGACATCGGATCTAAACCAAAACCTAGTAAGGTTAATAATCCAAGTTGCCAGATAACCGCAATCACTGAACATAGCAACGGTATAAACGTAAGCATCAATGATTTACAAAAGAAGAAGACTAAAATCCCAGTGATGGCCATGGCGATTGCAAAAAAGATAACGACATCTTTGGCACCATCAGCTACATCACCAATCATCTTAGCGAAACCAATGATATGAATAGTGACTTGCTCATTTTCGAATGGCTTACGAATTTGCTCCTCTAAGTCTTCCGCAAAGGCTAAGGTACTTAACTTTTCACCAGTGTTAGGATCTAAATCAAGTAATTGCCCTGAGACCATGGCGCACTTAAAATCGTCAGACACTAATCGGCCAACAATACCGGCTTTTTCTATGTTACTGGCAACTTTGTCTAAAGCATCAGGGTGAGAAGAATTAAAATCGGCTGGAATCACCGGCCCACCGGCAAAGCCGCCTTCTACAATTTCGGTAAAACGGGTTGACGAAGAATAGATTGATTTGACCAGTGAACGATCGATACCATTTATAAAAAAGAATTGGTCATGGACATTTTTTAAAGTATCAAAAAAACTTTTATTGTAGATAGTTTGCTGTGTATCACAAACAGCAACTAATACACTGTTCGCCCCACCAAAATCTTTACTATGCTTCATATAGTTTTGCATATATTCATGATTAAGGGGGATGTTTTTGGTAAAGCCAGCGTCTAATTTGAGCTGTGACGCCTGAAAACCAAGAAATAAGGTGGTTAATAAAAAAACCAGAATGACCGCTAAACGGTAGCGAAAAACGAAAGCTTCAATGGATTTAATAATATTATTCATGTGTACTTGTCCCTATAACCACATTTTTAATACCTACTTCAGACACTGCGAGTAATTTGTCACCCAGCATTTCAGCATTAATGAGGGACTTACCTTCGTCCGTTTGTACAAATTTCACTTGATCCTCTGTAATTTTCACAATCGCCCCGTTATTGCCAAGGACTACCGATGTATTTAAATCAACTGAAACGATGGAATTTAAAGTGAAAGTAGAGCCTGACTCTAGTGCTTGCCATTTATCTAGTTGCCACTCATACAAGTTACCTCTTAGTCCAGCAGCAAAAAGACGACCTGACTTAGTTCGTTGAATATCAAAAAATGACCCAGAATAATCAATATCCATACGTTGCCAGCTAACTCCTGAGTCGATACTCGTTGCCAACAAGCCGGATTCACCCGCCATATATAAGGTATCTCCGTCAGCACTAACACGATTAATGTTAGGCAGAATAGACAGTAACTCTTGTTGATAGAAGGCTTCATCTTCTTGTTTGAGTTCATCCATATATTCTTTATCGTCAGGATTCAATAATTCTGCATGCAATTCTGACAGCCAACTCTCACCCCCATCTTGGGTACGTAAAAAGAGTCCGTAAGCACCAACAGCAATTCCATGATTGTTGTCGAAAAACAGGACGTCTAACAGCGGCTTTTCTAACTCAATATTGCGATTTTGTAAACGCCACGTTGCGCCACTATCAGTACTTTTTAGTATGGTCGCATCATGACCAACAACCCACACATTCTGCCCCAAAGTGGTAATCGCAGTTAAAGTTGACAAAGTAGGCACATCAATTTGCTGCCAGTCGATACCATTAACTGAACGCAATACGTGCCCACGTTCGCCCACCACAATAAAATTGTCTGTATTGCGGGTGATATCTAACAATAGGGATTCTGAGGCTAATGGCGCCATATAGGAATGGTCATTGGATTGGCCAAAAACCAAAAGAGGTAACAGACACAGCAGGGATAAACTTTTTATTTTAAACAACATAGAGTACTCATTGTTAAGTTAAAAAAATGGCTGGCAACGCCAACCATTTTTCTTCCTAATTTAGCGTTTTCCTTTCCGACGCAGGGCGTTGGGCGTAAAATCACCATCATCCATCTCTTTATCAAACTCGTACATATATTCTTGGTTATCTAAGCCCAAAGCTAAATAACGTCGAGAGTTCAAATCATAATACACTTCAAGAGTGGACCATTGGGTAGGCACTTCATAATAGTTTAAGCCATGAGCAACAGCAACCCGATATAGCTCGTTACGATTGTCGTACATATCGGCTACTTGAACTTGCCAGCTGTCTTCATCAATAAAAAATACGCGTTTTTGATAAACGTGACGATATTCTGGTTTTAGATTCGCTTCAACCACCCAAACCCTATGTTTTTCAAAACGGGTTAAGTCAGGATTTATGTGACCCGGTTTGAGTATATCTTCATATTTAACTTTATCACTGTGTAATTTGTAGCTGTTATAAGCAACATACATTTCTTTACGTCCTTTGAGCTCCCAGTTATAGCGATCTGGAGCACCATTAAACATATCGAAGTCATCTGTTGTACGCAAACCATCTGCTGCTGTACCAGGCGCATCATAAGCAATGTTTGGAGCAGCAAGAACTTTTCTTTGGCCTGTATTGTAAGTCCAAGCTTTACGCGGCTCTCTTACTTGATCCATGGTTTCGTGCACTAACAATACGGTTCCGGCTAAACGAGCTGGTGACGTAACTTCTTGCATAAATTTAGAAATAACGTTTTCTTCAAGTAGCTTTTCACGGGTAGCATCTTTAGCTGAATATTTTTGCAATAACAAATCATCAAAACCGATAATGGTATAATCACCAGAAGCAGTCGGAGCCGCCTGACCACCAAAACGATGCACTGATTGACCACGATAACGCAGTATGTGATTCCAGATTGCCTCTACACCAGATTGTGGGATCGGGAAAGGAATACCGATAGAGGCATTCTTAACACCATTCCCACCTTGAATTAACTCAGCCATTTGAGCGTTCTTTTTCGTTTCATCATAGACAAACTGAGGAGACGATGCCGAACGATGCGTCTGATAAACCGGCATACGGAAAGTTGTAGGATAGGTTTCAAACATCTTTTGCTGACCATCACTTAAGAATTCAGCGTACTGCTTGTAATTTGACGCCGTAATTTCAAATAAGACTTTATCGTCTTTAAAGGGGTCTGGATGAAAGTCACCTTGCTTGTAACCAGCAGGTGGAGCTGTTATTCCACCCGTCCACTCAGGAATACTGCCGTCTTTATTACCGGCTTTCAAGCCACCTAGTGGCGTTAGTTCGTTGCCCAGCTTATTCGCTTCGGCGTCTGAAACCTTAGCACTGACCATGCTAGTCGCTAGCGTCAATGAGATTACAGAACTAATTAATACGAGTTTTTTAAACATAATTGGACTCTCTAAATTGAATACTTAACATTAAAAGACACGAAATCGCGATCAGATAAGGCATTCGTCGTGCCTACCCCGCCCCAGAAACTGTTATAACCTAGAGAAGCTGACAATTTACTGAGATAATCAAAGGTCAAAGTCGCACTAGCTGATTTACGTTCTTCGATAAATAGGAACATAGGATCAGGGGTTATACCATTAACATCGTGTGCAAAGGTGAATCTAGCCTGTAGGTTTACCCCAGCAAATACGTCGTTATAAGAAGCATTAGCCAATAATCGGTAACCCCATGCGGTTTTGGTTGGAAATGGATTTAACTCAGGCCCATCTGACAAACCAATATGCAAACCTGTTCTTGGATTACCATCTGCAGTCGGCTCTAACGACGGTGTTCTAACCGAGCCAGGACCATTCAAACGAATGACATTGGGATCAGGAAAGTCCATGATATTGACAAAACCCACTTCGCCCAAAACCACAAGATTGTCGGTACCTAACATCGGCCCAAAAATATGGGTTGCGGTTGCTTGAATCTGCATAGTATCTGAATTCAAATAACCTTGTGCAGTTTCGCCCGGTCCAACTGCCCCTCCTAGATAACCATCTAGTTGTGAGATGCCAGCAAAATCTGGTCTGATACCTGCAATTGCTAATTGTTGTGGCATGGCAGCATAAAGCAACTCAACATCATCAATTTGCAGCGGCTCATCCACACGGTAAGATATCTCACCAGCCAACGCAGTTTCACCCACATTGGTATTGAAACTAAAACCATAAAGTTTCAGATCTTCTGGGTATTCAAATTCTATTTTAGTAAACGCTTGCAGGTCTGTAATATTGTCTCGAGTCATGACATTTTGGGCCAAATATGCTAAATCAGCTCCAATAGCACCTTGGGTGAAATTCGAGGTCACCCCAGTAATCAAAGGAAGTTTGCTGTGGTAATTTATCAAATAAAAACTCAATTCAGAGTAATTCAATTCAGAAGCAAAATAGGTCGCTTTAATCCCGTATTGACCACTATCACTGGCATCATGATGCGCAGCATCACCGAAGCCTCTGATAGCCACTTTAGTTGGGTATGCCAAATAAGCACTACCAATTTGGCTAGAACTAGCACCTGCTTGCAGAGCACCACCAAGTTGATTTAGTCCGGCTAACAAAAATTCTAAATCTATATCTGGGTTACCACTGAAACCAAGTTGAATATTTTGTGCCTGACCACCTTCACCAGCAAAATCATTAGTCGCAAAATAACTGCCTGCTTGTGGCAAGCGGCTGCGTTGCCATTCGTATTGATAGTACATAGAAAGACTGAATGATTCGGTTAAATCTATTGAACCAAAAAGCGTTCCAACTGGGATAAATACTTCTTTTAGCTCGGCACCGGGTGCCTGCGCACGGGTGACATCAACAGGACTGATAGTATTAATACCATGCTGAATAAATGTACCCTCACCCCAAGTGATAACTTGCTGACCCACACGCAAACTGACAGGTTTGTCAGCAATGCTAAAATCAGCATAAACAAAAGCATCTAATAAACGAATGTCTGAACAAAGCTCTTCACTTGCGGTGCTTGAAGCACAAGGATCTTGTTTATTGCCAGTAATAGGATTAGTCCAAGCACGAGAGCGGTCTTTCATTTCAAAGTCATAGAAATACATACCACGCATAAAGAGACCAACATCTTTATAGTTGACTTCTAATTCATGCACACCTTTAAACAAGGTTGAAAATGATTTATTTTTATCAAAATTTAAATCACCCAAATCACCGTTGGTCGAATAGGCTGCATCAGTCAAACCCCATACATCGGCCGAACTATAAATAGGATTGGTTGCAGGGTTATAACCCGACCAGTCTAAATTTAACTGGTTACTGTTTCCGACTCTTGAAAAATCAATGTCTTCAACTCGCACGCTAGTGCCTATGGAAAAATTGGAGTAGAAACTAGCCGACCAATCACCACTATTCCACTCTGCTGCATTTGCATTAATTGAACAAACACCGAATACGCTGGCAATACCTAACGCGATTGTTGTTTTCTTGAATATGGAAGTCCCATAAATCATCTTTTATACTCCCCAATAAACCGTGTAAAAAACACGAGCAATTGCCATAGTTTAACGAACTTAATATTAACAAAATGATTACATCATTTTGCATTGATAGCAAGAACTAATCGTACCAGTTGAAAATCTATGATGTACTTACATATCAATCACTTGTGTTCATTATTTAACCGAGCACGTGAAATAACTAACTCATCTTTTCGAAACTAAGCAGCTGATTCGTATTATCAACTTGCAATCTAAACCTGCCCCTAATGCCATTGTGGCCAACAAAGGGGCGTAAATTTTTTGTGGGTATTTGAACTTTCTTACCTTTTTCGTCAATTATAACGACAGCATGTATGCCTGGCTCGTATAGTCTCAGGCAATATTCATAGCTGGCTGACAAGGTAAAAAAATACGTTTGCATCGTTAATATTATTTAAAATTTGAACTCTTGCTTATTTTTTCAAACAAATCTCTACTTAAGTTCGGAATGCCACTTATACGCATTAACTGATGTTGCATTAATGCTTGGCGTTTTTTATCCACTTTCTGCCATTGTGTTAAAGGCGTAATTAACCTCGCAGCAATTTGTGGATTTACGGTATTCAATTTAATCAGATAATCTGCTAAAAAAGCGTAACCACTGCCGTCAATAGCATGAAACCCAGGAACATTATAATAAGCAAAACTACCCACTAGAGAACGCACCCTGTTGGGATTAGAAATACTGTATTGAGCATGGCCCGCGAGTATCTGAAGTCGCGCAAGGATATCAGGACGCGGTGTGTTGGCATGCAAGGAAAACCACTTATCCAAAACCAGCGGTTCAGCTTGCCAACGTTGCTCAAATTGAGACATCAAGTCGTCAAATAAACTGAGCTCACCTAACTGAGCAGCCGCTAAGGCACCCAGAGTATCAGTCATATTATTCGATTCAGCAAATTGTTGACGGATAAGTCCTTCCGCGTCTTGTTCACCATTTAATTGTAAGTATTTTAAACTGAGGTTATTTAGCTTACGCTGCTCAACTTGGCCTTGTTCATATTGATAAGGCTGACGCGCCGCAGTTTGATACATAACACGCCACTGAGGTAAAAATGCCTTTGCCATTATAAGCATCAAAGATTTTCTAGCGTTGTATAGTTTATCGATATTAACCTTTCCACGTTGCTGAAGCAGCGTTTCAAAAGACGGCAAACTTAACATTTCAGCTTTAAAGGCCAAGGGTAAATCTGGATTTTCAGCAATAGGCTTCAGTGCCAGCAATAAATTTTCTACTAGGCTATTGGCCACTACCTGATCATTATTGCTTAATTGATGAATACAATCACTGTAGATCTTTTGACTCGCATCCCAACGAGCAAAATCATCAGGACTGTGCAGCAACACATGTGCAAGTTGTTCGTTGCTATAGTCAAATTCTAAACGCACAGGTGCACTAAAATTATGCAGCAAAGATGGCGTTGGTTTTTCTGTATAACCAAAAAAGTTAAATTGTTGATTGTCTTCTTTTAACTCAGCTACTAGTTCGGTACTGCCCTTATCGTCAAGACTAAGTGTTTTTCCTTGTTTGTCTAACAAACTAAAGGTTAAGGGAATGTGCAGTGACATTTTATCTTTCTGGTCAGCGGTGGCCTTTGTATTCTGGCTAATATTTAACCTATAAGTACCCGTTTGACGATCGTAAAAATCTGTGACATATACACTGGGTGTGCCGGATTGACTATACCAACGTTTAAAGATGGTCAAATCCTTGCCCGTTGCATCTTGTAGGGCTTGCACAAAATCATCACAGGTTACCGCTTGTCCATCAAAGCGTTCAAAATACAAATCCATGCCCTGCCTGAAACCCTCCGCCCCTAACAAAGTGTGCATCATACGGATCACCTCTGCCCCTTTGTCATACACAGTAACCGTGTAGAAATTATTCATTTCTATCACTTCATCTGGACGGATCGGATGAGACATGGCACTGGCATCTTCGGCAAACTGATTTTCGCGTATCACTTTTACGTTTTTAATACGATTAACTAAAGGCGAAGCCATATCAGCACTAAACTGCTGATCGCGAAACACAGTCAAACCTTCCTTTAAACTAAGCTGAAACCAATCTTTGCACGTGACTCGATTACCAGTCCAATTGTGGAAATATTCGTGGGCAATAACGGCTTCAATATTAAAAAAATCGTCATCTGTGGCTGATTCAGGGTCAGCCAAGACAAACTTGCTATTAAATACATTTAAACCTTTATTTTCCATCGCGCCCATGTTGAAAAAATCGACGGCAACGATCATGTAGATATCTAAGTCGTACTCTAAACCAAATACTTCTTCATCCCACTGCATAGCTTTTTTAAGTGAATCGAGTGCATGCTGCCCTTTAGACAACTTACCCTTGTCAACAAATAACTCCAACGCGACTTCACGCCCAGTCATGGTGGTGTAACTATCGACTAATAAATCGAAATCGCCCGCCACCAAGGCAAATAAATAACAGGGCTTTTTGAATGGGTCAGACCAACTCACCCAATGACGTCCATCGTTTAGTGAGCCACTGTCGATTTTATTGCCGTTTGATAATAAAAAAGGAAAAGCTGCTTGCTCCGCTCGTATCGTTACATCATAGGTTGCCAAGACATCAGGTCTATCTAAAAAGTAGGTGATCTTACGAAAGCCTTCTGCTTCACACTGAGTACAGTAAGCACCTGCTGCAAAATACAAACCTTCCAGACTCGTATTTAAATGTGGATAAACAGTCGTAGTGATATCTAATTCAAACTCTGCCAAGGCAATGTTCAAAGTCATTGAACTTGCTTCGACTTGATAGTCAGTCCAAGCCTGACCGTTGACGGCTATAGATTTTAATTCTAACTCTTCACCGTCAAGCACTAAGGGAAGCTGATGTTGGCCGTTACGTATTACGCGGGAAACACAACGAACAGTGCTTGCTTCAGATGTAAGATCGAAAGTCAACGAAACGTGTTCAATCAAAAATGCTGAAGGCAAATAATCTGACCTTTTTTTAATATTAGGCTCAGTCACTTGTATCGAATTTGTCGTCATATCACTCTCTAAAAATTTACAAAATTAAGGGTGAGTATTGCCTTGCAATACTCACTTCGTTAGAACTAGCTTTGGGTTGTTGCAGTCGTTTTGGGGACAGGAATGCGCAGGATTTTTATACCCAAATAAGCATAAATTATTGATAAGACGGGGTTAATCAAATTGAAGAAGGCATAAAAAATATAATCAAGAGGACTTACTGCCAATACCCCTTGCATATAAACACCACAAGTATTCCAAGGAATTAGCGGAGAAGTCAATGTACCACCATCTTCTAAACTACGGGACAAGTTTAATTGGTTTAAACCACGTTTTTCAAATTCTTCTTTATACATTCTACCGGGCATGACAATGGCCATATATTGATCCGCGGTGATAATATTAGTACCAATACAGGTTAATAT
>TARA_R110002167_G_scaffold27444_20_pt1 | contig 11797 bp, 10 predicted proteins | sample TARA_R110002167 | Tara Oceans TARA_R110002167 (sample SAMEA4398238) | marine metagenome | biome: Polar Biome; feature: [MES] marine water layer (ENVO:01000295) within the mesopelagic zone...; material: water (ENVO:00002006), including particulate matter (ENVO:01000060) such... | reverse complement strand
AAATCACTCGGTTTAAGTGTTGTTATTACCGACCATCATTTGGCCGCTGATAAATTGCCTATGGCAGATGCAATTGTTAATCCTAATCAGCCTGGGTGCGAGTTTTTGTCGAAAAACTTAGCCGGTGTTGGCGTGGCCTTTTATTTAATGTTGGCTGTACGTGCAGAGTTAAAAAACCAAGATTGGTTTACTCAACAGTCACTTCCTGTGCCTAACTTGGCGGAATTACTTGATATTGTTGCGCTTGGTACCGTTGCTGATGTGGTGCCCCTGGACAGTAATAATCGTATTTTGGTTCATCAGGGATTACAGCGCATACGCAGTGATCAATGTTGTGCCGGTATTCAAGCCATCATGGAAGTCGCTGGGCGTGATAAAAGCAAACTAATGGCCTCTGACTTGGGTTTTGTAGTGGGGCCGCGTTTGAATGCTGCAGGCCGCTTAGATGATATGTCCTTGGGCATTGAATGTTTACTCACCGACAACCCGGCGCGAGCAAGACAAATTGCGGTGCAACTGGATAGTTTAAATCAAGAGCGTCGAGAAATAGAAAGCTCCATGCAACAAGAGGCTGTTAAGGCGCTTGAACAGCTCGATTTGGCCGCCGAAGCCCTACCTTACGGATTGGTCTTATACAAGGCAGATTATCATCAAGGCGTTATTGGTATTTTGGCTGGGCGTATTAAAGAAAAATATTTTCGTCCTACTATCGCCTTTGCTCATCAAGATGAACGTTTTTTAAAAGGCTCTGCTCGCTCCATTCCGGGGGTGCACATCCGCGATTTACTTGAATCGATAAACAGTCAACATCCAGGTCTTATTGTTAAGTTTGGTGGCCATGCTATGGCCGCTGGTTTGACTATTGAATTGGCGAAACTCGCTGACTTTGAACTCGCTTTCCATCAAATTGCCCAAAAATTATTACAAAACCAAACCCTGGGCGGTGAAGTGTTATCAGATGGCGCTTTGTTAAAAGAGCAATATAGCATTGCTTTTGCACAACAACTTAAAGATGCGGGGCCATGGGGCCAAGGTTTTGCTGAACCTATTTTTGATGATGAATTTGAGTTGATGGAGCAAAAGCTGCTGGGCGGTAAACATTTAAAGATGTTGGTGCGTTATCAAGGTCAACTATTGATAGACGCGATCGCTTTTAATATTGAGCCAACCTTGTGGCCAAACTCAGCCTGTAAACAGGTTAGACTTGCCTTTAAACTGGATATTAACGAATTTCGTGGGCGAGTGAATTTGCAACTAATGGTAGATGCCCTAGTCGCAATTTAGACAAATATTCAGCCAAACTTAGCTAATATTCTGACAAAGCTGCATATTTGGTGAATTTGGGTATATCATTGTTCTTTTGGACAACCTAAACTTTTTCATGGCTAAAAAAACGGATGTAGAAAAATTACTGATTAAACACGACAAGCTCACTCATACTGAAGAGCTGACGGTGTCTTCTCACGTACAACGCAAAGATGATGACTGGTTTATGAATACCTTGATGATTGAAGGTTATGATGTGCCATTTAAATTCCGTCGTCGTAAGGTTTATAAAAACCTTACTGGCATGAGGGTCAATCTGACTTATTACCCCATCAAAGAAGAAATTGCCGGCATGGACTTTGAAGCCATGAAGGTCGTACGTATTAAAATAAGTTAATTTTTATTTTTAGATTGGGGTTTTAATACGTGTCTTCTACTGTACTTGCTGGATTTATCCTGCATCGGCGACCTTATCGGGAAACGAGTTTTTTACTGGATATTTTCAGTTTGGAATGGGGTTTGGTGAGTGCGGTAGGCAAAGGAATTCGAGGCAGTAAAAGCGATAAAAAAAGTTTATTACAGCCGTTTCAAGCTTTATTACTCGGTTTATCAGGCCGACACGAGCTGAAAAATTTGCAGCAAGTGGATGCCCTCGACGCCAGTTATAAACTCGAAGGACATTACTTATTCTCCGCAATGTATATCAATGAACTATTAAGCCGTTTATTAGCTAAAGAAATTCCCCAAGCTGAATTATATTATTTGTATCAAACAACCTTACAAGCGCTCTCGCAACAAGAAGCTATAGAGCCACAGTTACGCCAATTTGAATTGTCATTGATTGCAGAGCTTGGTTACGGAATCGACTTTTTATACGATACAAATTCTGGTCAAGAAATTGAACCTTTTGCTTATTATAGCTTTATACATGAACAAGGATGGTTAAGGCTCAAGCAACAATATGCCGGTAATAATTGTTTTTTAGGTGAAAGCATTATGCAAATTAGTGATTTTGTTTGGACACCGGCCAGTTTACTGTGTGCCAAATATATTAGTCGCATGACCTTAGCCAAGTTGTTAGGTGATAAACCCTTAAAAAGTCGTGAGTTATTCAAACAAACTTGGTCGACTAGATTGCCCGTTAATGTGGAGAATTTAATTAATGAATGACATTTATTTGGGGGTGAATATTGATCATATAGCCACCTTACGAAATGCTCGAGGAACGCTTTATCCCGATCCTGTGCACGCTGCAGAAATTGCCGAAAGAGCAGGGGCTGACGGCATTACCGTGCATCTGCGCGAGGACCGTCGCCATATAAACGACCGTGATGTAAATGTTCTCAAACAAACCATTCAAACCAGAATGAATTTGGAAATGGCCGTCACTGAAGAAATGTTATTAATTGCAGAGCATATCAAGCCAACCTACTGTTGTTTGGTGCCTGAAAAACGCCAAGAACTGACCACAGAGGGAGGACTTGACGTCGCAGGAAATCAAGTGGTCATTGGTGCCGCCTGTGCGCGATTAGCTGCGGCAGGCATATTAGTGTCTTTGTTTATTGACGCTGATCGTAGCCAAATAGATGCAGCTCATGCCTGCGGTGCCCCCTATATTGAAATCCACACCGGTCAATACGCTGAAGCCCATAGCGAAGCCTTACAACAAAGTGAGCTGGCTAAATTAGTCAGTGGTATAGAATACGCGCATTCTTTGGGTATTAAGGTTAATGCTGGTCATGGTTTAAACTATCATAATGTAAAACCCATTGCCGCAATCCCACAGTTGTACGAGCTAAATATTGGTCACGCCATTATTGCTCGAGCTGCATTTGACGGTTTGCATCAAGCGGTAGTTGATATGCGCCGTTTAATGCAAGAAGCGCGTAAGTTGTAAGCCCAGTATGAGCATCGTAGGTCTGGGTACCGATATAGTCGAAATCGCACGAATCGATAAACAACTTATGCACTCAGAGCGGCTTGCCCATAGAGTTTTAACAAAAAATGAGATGCAGACCTTTGAGTTACATAAGTTCAAAGCACGTTTTTTGGCTAAACGCTTTGCCGCCAAAGAAGCTGCGGTAAAAGCATTGGGTGTCGGTATTGGTAATGGAGTTAGTTTTCATGATGTCGAAGTTGTTAACCTTGCCAGTGGCCAGCCGACCTTACGTTTTTATGGTAAATTTGCGCAGTTATGTGAAGAGCGCGGTGTGAGTAACAGTTTTATCTCAATTTCAGATGAACAACACTATGCTGTTGCTACGGTAATATTGGAGTAGTGGACAAGGCGCCTGCACTTTTATGGTGCCTAAGCGTTTTTAAGGTGCGCTCGATGTTCACAAAAGAAGCATATCGGCTAATTAACCCGCTAACTTGCTTCATTTATTGAATGAAAAATTGGCTCGTATTCTGAATGGTCTTGATTCATTAATAGAAAAAATTCAAATATTAGCCAAGGCGTCTGCTCCTACTACGTCATTAACTAACAGTTACAGGACAACGTTGCATGGTTTCTATCCGCACTGTTCATCAACCACAAAGGCCTTCATTTGAAGAATGGCTGGCCAGTTTGAATGTGTCTACCACTACCAAACAAAAGTTACGCGAAGTCTCTGATACTCCAGAAATTCTGCTGATTGGACAGGAAATGGTGGAAATTCTGCATGAATTGCATATGGATGATGAAACCTTACAGGCGTCGTTAATTTATCCCTATTGTGAAATGCATGAGTTAAGCGAAGAGCAAATTTCTGAACAGTTCGGCGAGGGTATTCAAAAACTGATTGTGGGTGTTAGGCGCATGGATGCCATTAAGTCTCTGCATACTCGGGCAAATAGCACCAGAAAGAATGATGAGACTCAAATTGATAATGTGCGGCGCATGTTATTGGCCATGGTTGAGGATGTAAGAGCGGTTGTTATCAAACTGGCTGAACGTATTTGTGCCTTACAGAAAGTCAAAAACGCGGATGAAGAAACCCGAGTATTAGTGGCTAGAGAGTGCGCTAATATTTACGCACCTTTGGCCAATAGACTCGGAATTGGCCAATTGAAATGGGAGTTAGAAGACCATTCCTTTCGTTATTTACATCCGGAAACGTATAAGCAAATTGCTTGTTTACTCGATGAAAAAAGAGCAGATCGCGAACAATACATCGACGATTTTGTCCACGAGCTGCAGGCGGTTTTAGACGAGCAGAACATTAAAGCTAAAGTTTATGGTCGACCCAAACACATCTACAGCATCTGGAAGAAGATGCAGAAAAAACATTTAAGCTTTGATCAACTTTATGACATTCGTGCGGTACGCATTATTGCAGAACGTTTGCAAGATTGTTATGCGGCTCTGGGTGTGGTGCATGCTAACTGGAAGCACATTCCCAACGAATTTGATGATTACATCGCTACCCCTAAACCGAATGGCTATCAATCAATTCACACCGTGACCTTAGGTAAGCAGGGTAAAACCATCGAAATTCAAATTCGTACTGGTAAAATGCATGAAGATGCTGAGTTAGGCGTTGCTGCTCACTGGCGTTACAAAGAGGGGGCTGCAGTCAGTCGTACCGCTTATGAAGAGCGGATTAACTGGTTACGTAAAATTTTACAGTGGCAAGAAGAAGTCGCCGAATCTGGCGACTTAGTAGAAGAACTGCGTAGTCAGGTATTTGATGACCGCGTTTATGTTTTTACCCCAAAAGGCGATGTTGTAGACTTACCCTTAGGCTCTACCCCCCTAGATTTTGCTTATTATATTCACAGTAATGTTGGCCATCGTTGCATCGGCGCTAAAATTAGTGGGCGTATTGTACCCTTTACCTATCAATTACAAACCGGCGATCAAGTTGATATCTTGACGGGCAAACGGTCTAACCCCAGCAGAGATTGGATGCACCCAGGGTTAGGCTATGTGCATTCTTCAAGGGCCAGAGCCAAGATACACAGCTATTTTAAGAAGCAAGACAGGGATAAAAACTTAGTTGCCGGCAAAGAATTGTTAGATCGGGAATTAGTTAAGGTGAGTATTAACGCGAAAGACGCCGTGGAGGCGGTATCGCGTTTTAATATGCAAAATGTAGATGATTTATATGCCGCTTTGGGAGCGGGCGACATTCGCCTAATGCAAGTGGTTAATTTCTTAGTGCAAAGGCTTGAGCCACTACCCACGATTGACCAAAAGATTAAGGCGAGAAAACCGCAAGCAGATAAGTATAAAAAAGATACTGTGGTGGTGGAAGGCGTTGGTAATTTATTAACGCAAATTGCGGGTTGCTGTCAGCCTTTGCCCGGAGAGCCTATTATGGGCTACATCACGCAAGGCAGAGGGGTGAGTGTTCACCGCGAAGATTGCGACCAGTTAGGTCATTTACTCGATCAGCATCCTGAAAGACAAATTGATGTGAATTGGGCAAGCAATGTTAAGGCCGCATTTAAGACCGAGTTAGATGTTTATTGCATCGACCGAGATGGTATATTGCGTGATATCACCACAGTACTTGCCAATGAGAAGGTGGGATTGTTAGGGGTGAACAGCTTAAGCGATACCAACAAACATACGGCTAAAATAAAGATAAGCCTTGAAGTAAAAGACCTCAATAGTCTAGCTAAAACTATGGTTAAAATTCAGCAGATTAAAGGCATATCTGAGGTGCTTCGAGCAGACAATTAACTTTTACTACCACACCCAGATAATCATTGTTTTGTCTGGGTATCAAAAACTGTAGCCAAAATTGAACCAAATAACATCTTTAGTATTGCCTGAAAATAAAAATCCATCTCCATCATCCTTGGGCATATGGCCCAAGTCTAAACCCAGCCGAATGCCAGAATTGGCATCATCAAAATAATAATTGATATTCGCCGAGTAGACAGTGCGAATGGTTTCGGTATAGGTAAGACCCAGAGACCAATGTTGGTTTAATTGGTAATCATAACCAGCGGCCGCGCCAAGAATACCTATTGCTCCGCGAAAACGATGTTCTTCATTTTGGTAGCTTAGTTGATAACCGATAAAGCCGGCATATTGCAAACCAATACCAACTGCATGATTGAGTTCGCTCGCTTTCAAAGGCAGCGCTGGCAATAAACCCAGTAAGAGTAAAATTTTCTTCATTTTATGTTTTAGCAATTGATTAAAAAACGCAGGCTACATTAGATTTTAATCTCAAGATAGCGCTATCATTAACCTAAGTTTATCCAAAAAATAATAGTGACCATTACTTGTGTTGAATACTCGCTCATCAATCGAAAAACTCCGTTGGATTATGACACAACTTCGTGATCCTGAAACAGGTTGTCCATGGGACATAAAACAAACGTTTGCATCCATCACATCCTGCACAATCGAAGAGGCTTATGAAGTCGCGGACGCAATCGAAAGTGGCAACATGGAAGAAGTAAAAGATGAGCTAGCAGACTTATTATTTCAAGTCATTTTTTATGCACAACTTGGTCAAGAACAAGATCACTTTGATTTTGAAAGCATTGTTCAACATCTTATTGAAAAGCTAATACGTCGTCATCCCCATGTCTTTGATAAAAAAATACAACTATCAGAGGATGAGTTAAACACCCAGTGGAATGCTATCAAATCAAAAGAGCGTCTGCATAAATCTGTGGTCAGTGATAATAGTGTTTTGGCGAATATTCCAAGTGGTATGGCACCCTTGATGCGGGCGCAAAAAATCCAGCAACAATGTGCCAAAGTAGGGTTTGATTGGAAGGAACTGCATGGCGTAGTGGATAAAATTTATGAGGAGATTGATGAAGTCCTTGTTGAAGTTAACGCGCCACAGGTAAAGGAGGATGCCATTGAAGAAGAAATCGGCGATTTACTGTTTGCGGTGGTTAATTTAGCTAGGCATACCAAGGTTAATGCAGAAACTGCGTTACTTAAAGCGAATAGAAAATTCGAACAACGTTTTAGGCTGTTAGAACAGCACTTTTTTCAAAAGGGACAAGATATTTCAAGCCGCAGCGAGCAAGAGTTAGAAGGCGTATGGCAGCAAGTAAAAGTACAACTTAAAACCTAACAAACATGGAAATAACGCAGAAAAGAACAGTAATTTAAACTTTTTTGTTTTGCGCAACGACTTACTTAACCTGAACCCTTGGATAATGAGAGACGCTGCTTATCCAAACTTCAGTTTTTGTAACAATGACACCAAGGAGATTGTCAACGTGAGCTGGTTATTATTATTGAGCATGATGTCTGGGATAGAACGCACGGCAGCAAGCGCGGCTTTGATTGAAATACGCGAAGTTAACATACAATGTCGACAAATCATTAACTGTCCTTATAAGACCATTAATATTGTTGATCAGAGATGTAATCTTCAAACAAGCTTCTTGTTAGGCAGCTCTTTTGATTGGGTGCAGTTACCATTTCAAATACCACAAAAAAGCGATTTAGCTTCTGCCCACAAAACACATTATTTACAGAACTCACCAACTTGGAAAATGTTGCAACGTGAATTTCCGGTCCGTTAGGACAAAAAACAACTGAAACGTTGATGGTTTGACAACACCTATACAGGAGTCGCCTTCAATAATACTGAAAGAAGCCCACAACGCCTAAACGCTGTGGGCACTTGTCAACTTATTTTGTTCTTCTTACTCCCCATAAGCCTACCAAACATAAAATACTTAACCAACCCGCAGTTCCACCACCACTGCCGCTTGTTGATGGAGTTAAGGGGGTAGTAGGGATAGGCGTAACCTGAGTTGGAGTAAACACGACATTGCGCACATAGGCCTTATCGTCGCCTTCGGTAGTTGCAGGATCTTTACGATAAACCCAAGTAATAATGCTGCTGTCATCCTCTAGTGTGATCGTTGGATAAGACTCAAAAGCAACTTCACCCGATATAAAGGTTTGCAATTCGTTGTTAACGTATAAATACAAAGCATCGTAGGGATCTGTTGGGTCGTCTACATTTTCTTCTGACGAAACGGACCATTGAAAACTAAAGCTACCTTTACCCACGACATAAGCGCTTAATATACTTTGTTGATCGTTACCAATAATACCACTTTGCACACCTGAGCCAGTGTTGTTGGCAAGCCAAGGACGATTACCACCTGAATACCAAGTCACACTGCTATTCGTAGAGCCTGCCACACCGCTTAAGGCTGCAGCTGTATTGATGCTTTGTGTCGATAATAAAGCGCTACTGGCAGGCACTGCCGGATTGTTGGTAATGATGGTTACGCTAGCATTTTGTTCGCCAGCCTGAGTCGGATTAAGATTGACTTTTAGCTCGCAACCGCCGCCTGCTGCAACATTATTACAGGTGTTGCTACCTAAACCAAAGGCGCTGCTACCACTGATTGTGAAGCTTAAGTCAACCACAAAAGTTGAATTATTGACTAACTGTAAGGTGCTCTCTTGAGTCACTCCTAAGGGCGATACGCCAAAATCTTCGATCTGGGTAATGGCAATCCCTGTTTGGAGGGTATTTAACCATTCTGAAAATTCAGCAACCCGGGTAAATACACCAGGATAGCCCGCTTCAGCACAGCCTATACCCCAACTCACTATGCCCACTTGCTCTGGACCAGTGCCGGTTTGTACTATAAGAGGACCGCCACTGTCTCCTTGACAAGAACCTTTACCAAAGGAAGGTTGGGTTGCGCAAATCATTCTATCGGTGATGCCTGTATTCTGGGCTGTAGTGTCTAATGATTGCGCTAGAATAGCGCGACATTCGTCATTAGTGGCAAGATTAAGGTCTACCTCATGCAAGATATCAGGAAAATCTGAAGTCGGACCCTCACCAGGTGCATAACCTACTCGTCCTCCCCAACCAGCTACTAGGGCAGGGCTGTTTTCAATGGCATAAAGATCCGTCGTATTCTTGCTTGCCAGTTTAATCGCAGGGGAGTCCACAAAGGAAACTAACTCAACTAAGGCAATGTCGTAATCAATTGCATCGGCATCATATTGGGGATGGATATAAATATTTTTGATGGCGGTGGCATTGGCCGCACCATCTGACAAGTCGTATTCACCCACATTCATTTTAAATAATGAAGCGGATGCTGAATCAACACAATGTGCAGCGGTCAGTACCCATTTGTCGCCTAAAAAGCTAGCGCCGCAAGAGGCGTCTTGTTGAATTTCAGAACTCGATGAAATGCTGACTTCAGCTAGTTTTCCTTCCATCTCTAACAGTAATAAGCCATCGCTACGCGTGACTGAAACCACTGGAATCGTGCCGCTAAAACCTGCGCCTAGGGTACCTGATATCTCGCCTACTTCATTATTGTAGATGATGACAGCAACCCCACCTCCGGCTTCACAATTGAGTGCTTTTTCAGAGAAATTAATATTACCTCTTTCTATCAAGCAGACTTTTGCGTCGGCATTAACACAAGTGGTATCGCCCAATCCGCAGTTGATTAGTGCTCCACTCGCATTCCCAGCAGAACCTTCACTAAAGTAACCAGAAGGGTAACTTTGATTATCTACCCGTAACGAGGTGGTGAAATCTTCAAATGTAAATACAAAAGCAGTCATCCAAGGCCAGTCATTTGCTTGAGCTTCTTGACCACCGACAATCTGCGTGGAGGCTAAACTTGTTTTGCTTTGCGAGGTAGCGGGGCTGTCTACTTTACTAGCAAACAGCGAGCTTGAAAAAACACTAAGACTGCAAATCAGCCCTATTAATAATGCTGAACTTATGTTTTTTTTCATGTTAATCCTTCTTACAACAACTTTAATTATGTCTTAAAAACCCGAGTTTAAACCACTTATGCTGTGAGTTGATACTTGAACCTGCCCTGCAGCGATTAGTTTGAAGCCGTTTTTGGACGTATTTGTTGACATTCGAGCCATAAATATCTCGTTTTAAGAGACCAATGATATTGATGTTTTATTACGCAGTAATGAGATTAAAGGTTTAGCGTTGTTTTTCGAAAAGGACTAATCTAAATATCCACCTATACACGTAATGCCTATTAAGAATAATGATAGTGAAGTTTCGATGACTAAAATCCAAAGTACAGCAGTGTTGATTTTTGTGGTGATGATTGCCTTTGGAGTGGCCTGGGCGGGAGGGCAAAACACCCCTCTTATTTCGTTAGGTTTTGGCTTTGCTCTGCCCCTTCTTATGGTCGCGACTCTATTGGTCTTTATAATTCAATGGTTGGCCTTTATTCCTGCTTTTATCAAAAGAACCGAGCACTTTTACGATTTAGTCGGAGGCATGACCTACCTTCTTTTAATTGGGGGTATGTTTGTTTTTAGTCAACAAGCAGACCTACGTGCCATACTCTTAACGACTTTGGTGAGTATTTGGGCATTGAGACTATCGATATTTTTATTTAAACGAGTTGGCCAAGATGGCTCTGACTCACGCTTTGACTCAATCAAACATAACTTTATGTCATTTTTGGTCGCTTGGACCACCCAAGGGCTCTGGGTTGTCATCACTGCTGGGTGTGCCGCTGCTGCTATCAGTTCGAATCAAAAGGTCGGGCTGACATTTATCGATGTATTGGCCTTGGCTATATGGTTGGTGGGTTTTAGTACTGAAGTGATTGCTGATCGTCAGAAACGTCAATTTAAACGACAAAAGCAAAAAAACAATCCTTTTATTTGTCAAGGTTTGTGGCGCTATTCGCGGCATCCTAACTATTTGGGCGAAATCTTATTATGGATTGGTATTGCCCTATTGGCATTTCCTGCGCTAAGTGGTTGGCAGTATCTGACGCTAATTTCACCTTTATTTGTCATTTTGCTGTTAACTAAGATAAGCGGAATTCCATTGCTCGAAGCCAAAGCAGATAAGCGTTGGCATGATTTAATGGAGTATCAAGACTATAAAAATTCCACGCCAGTGCTTGTACCAAGCTTTTCAAGCTTATGGTCAAAAATGCCCCAACATCATTAATTGAAAAGCAAAAACAACCATATTTATTAATCTAAATACTGCGAGTCATTAAGTTTCTAGTCCACTAGACATAACTAGCGCTAGCTGGGCTCTGCCTAAAAACAAGCCACAATGTAATCTATCGCAGAGATTGACGTTTTTTTGTGTGACAGAAGGAAAATTGTATAAATAGTCTCGCGTTTTTAGTTATCTTCTGTATAATCCGCGACCTGCCCAGTTACCCCCACTTTGGGAAAGTGGAAGAATCGATCGACTCGAAGGGGTCAAGACATTGATTTTAAGCGGTTTCTGGCAGTGAGAGAACTACTTTGTAATTCTTTTAACTGACTGAAACTAAGTAACATACATAATTTTTTGGGTAATTTTAGATGAAAACTTTTGTTGCAAAGCCTGAAACGGTAAAACGTGAATGGTTTGTGGTTGATGCCACAAATAAAACATTAGGTCGCATGGCGACTGAAATCGCAAGCCGCTTACGCGGTAAGCACAAACCTGAGTACACTCCTCATGTGGACACAGGTGACTATATTGTAGTGATCAATGCTGAGAAAGTACGTGTTACTGGTAATAAAGCCAAAGGCAAAATTTACTACTCACACACTGGTTATCCAGGCGGTCTTAAAGAGACTAACTTTGAA
>TARA_R110002167_G_scaffold6553_8_pt1 | contig 11806 bp, 8 predicted proteins | sample TARA_R110002167 | Tara Oceans TARA_R110002167 (sample SAMEA4398238) | marine metagenome | biome: Polar Biome; feature: [MES] marine water layer (ENVO:01000295) within the mesopelagic zone...; material: water (ENVO:00002006), including particulate matter (ENVO:01000060) such as...... | reverse complement strand
CTAAAAGTGGGGGGCTGGTACCAAACTGAATGAGAATAACGTTCGTACTATTCGAGAGTTGTCACTGGGGTCCATATCTCCATGACTGGGCATATGGCAGCACGACCAGAACCGCTTAACTACAGATAGACACCCGTGTCTTGGATCAGTATTCAGAGGGTTCAATTAGTGCGTTAGACGCATAGCATTAGCCGCAAGCGTTGTTCGGTGCGAGAGTGCGGAAAGCTGGCATCGGAGCTGGTACAGCGGTGCATGCTAAGAGAACAGTGTTTCAACACCAAGCTGGTGCTTCATTCAGATAACGGTGCGCCGATGAAAGCGCTAACGATGAAGGCTAAATTGGAGGAGCTGGGCGTGCAATCATCCTATAGCAGACCTCGGGTGAGCAATGATAATCCGTTCTCAGAGGCCTTGTTCAGGACGCTGAAATACCGCGCTAATTGGCCATCAGCGGGTTTTAATGATTTAGCTGCGGCCCGAGATTGGGTGCAGAAATTCGTGACCTGGTACAACGGCGAGCACAAGCACAGCAAGCTCAACTTCGTCACCCCTGCCGAGCGCCACGCGGGGCAAGATGATGAGATTTTGTCTAAGCGTAAAGCAGTGTTAGAAGCCGCGAAAGCAGCAAACCCAAATCGTTGGTCTGGAACAGTACGAAACTGCGAACCAGCAGGCGTGGTTATGCTAAATCCTGATAAGCCGGAAAACATGCGGCTGGAGGCAGCGAGTTAGGAACGATAAAAAGTGCCAACTACCTTGAAAAATACCGCTAGACGAAAGCGGAATATCACTGCTTAGCAGTGTGCTATCTACCGCAGAATCGACGCAAACAGCCTATATCCTATCCAGAATTTGGTCGTACCAGTTATCACGGCTTCGTGAGTGCCTTGATGATTTTTTAATCCACCAAGATAAAATCGAGTCATTGTATGAGTTTTGCCTGTCTGCCTACGCTCAGAATGCAGGTGGCAGTTTATCCGATGCATTTGGGGGGCTTCGTGATAATCAGCCGTTCAATAGGCATCGAACTAGGGGGAAAAACAAATCTGGTATGGTTTTTCACGGCTCTTTCCCGGAGATAGCTAAAGAGTACGGCATATTTGAACTCTTAGACCGCTGGGTAAATTTAACGGATGCGACTGGAATAAACGCTCTTCCTAAATATCTAACCCTGATCAGTAGTGTTGGTTTGGCCTATTTACTTAACTTCTCGTTAATGCGAGTTGATGAAGGGGCTAAGCTTCGTGCTGACTGCTACGAAGTTGAGCGTGATCCACTAGGTGATGACATTCACACCCTTAAAGGCGTTACAACCAAAACCATCGAGGATGATGATGCTCGCTGGATAGTCTCTCCCTCAGGTGAAATTGCTGTGAAAGCGATGAAGGCAGTAGCGTTTCTGAGACTTAAAGCAGCTAAAAAGAATCCCCATATAAGATTATCGAAAGATGATATTGAAAACCCTGTTCTGCAATCGTTACCACATGAGCCATGGTCCTCCAGAGCACCGCGCTCACAGTCAACCAAGAAGTACAAAAAGATTCGCTCATACAGGGACATATGGAACATCTGGCCAAAATTCTTCGACGCCAACAAGTTGACGATTACCGAGGCTGATCTGGAGTTGGCCAACAGAATGACATTTGGCCTCGATCCCGAGAAATTTGCTGTAGGCAAAGTCTGGCCACTGGCATGGCATCAGCTACGCAGAACCGGTGCTGTCAACATGCTCGCAAGTGGCTTAGTCACTGAGGCCGCACTTCAATACCAGCTGAAACACGATTCCCGCGTAACTAGCCAGTACTACGGAAAAAACTATTACCGACTCAAAGAACCTTTGAGCGGCGAGACACGTGGCTATTACCTGCGTGAGATGTATCGATCAATGGTTAGGGAATTCAAAGCGCTGCAGTCGGATCAGTACGTTTCTCCCCATGGAGAGAAGCGGAAACAGCAAGTAATTTCGGAAATATCAGAAAAAGACCACAACCAATTACTCAAGGCGGCGAAGGCTGGACGCATCAGCTATCGGCAGACATCCCTTGGGGTTGTGCAAACTCTGGGCCTCCTGTCCTCTTGGGGGGATCAGCAATATTAGTTCTTGCATGGGCTTCGGAGGCAACAGTCCCTGCCCATCGGTTTTGCTGGACAGAGCCAAACTTCCGATGATCAAACAACTTAATGCGGCTGTAGCGCTGCAGCTACAGGGAGTCGAATCAGATTCGCCGCTACACGAGTCCCTTCAGGCACAACTTGAATCCGCCGAGCGAGCCATCCATGTCATCGAAACCAACTGAACCAAGAAAAGTGAGCAAGGCAGAGCTGAAGTTCCGGGAAGCCTTCGAGCGCCTCAAGGCTGGCAAGCCCGATATTTTGCCACAGGGGGATTGCTGGACGCCCAATCATGGATACTTGATCTTACACTGGAGAACCAGCGCCTCCGAGCACAACTGCCGGAGAGTAATGTCCGTTACCTGTCTGACCCACTAAAGCGGTAATCACCAATGGTGTACAGGCCCGAATTCACCGGAGTTACGCACAATTACGCGTGATTTAACAAATCGCCATGCCGTTTTCGTAATTTGAACTGCATAATTTAATTCTAACTAACAAAATACCACTCAAACATTACATTCGTGGTATGCTCCGGTGTTATTTCTAAAATCAAATGCTAGAGGCCCAGCCATGATCCGCTGCCATCTCGCCCGCATGATGGGCGAACGCAAGATGCGTATTGCCGACGTTGCCAGAGAGACGGGGCTTAGCCGCGCTACGATAACGCTGCTCTACAAAGAGACGGCGCAGAAAGTGGATCTGGAAGCCATTGAGAAGCTGTGCCTGCTGTTTGAATGCCAGGTGGGTGACCTGCTTGAGCTGACGCAACAATAAACAGTGCCGTTATCGAGGTTAAAGAGCGCTCGAAAAGCACCTTAACGACACCAAACAAACGACGAACACCAAGAAAAGTAACAGGAAGAACGCATGACAAGCTCACAGCAACGCGCCGCCCTGCAACGCCAGATCTGGGCCATCGCCAACGACGTACGCGGCTCAGTCGACGGCTGGGATTTTAAACAATACGTCCTCGGCACCCTGTTCTACCGCTTTATCAGCGAAAACTTCGCGCTCTATATTGAAGCCGGTGACGACAGCATCAACTACGCTGAGCTGCCCGACCGCGTCATCACACCCGAGATCAAAGACGACGCCATCAAAACCAAGGGTTACTTTATTTACTCCAGCCAATTGTTTGCCAATGTTGCCAAAAACGCCAACAGCAACGAAAGCCTGAACACCGATCTCGCCGCCATCTTTGCCGCTATTGAAACCTCGGCCAGCGGCTACCCCTCGGAAGGCGACATTAAAGGCCTGTTTGCCGATTTCGATACCACCAGTAACCGCCTCGGTAATACTGTTAAAGACAAAAACCTGCGCTTAGCGGCGGTGTTGAAAGGCGTCGCGGGCCTGGATTTTGGCCATGACTTTTATGAAAAGAGTGATGCCGCTCAAATTGACCTGTTCGGCGATGCCTACGAATTCCTCATCTCCAACTATGCCGCCAATGCCGGTAAATCCGGTGGTGAATTCTTTACCCCGCAGCATGTGTCCAAGCTGATTGCCCAGCTTGCCATGCACAAGCAAACCAGCGTCAATAAAATTTATGACCCGGCTGCCGGTTCCGGCTCACTGCTGCTGCAAGCCAAAAAGCATTTCGACGCCCACATTATTGAAGAGGGCTTCTTCGGCCAGGAGATCAACCACACCACTTACAACCTGGCGCGGATGAACATGTTCTTGCACAATATCAACTACGACAAGTTCAATATCCAGCTGGGCAATACCCTGATCGACCCGCACTTTGGCGACGACAAACCCTTTGATGCCATCGTCTCCAACCCACCGTATTCGATGAAGTGGATAGGCAGTGACGACCCCACCCTGATTAACGATGAGCGCTTTGCCCCTGCCGGTGTGCTAGCACCTAAATCCAAGGCCGACTTTGCCTTTGTGCTGCATGCGCTCAGTTACCTCTCCAGCAAGGGCCGCGCAGCCATTGTCTGCTTCCCCGGCATTTTTTACCGGGGCGGTGCCGAGCAGAAAATCCGCCAGTATCTGGTGGATAACAACTATGTGGAGACGGTGATTTCGTTAGCGCCCAACCTGTTTTTTGGCACCACCATCGCCGTGAATATTCTGGTGCTCTCTAAACATAAAACCGATACCACAACCCAGTTTATTGATGCCAGCGGTGAGGCGTATTTCAAAAAAGAGACCAATACCAACGTACTCACCGATAAGCATATTGAAGAGATCATGCAGGCGTTCGACAGCAAGGAGAGTATTGAACACTTTGCCAAGGCCGTACCCTTTGAGCAAATAGCCGCCAACGACTACAACCTGTCGGTCAGCAGCTATGTGGACGCCAAGGATACCCGTGAAGTGGTGGACATAACTGAGCTTAACGCCGAACTGAAAACCACCGTGGCCAAGATTGACCAGTTGCGCAAAGACATTGATGCGATTGTGGCGGTGATTGAGGGCAAGGAGCTTGAGCTATGAGCAGTATGAGCTTTACGGAAAAGCTGCTGGATGGCGTAGCGGTTGAGTGGAAACCGCTAAAAGACGTACTTGTGCGTACTAAGGGTACAAAAATCACAGCGGGGCAGATGAAAACTCTTCATAAAGACGGAGCACCATTAAAAATTTTTGCAGGTGGTAAAACTGTTGCCTTCGTGGATTTTAAAGACATCCCTGAAAAAGACGTAAATAGAGAGCCCTCTATTATTGTGAAGTCCCGTGGGTTTATTGAATTCGAGTATTACGAAAAACCATTTTCACATAAAAATGAAATGTGGTCATATCACTCAAGTGATAATGCTATCTACATTAAGTTTGCTTACTATTTTCTGAAATTAAATGAACCACATTTTCAGGGCATTGGAAGCAAAATGCAAATGCCACAGATTGCAACTCCAGATACTGATAAGTTCCAAATCCCCATCCCCTGCCCAGAAGACCCCAAAAAATCGCTGGAAATTCAAGCCGAAATCGTCCGCATTCTGGACACCTTTACCGAGCTGACAGCCGAGCTGACAGCCGAGCTGACAGCCGAGCTTAATGCTCGCAAAAAACAATACAACTACTACCGCGACCAGTTGTTTAGCTTTGATGAAGGTGAAGTGGAGTGGAAGACGTTGGGGGAGATCGGCGAATTTATTCGTGGAAAACGATTTACCAAAAAAGACTATGTAGAGGATGGAGGTATCAAGGTCATCCATTACGGTGAGATTTACACCCACTACGGCACTTCGTCTACAAGTGCAATTTCACAGGTTAGATCTGACTTGGCAGAATCACTTCGTTATGCTGAGACTAATGACGTGATTGTGGCTAGTGTGGGTGAAACTATCGAAGATGTTGGCAAAGCTGTCGCTTGGTTGGGGAATGAAAAAGTAGCAATTCATGATGATAGCTATGCTATCCGCCACTCCTTGAATCCAAAATATTTATCGTATTGTCTGCAAACCGAAGGCTTTATTGCTGAAAAAGCTAAACATGTAAGTCGAGGAAAAGTAAAAAGGCTACTAATCGAGGGAATTTCAAAGGTAGGAATTCCTATACCATATCCGAACGACCCTGAAAAATCGCTTGCAGAACAAGCCCGCATCGTCGCCATCCTCGATAAATTCGACGCATTAGCAAATTCCATCACCAAAGGCCTACCCCGCGAAATTGCCCTACGCCAAAAGCAATACGAGTATTATCGCGACTTGCTGCTGAGCTTTCCCAAGCCGGATGCAGAGGTAGCGGCCTGATATGAGCAAGACGCTAAAGGAGATTGCGGAGCAATTAAATGCGCCAAGAACGATGAAGAATAAGAAAACCACTGAGGTCGAGGTGGCCACGCAGGTGCCTAAAGTGCAGCTGATTTATGCGTTCAACGGCACAGGGAAAACCCGTCTGTCTCGCGAGTTCAAGCAGTTGGTTGCACCTAAAGGCAATGGAGAGGGTGACGAAGCAATATCGCCACGAGAAAAAATCCTGTATTACAACGCCTTCACCGAAGATCTCTTTTATTGGGATAACGATTTAGAAGAGGACGCCGCCCCTAAGCTGAAAATCCAGCCGAACAACTATACCGACTGGTTACTCACTTTACTTAAAGACCTTGGGCAAGATGCGAATATCGTTAAGTACTTCCAACACTTCGCGAATGACAAATTAACTCCGCATTTCAGTGAAGACTTTGCGGAGGTCACCTTTACGCTGGAGCGAGGTGATAATAAGGGCACAGAGCCTCTGAAGATATCGAAAGGTGAAGAAAGTAACTTTATCTGGAGTGTTTTCTACACGCTGTTGGATCAGGTGATCACCATCCTCAACGTCGCAGAGCCAGAGAATCGTGAGACCCGGCAGTTTGATCAACTGGAATATGTGTTTATTGATGATCCTGTGAGTTCATTGGATGAAAATCACCTGATTGAGCTGGCCGTCAACTTGGCGGGGCTGATCAGATCCAGTAAATCTAACTTGAAATTCATTGTTACCACCCACAGTCCGTTGTTTTATAACGTGCTCTTCAATGAGCTAAACAGTAAATCCTGTTATCTGTTGGAACGTTTTGAAGACGGAACCTTTGCGCTTGTTGAGAAGCATGGCGATTCTAACCAAAGCTTCTCTTACCACCTGTATTTGAAGCAAACCCTTGAGAAAGCAATCGCTGAAAATAAGGTGCAGAAGTACCATTTCACGCTTTTGCGCAACCTGTACGAAAAAACGGCTAGCTTTCTGGGTTATCCAAGATGGTCAGAACTATTGCCAGACGATAAGCAGGCTTATTTAAATCGCATTATTCAATTTACCAGTCATTCAACATTGTCTAATGAAGTCGTCGCTGAACCCAGTGGGCCTGAAAAGAATACGGTAGGTTTGCTACTGAACCACTTGGTCAGCAATTACGGCTTTTGGAAACAGGAAGAACCTGCCGCCAGCGCTACTGTTGAGTCGTAAGGATGAAGCCCATGCCAAATCTAAGCCTGCAAGACCAAACCACGGAGTTTTTGCTCTACACCGCGCCCAATGGGGCAGTGAAAGTCGAGGTGCTGCTCAGTAGTGAAACTCTGTGGCTCACCCAGAAACGCATGGCCGAGCTGTTTGGGGTAGGTGTACCGGCCATTTCCAAGCATCTTAAAAATATCTTTGAAAGCGGCGAATTGCAGAAAGAACTGGTTGTTTCCATTTTGGAAACAACCACTGAACACGGCGCTGTTGCTGGCCTTACCCAGACCAGCAAGGTCAAGTACTACAACCTCGATGCGGTGATCTCGGTGGGCTACCGGGTGAATTCGGCCCAGGCCACCCAGTTCCGTATCTGGGCGACTCAACTGATCAAAGAGTACATCATCAAGGGCTTTGCCATGGATGATGAGCGTCTGAAAAATGGCCGCTATTTTGGCAAGGACTACTTTCGCGAGCTGTTGGAGCGGGTGCGCTCCATCCGTGCCAGCGAGCGGCGCATTTATCAGCAGATCACCGATATTTTCGCTGAATGCAGTATTGATTACGATCCGAAATCGAAAACCACCCAGCACTTCTACGCCCATGTGCAAGACAAGTTCCATTTTGCCATTACCGGCCATACCGCTGCCGAGATTATTTCGCTGAAGGCCGATGCCAGCAAACCCCTGATGGGCATGAGCACCTATAAAAACGCGCCAGAGGGGCGCGTATTAAAATCGGATGCTACGGTGGCCAAAAATTATTTAAGTGAAGATGAAATCAAACAGCTGGAACGCACCGTATCGGCGTTTTTTGATTACATCGAGGGAATCATTGAGCGGCGCAACACCTTTTCGATGGAAAGCTTTGCCGAAAGTGTCAACAAATTCCTGGCATTCAATGAGTACCAAATTCTTGAAGGCTACGGAAAAGTGTCGCGCAAGTTGGCAGATCAAAAGGCCTATGCAGAATACGACAAATTCAACAAGCAACAACGCATCGAATCAGACTTTGATCGGGAAGTAAAAAAGCTGCTGCAAAACAAGGGGTCACAGGATGACTGACTATAAAACCATCGCCGAATCTAATCATTTTATCGTACTGGATAAGTACAAGAAGGAATGGCAAGTAGCGGAAAGCTACCAGAGTGAAGGCGACCTGGAGCGGGAGTTGATCCAGGACTTGGTCAACCAGGGCTATGAGTATCTGCCAGGCCTGAATAACCCCGAGGCGATGCTGGCGAATCTGCGTGTGCAATTGCAGGCTCTCAATAAGGTGGGGTTTTTAGAGGGCGAGTGGCGGCGTTTCGTTGAAACCTATCTGGATAAACCTAGCGACACCATTGTGGATAAGACCCGCAAGATCCACGATGACTACATTCACGATTTCGTCTTTGATGACGGCCACATTAAAAACATCTACTTGCTGGATAAAAAGAACATCGCCCGTAACAAGGTGCAGGTGATCAAGCAGTTTGAACAAACCGGCAGCCATGCCAACCGCTATGATGTGACTATTTTAGTGAACGGTTTACCGCTGGTGCAAATCGAGCTGAAGAAGCGTGGCGTCGCCATTCGTGAAGCCTTCAATCAGGTGCACCGCTACAGCAAAGAGAGCTTTAACAGTGAGGATTCGCTGTATAAGTACTTGCAGCTGTTTGTGATCTCTAACGGCACCGATAGCCGCTACTTTGCCAATACCACCCAGCGCAATAAAAACAGCTTCGACTTCACCATGAACTGGGCGAAGGCGGATAATAGCCTGATCAGAGACATAAAAGACTTTACCGCGACCTTCTTCCAGAAGAACACTCTGCTCAATGTGCTGCTGCACTATTCGGTGTTTGATGTGAGCGGTACGCTGCTGGTGATGCGCCCGTATCAGATAGCCGCCACCGAGCGAATCTTGTGGAAGGTGAAAAGCTCTTTCGAAACGAAAAACTGGAGCACTCCTGAGAGCGGCGGTTTTATCTGGCACACGACCGGATCGGGCAAGACGCTCACCAGCTTCAAGGCCGCACGCCTGGCCACCGAACTGGAGTTCATCGACAAGGTGTTCTTCGTGGTGGACCGGAAGGATCTGGACTACCAGACCATGAAGGAATACCAGCGCTTTTCGCCCGATAGCGTGAATGGCTCTGACAGTACCGCAGGCTTAAAGCGCAATCTGGATAAAGATGATAACAAGATCATCGTCACCACGATTCAGAAGCTCAACAACTTGATGAAGAGCGAAGGCGATCTTGCCATCTACAACAAGCAAGTGGTGTTTATCTTCGATGAATGTCACCGCAGCCAGTTTGGTGAAGCGCAGAAGAATCTGAACAAGAAGTTCAAGCGCTTTTACCAGTTTGGTTTTACCGGTACGCCCATCTTCCCGCTGAACGCTTTAGGCGCCGAGACCACCGCCAGCGTGTTTGGTCGTGAATTGCATTCCTATGTGATCACCGATGCGATCCGTGATGAAAAGGTGCTCAAGTTCAAGGTGGACTACAACGATGTGCGCCTGAAGTTTAAGGAAATCGAAACCGAGCAGGATGAGAAAAAGCTCAATGCAGCAGAAAACAAGCAAGCCCTGCTGCACCCAGAACGTATTCGGGAAATATCACAGTACATTCTGAACAACTACCGCCAGAAGACCCATCGTCTGCAAGGCTCCAGTAACGGTCAGGCCAAAGGCTTTAATGCCATGTTCGCGGTGAGCAGTGTGGATGCCGCCAAGCTCTATTACGAATCGCTCAACAAGTTGCAAACGGGCAGCGAGAAGCCGCTGAAAATCGCCACCATATTCTCTTTTGCCGCCAATGAAGAACAGGATGCTGTTGGTGACATCCTGGATGAGAGCTTTGATGTCTCGGCCATGAACAGCAGCGCCAAGGAGTTTTTGAGCGCCGCGATTGCTGACTACAACGCGTTCTTTAAAACCAACTTCAGTGTCGACAGCAACGGCTTCCAGAATTACTACCGTGATTTGGCCAAGCGGGTGAAATCCAAGGAGATCGACCTGCTGATTGTGGTGGGTATGTTCCTCACCGGTTTTGATGCCCCGACGCTCAACACGCTGTTTGTGGACAAAAACCTGCGCTACCACGGGTTGATGCAGGCCTATTCGCGCACTAACCGCATTTATGATGCTACCAAAACCTTCGGCAATATTGTCACCTTCCGCGATCTTGAAAAGGCCACCGTGGATGCCATCACCCTGTTTGGCGATAAAAACACCAAGAATGTGGTACTGGAGAAGAGCTACAAGGATTACATGGAAGGCTTTACCGATGTGGTGACCGGAGAAGCACGACGCGGCTTTATGGAAGTGGTCACCGAGTTGGAGCAACGCTTCCCTGATCCGACCACCATTGAAAAAGAGTCGGACAAGAAAGCCTTTGCCAAACTCTTTGGCGAATATTTGCGCGTAGAGAACATCCTGCAAAACTACGATGAGTTTGCAAGTTTGAAGGCCCTGCAAAACGTTGACATGAACGACCCGGAAGCCGTTGAAGCGTTTAAAACCGAGCACTATCTGGATGATAAAAAGCTGGCTGAATTGCAAACCATACGCCTGCCCGCCGAGCGCAAGGTTCAGGATTACCGTTCTACCTACAACGACATCCGCGATTGGCAGCGCTGCCAAAAGTCAGCCGAGGACAAAGAGAATTCCACCATCGACTGGGATGATGTCGTGTTTGAGGTGGATCTGCTCAAATCACAAGAGATCAACCTGGATTACATTCTCGAGCTGATCTTTGAGCACAATAAAAAGAACAAGAGCAAAGCCGATCTGGTGGATGAAGTCCGCCGCGTAATCCGCGCCAGCTTGGGCAACCGCGCCAAGGAAAGCTTGGTGGTAGATTTTATCAATAAAACCGACCTCGATCAGATTGGCGATAAAGCCAGTGTGATCGAAGCCTTCTTCGCCTTTGCCCAAGCCGAGCAGCAGTGGGAAGCCGAAGCACTGATCAACGCAGAAAGCCTGAATGCCGAAGAGGCGCGTCGCTATATCACTACGTCTCTCAAGCGGGAGTATGCCAGCGACGCGGGTACCGAGCTGAACGCTATCCTGCCCAAGATGAGCCCGTTAAACCCACAGTACCTGACCAAGAAACAGAGCGTTTTCCAAAAAATTGCAGCGTTTGTTGAGAAGTTCAAAGGCGTGGGTGGGAAAGTTTAATAAATGGGCAAGCAGCTCAGATTATAGAAGTAAACCACATAGAGCACTTTAGATTGTCTGGTGACAAAAAACATGAAAATGTCACCAGAAACAATGGTTACATATGGACAATTTTGGGATTGCCTACAATTCAGGAATATCGAGGCCTACAGCCATTGTCACTAGCGGTGAATGTTACGGGTGCTGTGGGTCGGGTGGGTTCTTCGTCTCCAGCGATCGTTTCATCGAGGAACACGCCAGCGAGCAGCATTACGACGCCGCCGAGCAGAAGAAGCACATCTCGGTCTACGGGCAGGAGTCCAACCCCACCACCTGGAAGCTGGCAGCGATGAACATGGCGATCCGGGGGATCGACTTCAACTTCGGCAAGAAGAACGCCGACACCTTCCTCGACGATCAGCACCCGGACCTGCGCGCCGACTTCGTGATGGCCAATCCGCCGTTCAACATCAAAGACTGGTGGAGCGAATCGCTGGCCGACGACGTGCGCTGGCAACACGGCACCCCGCCCAAGGGCAACGCCAACTTCGGCTGGATGCAGCACATGCTGCACCACCTCGCACCCAGCGGCAGCATGGCGCTGCTGTTGGCCAACGGCTCCATGAGTTCCAATACCAACAACGAAGGTGAGATCCGCAGG
>TARA_R110002167_G_scaffold111007_6_pt1 | contig 11808 bp, 19 predicted proteins | sample TARA_R110002167 | Tara Oceans TARA_R110002167 (sample SAMEA4398238) | marine metagenome | biome: Polar Biome; feature: [MES] marine water layer (ENVO:01000295) within the mesopelagic zone...; material: water (ENVO:00002006), including particulate matter (ENVO:01000060) such... | reverse complement strand
TTTAACTAATTCACCGTATGCATTATCATCATATTTCAATATATCTTGCCAAGTCATATTAATCCTCCCTTATATATTCCTCTAGTTCATCTATAAATGGTCGCAATTTGATAAAAAATTCTGCTTCTTTTTCTTCACTAATATCCTGTCCCTTTAACCATTTAATAATTTCAATAGATATATCCTGTCCTAAAATTGTACCTTTAGTCCAAAATAATCGACCTAATATTTCTCTATCATGTTTTTTAAATTCATTAGCAGATTCAAAATGAGGCTGTAGTTTTGATAGTAGATCTGTAATTTCATACTCTTCTCCAAAAAATTCTATAACTAAATCTTCTATATCTTTTACTACTGTTTCTGCTGTAAATTCTACCGCTTTTAACATAAGACCCGGCTTTACAATTTCGGGGTCTGAACCCGGCTTTTGGAATGTATCTGTTTGGTCGCCCATTACTTCTCTAATTAATCTTCGAAGAAATTTATTACTAGAAGGCCACGATACCTTTAATTCTTTAATTTTTTTCCAGCCAGGTATTTCATCTAATCTAATATTACGCTTACCTTCTTCTGTTTGGATAGTTATAGTGGCAATTTTAGACATTTCTTCTATATCTTTTTTACTACTTAGTCGTATAAGAGTAGTATTGGCTAATTGATTTAAACGAGTAGGCATTGGTTTTCTAGATTTCCCACTTGGAAATATACTAGGATTTTCCACTAAAGCCCAAACATATTCTTGCATTGCTGGTAGGTTTGCTAATCCTGTTACACTTCTCTTGTTAAATCTAAAATCTACAGAAATAGGACCTGGTGGGATTTCTATATCTTCTAGTAAAATCAATACTTCTTTTAGTAAAATTAATAAACTATTTTCAGGGCCAAATAAGGCTTGCCAAAACGGAGGTCTTGACCTATTGGGTTCTTTACTAGTCCAATTTGATTGAGGTTTAGAAATATTGTAGGGCTTATCAGTTGATGCCTTATTTTTCCTATATTCCCAATAGGCCGGAGTTAGAAAATGTCCGTAGACCACATCTCTAACAATTATAGCATCTTTACCCTCCTTAGAAGGTTTAAAATCCGTAATTGTGTGGAAAGGTATGTTTCTAGGATTTCTACAATCAGGGCCAGGAGAGCTTTTTTCTAACTTTTCCATTCTTTCTATTAAATCCTTTAAATCGTCTACATCGTCGGTAAAAACATCTTCTTCATCTAATATCATTTCTAATTCTGTAATGATGTCTTGTGCGCCAAACCAACCTTTATCTTTTCTACTTAGTCTTGAACCACCATGATTCAATATAGTATCAAGTAGAGTTTTACTATTAGGTTGACCTGTACTTGCATCCGGTTTTCCTGAAATACCAAATTCAACAGATTTATTCCAAGTTTGTCTATATGTTTCATACAGGGAATTAGCTTTTTCTTTATCCCATGTTAACTTAGTAGGTTCTGCCATGATAAATCACTCTTGGTTTTCAGTTAAAAAGGTTTCCCATTGTGTAGTATCTTCTTTATAATTTGTAGTGCTATTCATTTTCCTCTATCTCCTTTAATTTATTTATTATGTCAAGTGGTATTCCTAAAGCCTTACTATCTTCAATTAGAGACTTAAGAGCAATACGCCAATCATCACCGCTTTTTGCCTTACGAATATATTCTATCCATTTACTCATCTTTTTCACCTACTCTCTTAATCTTGGGAATCTTAGCAGACCATATTTTCATATCAGGTCTGATGTTATTATCTGTTCTAAATTTTTCTAAAGTATCTATATCAACAAAATATGTTACTATGCCTCGGTGTAGTATAGAGGGGTAATTGGTATACCCGTGTACTATTTGTTTTAGACCTGCGAGGTTATTTTTGAATCTTACAGATAATCCAGCCTTTTGATGGGGCATTGCTTGTATATATTTACTTAATACTTCATTTAATATAGTATCACTCAATACTATATTTTTTTCTCTTTCTATTATTTCTTTTACTATTTCTTTAACTAGAGGTCCTAGTAATTTTCTTTTAGCCTTAACTATATCAAACCAAGTCATGTCTATTCCTCAAATATTATCAAAAATTTGGTCATATAATTTCATAACCCTAATAGTAACTTCTCTCCAATTAACATCATTCATTGAAAATCCATCTCCTATAAATTGTCTTGTCCATCCCACATCCATACTAATTACTTGTTTTGGGTTACTCCAAATTTTATTAAAAGCCTCACGAATACCCCTATAATCAACAGGCATACCTAATTTTTTAGTCATAAAAGACATATTTTCTATATGAGTAGGAATAGTTACCTCTAAATCTTCGGTAATAATCTGTAGTAATATATTAGTAGGATCTCCACTTTTTATAATATCAAACCAAGTCATTCCTCACCCTCCACATATACATTACTCCATACAGGATGTTTATTATAGTTTTGGTTTAAATAACTCACAACCTCTTCAACTTTAGGACTTCGTAGGCCCATCTGTTTAGAAATAGCATCCATAATTTCCTGTAAGTGTATGCCATCACGGAATGTTTTGTCAACAATTGGTCGCCACTCCCCTTTTAATATTTCAATCCAAGACATTATTCCTCTTCCCCCAAATCTAATCTTGACTGTATAGTAGTATTTTTAAGTTTTTTCTTAGGTTTTTTCTTGTCAATAAACCAATCTTTAGCATCTATGGTGCTTTCTTGGGCACCTTCTGTTAATTTTTCAGGAAGTTTAGTTTGTTTATTTTTAATAATATTAAACCAAGACATTAAAACGGCCCCCCTCTTCTTAACTTTCGTTGTCTTTCTTCTTCAAGTTTCTTATTTTTCTTAAGCCTTTCTTTTAATTCTTCAAGAGTTGGTTTTTTTGTCTTGTTTTCACTTCGTTGTTTTTCTCTCGCTACTTTAGTAGCAGCAAAGTCAGGATTACCATCTTCTGTATGTATAGTAGGCATGGTTCTCAAATCTTTGTATTTGTCGTTTTCTGACATAAATCTAAAAATATCTTCTATGTCTTGGTCAATAGTTTTTTTATTTACTTCTTTTCTTGTTAGTAAAACTCTTTTTAAAGCACTACCCATAAGAGGTGTTTTTTTATCTTCCATTGACTTTTTATTTTCTTCTTGTATAATTGGTATTAAAGATTTTTGATATTCGGATAATATTATTTCACTCGAATAGCGGCCACGGCCATGATTTTTATTAAACTTGTCAATATCTTCTAAAGTTATAGCCCTTTTATCTTTATCTTGTAGCCACTCATCATCATCATAAATATCATCTATGTCTGATAGTATTTGTAATAGTTGGTTGTCTCTAATATCAGGGTTTTTAGTTACTTCTCTTTTGATAGCCGAATTAATATAAGGCCCCGCATTATCCATAAACTTTAGTATATTAAACCAATTCATTATAATCACATCGGTTTACCTGGGTGCTTTTCTACATGATGCCTTGAGTGGGAAGCATTATCTCTAAACATATTTCCACATACCGGACATTGAACCGAACTTGCACCAAACTTTTCCATAGACTTTTTAGCAGATTCTACTTGCTCTACAGTTTCTAATGCGTCTATCATCGGTTCTTCTTCATCACCATCTCCATCCAAATCAGGATAGTCAGGTCTTTGATTTTTTAATATCTGTTTCCAACTCATTTTATGCCTCTCCATCTTCTTCTCCGTAATCTACAACAGGTTGTCGAATGTCACGATGTATACCTCTTTCTCTACTCCACAATTTATTAAAATCACTTTCATTACCAATAAGCATTATTAAAGTTACATAGAAATCTGCTGGTATTGCACTGTTTAGGTTAGAACCTCTACCTAAACAAATTTTACGAGGGGGGCCAATGTGTAAAGCATTGACTACCCATACACACATATCATTTTTATGAATATCTTCCGTATCAAAATAATAATAACTTTTTTGCTCCTTTGCCCAATCAGGTTCTAAAATTACTTTATTACCTTCACGCCTAGCATAAGGTAATTCTTCTACAGTATCTAAAATTAACTGTTTGGCTTTTTCTTTAGGTGTTGGTGGCCTACCAAAAGGGTGTTTTGGTTTTTTCATTTTTAGTATATCTTGCCAACTCATCGTATTCTCCCCCTTGTTAATATGTAGCCTAATACTTTTTGAACCTGTTCCGTAGTGGGCATTGGGTCAAACCCATGTGCTACTACCTTTTTCATTAGATCTTCAATTGAATGTACATCGGGACTGTGCATTTCAATTCTAACAAATTCGTATAATTTTTTTGTAGGAGAATCTTCTTTTAATAACACACCATACCATTCAGATGTTTTATTTTTTGATGCATTTTTAGTTTGCCATTTATCCCAAAAATTAGGACCAATAGTTATATTAGGTATAGCAGGTTCTTCTGTTGCTGCTTCTGCTTGTTGTAAAGGTAATATATTTTTTGCCCTGTTACTATTAGCAAGAGTAAAACACCAACTAGCATAATGAAGGTATGGCTTGTATCTTTTTAAATCTAAAATTTCTTGTTGAACAACTTTAACCACACTAGGTTCTAAATTAGTTATCAATTTATTTATTTTACCCTTACTCATTTCATCTATCATTGTATTGTATATTTTCATAAACCAATCAGGTATACCCTTCGGATAGAAAGCATGAGAATCTCTAATCACTTCTTCGGGTATATCTTTAACTGCTAATAAATTTAAATCTCCCCTACCTTTTCTAGAATTATCAAATGGTAGGTGAATAGGCTCTGATAAAATAACGGCAGTTATATCTTCCTGTAAGGGGGTGGGTACTCCTTGCCAAGAAAAATCTTCAATATACTTAGTACCTACCCTAATAGCCCTATTTAGTAATGCGCCTGAAGGGTCTATTTTTTTAAAAACGGTTCCAAATCCGGTTTGTAGTTTATTTACCCACTCTTCCATTAATCCATCCTCCCCTTACATTCTTCCCATTCTTTTAATAAACCTGTAATGTCAAATAATTCTTCTCCCAATGTATTTCCTTTTTCATTTTCTAAATATTGCATGAAATCATCACATGAAAGATCTTCTATCATTTTTTTGTGGTCGTCTGAACTTAGTTTTAAATCTTTAAGTTTAGCATCTATTTCTTTTCGTCGTTCAGGTGTAAGACTCATACCCTTTACCATTTCTACTGCTTCTTCGTATCTTTTATATAATCTTTTATTATACAGGTCTTTAACATATTCACAACATTGGTCCTCTTCACCTTGAGGGGAAAATCTACTTTCTAATTCTGTTTTAATTGCTTGTCGGACTTTTTCAGGTAATTCATTTGATAATGAACTGGAATGTTTTGATTTAAAATGGGGTCTTGGGCCACCAAATTTTAAAATATCAATCCAAGCCATATTATACACCATTCGTTTATATATTATAAATGTTATCTATAAATCGGTTATAGAAGTTGCTTTGTTATAAACATTAGCAAGTGCTTTTGCTGTAGGTTTAATAAACAACAAACTAGGTTTTTCGATGGATGGCGAATCTAGGTGGAGTACATTGTCGATTACATCTCCTTGTTGAATATTGTAAGTAGTTAGGTTAGTGAAGCCATTCAATCTCGATATTTTTGCATTATCTATTATAACTAATTTATAATTATCTCCTGGTAAGTCTACCCATTCATTTAATAATATTAAACCATTATTTCCTTCCATCCGTAATCTTGGCGAAGAGGGTGGGGCGGAATGGCCCATCCGGTAGGTGTCATAAATACCCCCTGCGTAAGTATCTAAATTAGGGTCTGAATCTTGTATTACAGTTATAATTGCATTGTCTAAAAATATTCTTATATCTTGAAGAATTATGTCCACCCCACGACTTATTCGCCTACCTCTGAGTCGGAAGTGAAGATTGACTGTTAGTACAATATTAACTTGTGGGGTAGAAAAATTACTTTCTAGTATTCTCTGTTTTTGTATCGCACTCAAGGGGTGTCTATCATTGGGTTCGATGTAAATATCTTTAACTTTAGAATTATTATATGCATTTAGAAACCTATTTATTTTAGTTTCATTATGAATTTTTTTAATAACTGCATCCTTAAATTCTTTGTCGTAATCTCTCTTATCACTCTTAATAATATCAAACCACATCGTAATCTCTCCTACATTCATAGCACCAATCGGCTACATTTTTTGTTCTATCACGACATGATAGTTCTGTAATGTGCATTTTAACTATTTCACATTGATTTATCATAAATACTCACCCTCTCTCCAGTTCCCCCAGGGAAGTTTAAATATATTACTCAGTTGTTGTATATCGTATAATTTATACTTATTATTAATAAGTAAAAACACCAATTGTTGAGGAAATTGTTTTCTTCTTAATTTTTTTCTCCATTGTTGTTGATCATCCCTTTGTTCATCCGTTTTATCCCTATGTGCTAAAGCAGAATATGATGTTTTACCTTCTAAATAATCCTTCATTCTATTACTAGGGTTTCTCTTTGGAACTGAAGAACTTTTAGATCTTTTTGTAGTTTCGAAGAGGGATTGCCCCCCAACTCCCAATTTATACCAGAAAGCCCCATATAAATTATTATTATCTTTGAAATAATTATTATCTTTAAGCCTAGATAAAACATTACTACTATCTTCATATTTTAATCCCCCAATCCTTCTCATTTTATCAAGTTTTATAAAAATATCAATTTTTATTATTTTCCCTGTCATTTCCATAACTGGGAAAGAAGCATTCCAATCTCCCTTATCCTTATCTTTTACTTTTTCTTCTCTAGTTATAATGGTTCTGTTAGGTTTTTTTTCCATATAGTTCATTATACTCACCTTAAAGTAAAATAAATCACTATTCATATAATGTTCTAAAAGCCTAACATCATGTTTAATACTTTTTGGGTGTCCGGGCTTACGAGTATTATGGGCTGTATAGTCTCGACTTTCCACATTTAACTTATTATTACCTACTAAATTACCTATCTTTAATTTAACAAGTTTTTCCAAAAGCATTTTAAACTTTACAGCCAATGCTTTTTCTTCGGCTTTATCCCAATCATATCTTTTTGCTTTTTTAAATAACTTACTTTGGGACCCACCGTAATGTATTAACTTATTTCCCGTTAAAAAATATATAAATTTACCCATAGTAAAACCTTCGCCTTCTGCACTGGATAAATATAAAGGTTGGGGTGATAAATCTTCATTAAGTAATTTATTCATAGTATAAACATATGATCTTATTGACATACCATTTATCCTATTAGTAATATAAATATTTTTATCTTTCCACATTTCTTTATTTCTTGTTAAAGCTCCTAATTCATTTAATATGGGAGTCGCTCCAGCCAAAGAAAACCTATTATGATTAGTTAAAATTTCTCTATCCCCTAAAGTTAATAAAATTTCTACATTTATATTTTTTAAAGAAAAACCATTTTGGGATGCGTTGTCTCTAGAGCCATCCCAGTCTGGCTTTTGTATTTTATAATCAGCCCTAATTTCCAATTTTAATCTATCCTTTCTAACTTTTTCAAATAATTCTTTCGAAGTTGAACCCTGTCCACTAAATCTAATATCTTCTTCAACTCTTAAATCTCGAAGATGTATTTGTGGTTTATTATAATTTTTACTCTGGGGAGTGTTTAGAGTTAGATATTCTTTAGGTATTTTAAATTTAATATGATCCATATTAAATGCTTTTAAAATTGAATTTAAATCTGGCATTCTACTAGTTATTATTTTTATAAAAGCGTTTGATATTTTATAGTTTCGCCCCTTAAGAATATCTTCTATCATATAAAACCACCTCTAATAAGTTTAACCTTTAATTTACTATCCGAGATGGGATGCATTTTATGAACATCGTTAATACATAAAATATAAGTTTTCCCCTTTATAAATTTATTAAATATTTTCTTGAAATATTTAGGATTCAAAGAAGGATAATCAGTTGTAAAGTAAAAACCATTACTATAATACGCAAAGGAATACTTAGATTTTGATTTCGTATATCCATCTTTTTCCTCAATAACTGTTTTTACTACTACATATATATTGTTTAAATCTTTCCTTGATATTATACCCTTTACTTCGGTTTCTAGTACTGCCCTATTAGCTATGGTTGGTGCTTTATAGGCTGCTGTAAAAACAAAACTGGCAAAGTTGTATTCGTAGTCGTCAAATTCAGGTAACAAATTAAATTTAAGTCTAGGATTAGTTAAATAGGCTCGATACATTGTCAGGTAAGATAGAGTTTTAGAAGGTCCGATGTGATTTACCCAAATATTCCAATCTACATTTCTTGATTTTACTGCACCTAAAAAACCCGTAACTATTTTCAGCTTACCTTCAGATTCAGCAATATTAAATAATTTTGTAGAAAACTTATCCCATCGGTTATTAGATTTTAATATATCATACCAATTCACTATAAGCCCTCCTTATTTTCCTCTAACCTTCTTTATATTATAAACTTTACTCTAATCCTAACGCTTCTTTATGTGCCCCTATAAATATTAATATATCATCGCTCGCCTTGATGTGACTTCCTGGTTGAAATTCGTACCATAATAGTTCCTGTATATTTTTAATACCTTTATCACTTGAAAAATCTAATACTACAGGTTTTTCAGTAAAGGGTGTTTTATTTGGTCCAATATTTTTTTCAACTCCCTTTTTTAGTTGGCGTAATTTATCCACAAGGTATGCAATATTAATATATGGTATTCCCTCAGCATTATTTATCGTGAAAGATATATTTTTATATTTCCCGTCTGGCCTTAAACTTAACTCAATTAAATCACCCAATTTTATTGTTGTGGTGATATTGAAGGCGGTATGGGTTTTGTTTATTGGTTTGGGTGGTATTATTTTGATATAACATATTATATCATTACTCGCTGTCTGTCTAAATGAGGCATGAGTATTGTATATACTGATATTTGTATTCACATTAATATTAATATCTAAATTTTTCCCTCTAAGGATGTCTGAATAATTACCGTAATACGGTGAAATATCTTTTGCCCAAATATCTCCAGATCTAAATTCGTGCAATACAGCCAATTCATTAGTTAGTTTTATTGTATTTATATTATATAATTTTTCGTAGAGTTTTACATCTTTTTCATTTTTTATAATATTAAACCAAGTCATAATAGTAGCCCCTTTAAATATTTGAAAAATAGTATGTGTTCTTCTTCGAGAATAATTTTCCACCGAAGCCCACCGTGAGACTTTCTATGTGGTTTGTTGGGGTTAAATTCATTTATATTTTCTATAATATATTTAATTAATTCATCGGTTTGGCTAATCGTCGATATAACGCCGACTTTCAATTCCGCTTTAATACTTTTGTATTGGTGGTTGGGTTGATTATAAATTTCTACAAAATCTTTAATATATTTGCCGAAGTTATCATCCCATTGTAATTTGGTCGTAAATGATACGGGTTCCAGGCTTCCGCTATTTATATAGAATTGTAAATTAATATTTTTTATGGATATGTAGTCGGAGGATTGGACAAAGTACATACCCAATTTAAATATAACTGCTATACCTTGTTCAAATTTTTGTGTACTAATATTATATGTATTTCCACGATACTTTGAGACTAGTTCAAGGATGTGGCTATAATCACCCCTTAGATCATTTATAGGTTTTAACTCCCCTAAAAATCTATAAGGCCCTTTCATACCGTATAATTTTATATTTTTCTTATGTCTCTCCTGTTGCTCATGCCAATCCTCATTTTCCTCTAACCAATCCTTATTTAACCAATCCTTATTTTTTATAATATTAAACCAAGTCATTCTTCATCACCCTCCCTTTTGAATGGGTTTGGGTGTTTTGGTTTCCTCACTGTAGATACCATCGAAGGATTGTCTCTAATACTTTTTATTATATTTTTTATTTGAGAACTATCACCCCAATTTGTATTCATTAGTTGGCCGAGTTTGGCGGGGTGGATTCGCTTACCCTCCCAATGGATGCTCAAACCAATCCTAATTGGGGAATAATCAGTAAACATGGAAAAATATAGGCGGGTAAACTCTTCAATAGTCTGTGACTCATTCATATTCACGGCTAAGGGCTTTACATGTACTAACCATTTATTAATAACTATTTGACTTACAGAAATTTTAATATCGGTGGGACTAATATCAAAAACAAAATTTATCCTAATTCCCTTACTTGTGACTTCTTGGGCGTGGTAGGATTGGGCTGGTTTGTATTTTTGGGAGGATGAATGTAGATTAAAAGGTAATTGATTGATTGCCCTTGAGCCAGCAACAGCAAGTGCGTTAAAAATCCGTGATGTTTTTAAATCTACCGTTGATGCAAGTCTTTTAAGTATCATTCTTTCTTTGCTAGTTAATTCCCCTCCTGAAAAAGCCGCTTCTCTAAGAGATTTATTTAATTGTAGAGCCATCCGTCGCCTGTTTTTAGATATTTTTTCATAAACCGATGCTGGTATTAAAACACTTTTAGATGGTTTATCCATAAATTCAGGTAGTTTAGATAGAAGTGGTTTAAAATAGTTTATAGGAAATACAACTTCGTGAGGTTCTATTTTTTTATATTTTAGTATTGAAAACCAATTCATAATTTCAACTCCCGTAAAATGTCTACAATACTGGCATACTGAGTTGATAGAAAATTATAATTTCCATCTTCACTAAATATATCTTTTAATTTTTTTATATGGTCCGTTGCCATATTAGCATACATATTTTTATATCCATGATTTGGTTGATTATAAATTTCTACAAAATCACTAAACATTTTTTTAGTAATGACCTCATTACGAAGTAAGTTCAAAGTTACTCCAGAATCTGAAGCAATATGAAGTTCAATATCAAACCGTACTAACTTATTTGCTCCCACAATAACCCTTAATGAAAATGTAATTTGTGAAATAGAAAAATTTTGTGTAGTAAAATCAAGTGACATCGTGTTAGAAAAATCCCTAGAATGTAAGTAGTCGCCTTTTAAATTCCGAAACCCTACTAAATTACCAATGTATTTAATTGGATAATAACCATATAGTTTTTCATATTCATTTTTCTTTTTAAATATTTCTACTATTTCTTCATAGGGATAAAGTGAGAGAGGATTCGAGGTTCGGGAATTTTTTATTACCCCAAACCAATTATTAGAAAAATTTTGTCGCAATTTTTTTCACTCTCCTGTTGGTTTTTTAAATCTATTTGGCTTTTTTAAGAAAGGGTTTATTTTTTCTTCACGAGTTACTTCTTGGGGAGGCACTATTTCGTATTTAATTAACTCTGCCACTTTACTATAAATAAACGGATTTAATTTTGAATGGTTCAATTTTTTATTTTTATAAATTTTATCTAATAAATCCATAGCCTCTTTAGGGAGAGAATGTATTTTTTCATCTATGTAATTTATACTGCCTTGCTTGTAGGTTTGTTTTAAACTTTCTATTATTTCCATATTAGTATCAACATTTTCAAATATTAATCTTGAAGATGGTAAATTTTTTCTATACCAATGTAAGTGTTGTGAACCTTTATAGTCTGCATCATCAATATTTTTAATAACTATTAATACTCCAAAAGAACCTAAATGTGGTTCAGTATGGGTAGCGTAAATTGCATGTGGGTTATCCCCCGCATCAGGATTACGAGATTCAAGACCAGAACTTTTAATAGAACCTAAAAATTGCTTATCGGTTATGTGATAACCAACCTCATTACTTTCTATCATATTAATTATATTATTTATTTCTATCGCATTTATTTCTGTGATTTTATATGTGGGGGAACGAGTATCTTTTACCGTATTTTCTATTACCTGTTTAA
>TARA_R110002167_G_scaffold232035_1_pt1 | contig 11838 bp, 22 predicted proteins | sample TARA_R110002167 | Tara Oceans TARA_R110002167 (sample SAMEA4398238) | marine metagenome | biome: Polar Biome; feature: [MES] marine water layer (ENVO:01000295) within the mesopelagic zone...; material: water (ENVO:00002006), including particulate matter (ENVO:01000060) such... | reverse complement strand
CCCTCCGAAGGCAGAGGTCACAGGTTCAAATCCTGTTGGGTGCACCAATATTTTCAAGGGGTTAGGTTGGATTCGCAGTCGCTCAGTTTTGCGCCAGTAACCACATAGTAACCACGGCACAAGGTTTCCGCTAGTTCAGAGCCGTTTCGCTTAGGGGTCGATCAGACCTCTGATTGGTCGATGAGCGCGAGCACCAAGGAGCCCCACGGCAGACGGCAGTCCGCTAAAAAAACGCCATGAGTTTCTGCGGCAGTCGCGCGTCTATTCAGCTCAAGGCGAATAACTGCAACGCCCGAATGACACGGTGCCGCGCCCATTGTTCTCAACGAAGTAGCCATCGGGAAAAATCTGCATGTCAAATTGGCCCTCGAAGTAATAGTACTTCGAGACTCCGACGCGACCATCCGAAACGATATGGTCTACCTCATACGTGTCGCAGGTTTCGACTCCTCCGGCACTTGGGGAAATTGAGCAACGGAGCAACTGAGCGCCATCCTCCGTCACGTGCACAACAACTCGCGGCTTGTATCTGTCCAGGTTCTCCTTCGGATAAACGCGCTCACTGTCGAACTTACGTTCGACCCGGCAGTCATACGTGGCTGCTTGGGCCCCGATGCAAAGGACCCACGCAACAGAGGCAAGCAAGAATATTCTAAACATGGCCAGCCTCCATTCGATGCCGGAGTATCGTATCGCTGATTTGTACTTGTCAGCCTAGCTCATGGCGATGCAGTGTGAAAACGTTTCTAGCCTTTGAAGTGTCACGGGCAAGAAGTCCCGCTGACCGGGATTGAAACGGAAGGCGCGCGAGATGACTCGATTTCTGTTTTTTATAGCCCTCTTTTCCTTACCCGCATCAGCTCAGGAGCTACCCTGGACGCTAGATTGCAAAGAAGTGATTCATGCTGAAGCGAACGATAATCTAACCGACTACGACGTAGGCAAGAGCAAACGATTTGAGCTCACATTTTCACGCAAGGCCGCAGACGATTGGGTGATGATTGGCAATCTCGGTACAGTACCCATTGTTGCGCTAGCTGGCCCTGGAGTGGTGCACTTGTTTGAAACGACTCCGGTGGGAGCAATAAACGTCACTCAAATTTCGACCACGGGCGACCAAGACGAGTATCCAGCCGTGCATTCCAGACACACCGTCATTTGGGGTGAGCAGGTTCCCTCTCAGTATCTACTTCGTTGCAGAGGACGCTGAAGCAGGGGTTTCATTCTCAATCCCAATCGACCGAGCGCCCGTTTGAATCGCCTTCGACTTATCATTGAGCGCAAACTGTGTTCCATTCAGGGGTGAGCTTGAGAGGTAGCGGACATGAGGTGGCTTCTATTTGCACTGGTAAGCCTTGCCATGCCTGGCTGCGCAAAAGTTGGACTCCCGAACGAATGCGAAGACGGTTGCGTTGATTTCTGCAAGCAGTCTTTCGTCACCAACCGGGCAGCATGCTCGACTGACTACAATCAGGGTTATGCATTGGGTTATGATGACGGGTTAAAGAATCGACTAACCGATGGGGTCAACTCAGACTCTTACGTTGCCGGATATTGGGACGGACACGCTGACGGCTTGGCCAATGGAAGGTACAGTACGGATCAATGAGCAAATAGGGGGAGAAGAATGAGTAGCATTTTGCTTCGAGCAATTCCAATGGCACTCGGCTTCTTTCTCGTTGCCCAACCAGCCCTTGCAGACAAACTCCAGATGGAATGCGGCCCGTCCCGGGGTCACGTCTTTAATGCGCCAGAGGGCTTAGTGGACAGTGGTTCGGCAGGCTGGGACGAAGACTCTATCTCGACGGGCTTGAGCATATTCGAACTGGATTTGGATTCAGGCGCTGTGACCTATCGCTGGCGAGATGCACGCCAATATTGGTTAGACGCTAAAGACGAGGGAGCTGAGGTTAGACTTCTTTCCGTGGATGACACAGATTTATCGTGGCAAGTTCTCTCGATTTTTGGCGATGTCACAGAGGTCTGCTCATTTGCCAATGTTCTGGGTGACACCCCAAAATCACTGTGTGTTACCTCCAAGAATAACAAATTAATCCACTCGGCACGGGTGCTCGTTGCTGACTGCAAAGCGGTACTTGTGCCAGTTAGCGACTGAGGTGCTGTCTCCATTCGTTTTCAAGTTCCGCTAACGCCTTGGTCCATGCAGAATACTTCCCATGCTTCCAAGCATTCCGGTTTCCTTTCGGTGCGCCGGGACTCGTTCCGCCGTGCATGCGGCAACGACCATTGGGCATCGGCCACGAGTGACATGGATCCCCTCGCCGTGTCTTCGCCCCGCAAGTCTTGTTATTGGACATCGCTGGAACTCGTGTGACTTCTCGCACCCCACGGATTAACCGGGTGCTCCTCGATATACTTTCTTAACCGCGCGGCATGCTCGATATTGCGCGGTCCACTAACGCCGCGCTGTTCGCCAATCTCCGCAACCGGCTGCACGACTTCGACATCCGCTCCCTTGCTACCGCACACTTGGCATCGGGCATTTGCGGCAACGCTCGTAACGGTCGCATGCTTGGGCAATGAATGCAGATCCAGCCAGCGCCGTCTTCTACAGTCACTGTTCGCGCAGGTAACTATCAGCCCCAGTGTATGGATTTCCTGTAGAGTGGGAACTCTCAAAGATTTGGCTATCGTCATGGTGACAGATAAGCACAACTTTCCAGTTACTGGAAACAGCCAGGCGAGGAGGCATCAGCAGTATGGGCATCACCCTAAAACTTACCCGGATGGTATCAATAATCACTGCGGCGGGTGGGCAAAAGTATGCACCAAGACTTCGAGCGCTGGGTTTGCTAGCATGAATCATGAATCTCTTCAGTCTGATTCCTGCGCTCGACGTTAAAGCTGTCCTGATGACTTTCGGTTCTGTTGCCGGTTTCGCCTGTTTGGTCATCGGAATATTGCTCGGCTTTTCACCAGAGAACTAACGAGCTAGGCCGGATAGTCTAAGGCAGCAATTGCCCCCACTCTTAGCTCGCGGAAAACGGCCTGTTCCTCCGTCGTTTTGGGCCATTCCCCGGCCTTGTAAGCCCGCTGCAGAATAGCCTCTAAAACTGGCGTCGGCATCTCCAACACATCGAAATAGAAAGTCGGGCTCACCTGCTCCAAACGTTCAAGCCTGCGCTTCAGGGTCATTGCTCGGCCTCCACCATAGCATCGCATCGCGCCTCGAAAGCCTCGGCGCTCTCGCCCTCGGAACGGCTTAGCTGCTTCCCTGCATTCGGACCTTTGAGGATGTGCACCAATTGCGGCCCCATATTGATCGGCCCGTCAGGACCGGGAGCAACCGAGCATATCACGATACAGCTAGGCATTTCGGCCACCCCCTGCCCCGCCTTCTTCTCCAATGCCACAAGGCGGCGCGCCATATTGCTCATGCCCGTTCCTGCTCTGGCGACTTTAGCACTCTTGCAATTGCAAGGGCCGCCTCGACCGCGGGCCCACTAGGCTCCTGTAGGCCGCAGTGCAGGACGAATGCGATCCTGCGAGCAACTGAGCGCATGTCTGGCGAGACACTGTCCTGTAAGATCGAGGGCCCCAGCACTCTCTCCAATCGCTGAAGCCTACCCTTCATGGTCATGCTTGCCTCTCCTCCAGCGCCTTGAGCCTTGTCTCAAGCTCAGTTGTTTCCAGTGCCTTGCGGTAAGCCTCGACAAGACCTGCAAGGCCGCTCGCCTCTCCCGGTGTCAGGCCGCCGCTCGCCACACTGGACAGGATAGCGCCCATCGCCGTCGCAGCGCTCGCCGCGCCGTCCATAGGCCGCAATTCAAACAGCACAGGTGCATCCTTTCGGGCCGGGGTAATACGTTCCAGGCAAAGGCGCAGCGCCGTCACGTCACCGGCTAGCGCCAATTCTACCGCCTTGCGGGTCAGGGCTTCGCCTTCTCCGTCAAGTAGGGCCTGTATGGCCAGCGTGGTCTTGTGTCGCGAGCCTTTGGGCCTTCCGGGATTGCCAGGCTTGAATGGTCGGCCAACCACCTTCTTCCCGTCGCCCCCTGCTGCGTTGTCAGAAGCGTTGTTTCGCGCCTTAGGCGGCGGTCTGCCGGTCATGCCCCTCGCCTTCTCTCAAGCTTGATGACGGTATTCGCCGTCATGTGTTCTTATCTCATAGTGATATATATCATGATTGTTTGCCCGGTAAAATGCTCACGCTGTGCGCGTGCGGATTCAGTGGCTGGTTGGAATATTCATTCTGTCATTGTATCCGTGCAGGCGCTGATGCTGCGGACGGCGAATCTCATCTAACCGGAGTGAAAAAATGAAATTGCGCGACCTGCTATGGAGCCCTGTGAAAGAAAGAGAGACTTGGGCTCTTACGCTCGTACGCGTAACGGGCAACTTATTAAGGTGGATCGTTGGGCTTCCGGCTATAATCGCAATACTGATAGCAATTGGCCTAGCCATCAATAGTTGGTATTCTGGCCGCCCGGTCGAATTGGATACGATCAAAGGCGTCAGTATAGGGATGTCTCCAGATCAAGTTACTGTTGCCAAGGGCAATCCTAGTAATAGGACGGAGCCAAGTATACGCACCGACGGGACGTATAAAAGTTCCATGGAATATGGGGGGTTGCTAGTACTGTTCGAAGGTCCGGTGGAAACAGACCTCTCAGTGTGGCGCGTTTGTGAGACAGACCCTAGCCCATATGCCTCATATAATGGGATAAGTAAGTTCGATTCGGAGGCTGATGTGCTCAAGCAGTTAGGTAAATCAGACCAAGAGCAAGTGCGCGAAGACAAACTCGGGAAGGCGCTTGTCTTCTATCGCTGGAACATGGTGGTTCATTTGAAAGCAGATTCGACAACTGGGATATGCATCGGCGCTGGCGGCAAGTGAGGTAATTCTAATAAGTCCCAATGAGAACGCGATCGAGTGGGCGCGTGACCACGATCAAAAACCCAGACGAACACACTACCATTAACGCCAGACCGAATGCCTTTAGTTCGCTCATAGCTTGCGCCCCTCAAGAGTGTGCCGAGGCGTAACTTCGCCCCCAGTTAAGCCTTCGCCCAAACCAACCAAGGTCACTCGATGGTAACGATACCCTTGAGCGCCTGAATGCGCTCGTCGTTTTCATAGATGTTAATCGGCACCGCCATTTGCGTACTTGTTGCTACGTATTCTGAAGCTGCAGCAATCATGACCGGAAAGACTCTACGTCGGCGGATGCGAGAGGAGCGTCAACTGCAAAAGTTTGATCGTGGCAAGATTGGAGGTACAACGCACGGGGTTGTTCCTCACTTTTTGCCTACACCCCCTATCCGCAGACATTCAACCTATATAGTGGCAATCTTCTTGCCCAAAGCTGGAACCAAGACTGGGCTATTTTCTTGAGGAGATACCGGCTCGCGATACTGACCAACGGATTCTTGGAAAGCGGAATGCGCTTCTTGAATTTTTGGGAGCTCATTCGACAGCAACTGCACCATTTGCGCGAAGTCATCAATTGGCACAAAAAGGTGAGTTCCCGGAAGGCCAGAGCGAGCCGCGTGAAGTCTGAAAGATACCATTCCGCGCTCATACCGAAGCTCGGCCAAACTATCTGAAAATGAAATCATGAGAGCAACTCCTGAACCAATTTTTTGGGCCGAACTTTTTCTGCCTCCGCGAACAAATTAAATGTCCCCGATGTATATCGGACAACGTCTTCAATTTTTTTGCGATAGAGCTGAAGTTCTTCCGAATATTTGGCAGCGAACAAGCGCACCGGAAGTTCTGGCGTAGCACCTTCTACCAAGAGATAGCAGCAAGGCTCCCCTCTTTTTAGGATGAGGTCCTGGTCTAGGTTCGACCATTCAAATGCTAGATTCAAGCTCCGTGGCCACAGATGAGTAGGGAACCTTCCTGAAATGACTCGACCCGGTATTTGATTCGCCGACTCGGATGCCCATGAAGGAGTCTGGGTCACGTAGCAAATGTCATCGCAGATGAAAAAATGCGGCAGGGCAATCTGGACGACAGGCACCGCTGAATCCCGCCAAATTTCTCTGGGCATCACGCTCACAAACTTGGAAATGAGGGGCTCGTCTAGCCTTGTTCCGTCATCGACTATGTGGACGTTGAGCTCACTGCCGCTCGTTCGTACACATCGTAGTCGCAACGAGAACGGCGCCGGAATCTCAATCACACGATTTTCAAACGTATTCACTGCCGGGCAAGCTTGCACAGCTCGTTGGCCCAGCGGTTGCTTACGATTTGACAGCAAAAGTCTAGGCGTTGGGAAGGCCAACGAAGACGCCGCATCAACTGGCACAAAGCCGACTTCAACTCTCTTCACAGTTTGCAACGTCTTCGTCAGTTTCCGTAGGGACTGGTGTAACCGTAAGTCGGCGAACTGTAAGTTCCATAAACGGAATTACCTGACGTGTAAGCGCTATAGCCGTCGTTACCATACACGCTGTTCCCAGACGTGTAGGCACTGTAGCCGTCATTTCCGTAGACGCTGTTGTCGGATGTGTAAGCACTGTAGCCGTCATTTCCGTAGATGCTGTTGCCGGACGTGTAAGCGCTGTAGCCGTCATTTCCGTAAACGGCATTGCCGGACGCGTAGGCGCTATAGCCATCACTGCAATAAGTGCTGTTTCCAGAAGTGTAGCACGATGTGGATTGAGCGGACGCGAGGCTCGTCGGGTAAAGCGCCACTGCTACGAAAGTAGCCGCACAAACGTAAGAAACTTTCATTTTTCACTCCCCCAGAAAATCCCGCCTCGATGGCTCGCCGTGAACACCACTTGCAAAGCAATCGGCGCATCAGTGAATCGCCTTCGAATTGAAAAGCACAACAGCATGTTCGGAGCTTTCTGGCAATTCCTATTGCCTCGGTCGCTACCCTAATTCCACTTACCCCCTCCCAGCTGACACGTTACCCACAATCGCCTGCCCTCCATCGTTCACGTGCACATGCTCAACCACTACGGTTTGCTGGCCCTTGCGGCGATGCTTGTCGAGCGCTTCCACCTGCTGCGCATAGATCCGGCTGAGCTTTGCCCCGTGCTTCAGGTTCAGGTCACGCGTAAGAAAGCTCTGGCCGTCCAGCATAGCCCTAGAGAAGCATTGCATGGCCGCGACATGCACAGCCACCATTTGCGCGGCCAGCATGGCTTCAGGGCCATCAGAGGGCTTAAGCTCGTCCATCATCGCAATGGCGTTGTTTGCCCGCGTCGCGTCCAGTTTCTCAAAGTCGCTTGCTGCCAGACGTGTAAGCTGGTCCAGCAGCATGTAGACGGCATCATTATTCCGAACGCCGGTTACGCTATGCAGGGCCAGCAGGGCGAGCGCGGGGTTTTCATGCTCGAACCTAAGGACCGTCCCGGTTTCAGAGTCATGGAATTTGACCTCCGGCGGAGATGGTCGTGCTTCCCGGGCATCGACGAGCCACTGGGCCACGCGTGCTTCAGACTCGTTGGCACCTGGGAAACGTTCCGTCAGCGCTTTGTCACCGTCATCGCTCTGTTTCGGCTTGGTCTTCGCCATCATGGTTTTCCTTTCAGTGTACGGGGTGCTTCGCTCCCCTCACATGAGGGTAAAGGCGGTACTGAGGCGGCACCGTCGATGATACGCAAACTGCCTCGACGGGTACCCACACGGGACGCAAATTCAGGTCCTCGGTACTCATCCGGCACGCTAAGGCGTTTTGCGTGCCGTCTCGGTACCGACTTTTGTTTTTCACTCTCCGGCACAGGCTTCCAAACCTGCCAGTCGCGCGTCGGTTTGTTGCCTTCAAAGGATTGGTCCGTGAGGACGTATTCAGCCGCAAGACGGCCATACCACTGGCCTTGCCTGCGCAGTTTGACGAAGCCCTTTTCTCGTAGCTCCACAAATGCAACGCCGACTGTCGATTTGCTCATGTGCAGCAGGTCCGCCGCATTCTGGTAGCTGAGCGAAACACGGCCATTGTTGGCACCATTGTACCGGCTACGAAGCTCCACCCACACTTTCAGTGCGGGCCCGCTGAGTGAACGGAACGCCTCGCAATGGGCCATCGTATAGGGGATGGGCAAATACTGCCCATCCCCCTTGCTACGACCCTTCGCGTCTATACCGCGATGAGGTTTCTTACGCGGCATCTTGCGCCTCCGCCCGAAGGATGAGGCTGTGCATCACATAGCGCGCATGGTTGCCCGGAAAGGGCCCTGCATGGCGCTCGTGGACGGTTTCAATGTCCACGCCCATGTCACGCAGCTTGTGCACATAGGCGCTCCAGCGTGGCGCGGGGTTGTCGATAGGCGTGCAGCCATTCGGCCCTGCCACTGCCAGTTCCAGCAAGGCCCACTCGTCACGCCCGGTCACGTCGATAGAGTGCGAGCCATTGGCTCCGATGATTTCGTACTTCGCCATGCTATTCGTCCTCCACGTGGAGACCCGCCAGGCGGGCGTACAGCGTGGCCGTGGACGGCGGGTAAGCACCGCGCCGCTGGATCTCTCGCGCAGCGAGGCTGCGGGCCCTGGGGCACCGGCGGACGGAATCCGCCCACTCAAAGAGGGGAAGCTCATGGTCATTGCGCGCACGGTGGCGACGCGTTACTTTCCGTTTCATCGAAAAGTCTCCTGTACGGGGGGTTTTTGGTGATAGACCCCGGCGGCGGAATGCAACTCCGCTCCGGGGTCGTTTCATGTCTGGGGCCAGCATTCAGGCGGCCTCAGACGTGCTCTGCCGTTGGCGGGTTTCAAGCCAGGCTTCGACGTCTGACCAACGGTAGCGGACTGTACGCCCTAGCTTAACAAACGGTGGCGAGTGAGGGTGGCCCCGCATGCGGCGCTTCGCCCAAGTTGTAACGCTTGTGCTAGTGCGGTGCGCTAGCGTTTCTGTATCAATCAATTCGTCCGGCATATGAGTTTCCTTTTCCTAGCAGCCCATATCGGGGCGCGAGGGGAAACCTGCAGGAACCTATCAGTTCGAAATAGTGGCCCTGAATAACTTGAGGGAGGGGTTTATTTTACCAGGTCCAATTTTCGGGTCTGCTCGTAGGCCGTACGCCTTTCCTGCTGATAGCAGGAAACTCTGTTCGAAGTGCCTTTTTGATGCGCACCCAAGCCTTGGTGCCCGGGTTGAGTTCTTCAATTTTGAGATAGTCCAACACGTCTTGGTAAGAGATCGACCAAGGCCGCTCGTGATTACGTAGGTATTCCTTAGCTTTAACAATTGCCCGCGACTCATAGCGAGCAGTACGCTTCTGAGAGTTTTCGGACCATTGGCCAATAAGGTCGCCCGTTCGCGTCAGATCCGGCGGAAGATGCATCATCACATCTTCAGCTCTCAGTCGAACGGCATTCCAGCGCAAGGCTGTGGCTTTCGTTGCATCAACCAAGTAGAATTGCCGCATATCGATAGACGAGCGAAACTCCAAATAGTCTAATTCGTGCAGAGGAATCGGTTCTGATTGGTTTGATCCTTCTCGGACCCCGAATGCCTTGACAATGTCATACCTCAACAACTCCTCCAACCTGTTGAAGTCTCGCGGAACAGCCGTATCGAACCAATCGTCGCGATCCGCAGATTCCTCGCCATACGCAGCCAAGTCGTACTCTGAGACTATTCCGGACGTTTGCCTGAATATCGATTCCATGTGCCCTGCGAACCTCAAATACAACAAGGTGAAACTTGGGTCCCAAAAGGGTCTTTTTATTCTGAGATCGATCCACTCATCGCGCGCTTTATCGGGCAAAGTGACGAACGCGCTTATGAGAGCCGCTCGGTTGAAATTGACGCCATCTATTAGCAATTCGGGGGAAACTTCGACGACGCGTGGTTTCCACAACTCGACCGAACCACTGGACGACGCATCTTTATCGTTACGGCGATAGATTCGTGAGCTGCCTAGCGAAAGGTGGATTCGGTTCCGGAAATCTGGCCGTCCGTTAACCGCTTGTCCGGCAAATTTGCTAAGCGACGAAGGCGGAAGAATCCGTTCCAAATTGACCAGTAACTGCAAGAGAACATCTCTTATGAGCCATATTCTTTCGGTTTCGACTGATCGGACTGAATTTAGCTTTACGGCGTAGTCCTCGATTGAAAAGTTGTTGTACGAACAGTGACGAAACAGCGCTGCGGCCAACGTTCTCTCGGCCCGTTCCTTTCGCATTTTCGTTTTGGGAACTATGCAGTCACTGACAAAATTGAGCATCGACCAGTCTAGTCGCACTTCCGGATCGTCTTGGCGCGCGCGGATCCACTCAGCCACGACCGACCAAAAACCTGCTGACTTATAGCGCCGCCCAGTTGCTGCTAAGCAGCGAGCGTCGGGAGTCGAGTTCGCTATGTTGTCTAAGTGGTTGATAGGATACCCACATAACCAAGCCACAGCCTGACCCAGTGAAATTTCTTCAATCGCAGGCAGGTCGGATGCAAGCAGTTCAGATTCACGTTCCATCTTCACGAAGCCAAGTTTGGCTTGAGCGAAGTCAGTGCATCCTGAATCGACTTCCCAATGTTGTTCGAAGCGATGCGAATTGGTTCAGGCTGCAGATGCGAGTAGCGAGCGGTTGTCGCCACGTCTCGATGCCCTAGCAGCGCGCCAATCACCGGCAGGCTAGCGCCGCCTGAAACGGCCATACTCGCGAAACTATGGCGAAGGTCATGCAGGCGTACATTCTCCAGTCCGGCTTCCGCTCGGAGCCGTCGCCACACTTTCGGTGTGCCTTGGTAAAACCCATCGGAGCGGGTCGCTGAAAACACGAAGTCTGATGCGTTCTGGCGCGGCACCGTCTGCAGCACTTCAATCGCTGCGCCGTTCAACATGATCAGCTTCTGACCGGTCTTGGAATCTGAAAGGCGCAAATAGCTGTATTGCCAGTCCACTTCCGGCCAACGCAGGCTCTCAATCTCGCCCTTGCGCGCACCAGTCAGGATAAGCAGGCGAATGATGGCAATGGCATAAGGATTTTCGCCCGCCGCTTCCGCCGCAATCAATGCCGCACCTAGCTTCTGCAATTCATCGCCATCCAGGAACCGTTCGTTGCTCCGGTCACGAAAACGCTTCACGCCGCGCACGGGGTTTTCCGAAATCCAACCGGACTCCACCGCGAAGGAAAATATCCCCCCCAACAGGCCCACAGTTCGTGTGGCTGTGCCTTTGCCACCTCGCACAATCGCCCTGCCCCGCGCTCCGGTCTTCACGTCGACCGCTGTTTTTCCAGCAGCTACATCCTGCAGGAAACGGGAAACATCCGCCCGCTTCACGTCTGGCACGCGCATGCGCCCCAATAGCGGCTTGATATGGCGCTCAATGCGCCCCCGGTCCGTTGCCAGTGTCGAAGCCTTCTTGGTCGCCGCGCCATGCTCTAGGTAGCGGTCGCATAGCTGGGCAACCGTCAGCACGTTCTTTTCTTCCTGCTTGGCCTGCGCCGGGTCTTCACCATGCGCAACAAGTCCGAGTATCTGGCTGGCGCGCTTGCGCGCCTGGTCCGGGGTCCAGGGTGAGCCATGCATGCCAATCGTCATGCGCCGCGTTGGCGCGTTGCGACCTGTTCCCAACCTGTATTTACAGACATAAGACTTCCGCCCGCCGCTACAGACTTTCAGTCCGAAGCCCTTCAGGTCGCCGTCCCAGAGAAAGTAATCACCGTCTCGCGAAGCCGCGCTGTTCACGACTGAATTGGTGAGGCGCTTCGACATCGGTGGTTACTCCGGGCTTCCAGTAACCACATAGTAACCACCATTCGGGGAATCTGGAAACACCTCCAGAAACCTGCAGACTATCTTTCCACATAAATTCAGCGTGTTGTGGATGTTCACGGAACACCGGGAAATGACCAGAAACCTATATCCCTTGCCCTCCGAAGGCAGAGGTCACAGGTTCAAATCCTGTTGGGTGCAC
>TARA_R110002167_G_scaffold348281_1_pt1 | contig 11859 bp, 10 predicted proteins | sample TARA_R110002167 | Tara Oceans TARA_R110002167 (sample SAMEA4398238) | marine metagenome | biome: Polar Biome; feature: [MES] marine water layer (ENVO:01000295) within the mesopelagic zone...; material: water (ENVO:00002006), including particulate matter (ENVO:01000060) such... | reverse complement strand
GGTTTTTTATCTGAGCTTTGGTCATTGATATTTTCCTTTAAAAAAATACAAGCGCCTCTTATATCACTCATTGAAAAATGTGTTGAGAACAAAAGATATGGACGAAGGCAAAAACCTAAAAATATTAAAAAATATGGTATTGAGCTCAACTTCTCAGAAGCTGTTGAATTTCATGGTTTAACCAGTGAAGTTGATAAATTGGGCATTAAGAGTCTTACAAATATTCATGGCTATATCCTAGCAATCCAAGATGCAGGAAGATATTTACTACATGCTTATTCAGGCATGAGATATAGTGAGTTACTTAGCTTAATGTTGAATTGCTTATCTATAGAAAAATCAAAACATGGAAATATAGTTCGACTGTTGGGAAAAACAAGTAAGCTTGTTGGTCAACGAAAAACAACCGCATGGATCACATCAAAAGAAAGTGAAACTATTGTTGAAGTACTACAATCTATCGCAAAACTTGTAACCCACGATCATGATTTCTCTGCTGAAGAGCTTATTCTATTTCCATCTCCAAGCTATTTAGGTTTTGTTGGGGCAAAAAGAAGTTCAACAACTTGTTTACCACACAGCCATACAAGCTCAACGTTATGGCGCTTTATTAATATTAAAGAAATAGAAATTAACAATGATGATCTGAACTTCCTTGAAATAATTGATTGCTCTCGAGCATGGAGAATGGAAGATCAGTTTAAAATTGGAGAAAGGTGGTCTTTTTCTTCGCACCAATTTAGGCGAACTCTTGCTTATTACTGTCGTCAAAGTGGACTGGTAAAACTCTCGACATTAAAACGACAACTCAAGCATATCACCCGTGAAATGTCCTTATATTATGCTCATGGAAACGAGTACAGTGAGCTATTTGATACCAATGAGCATTTCTACAATGAATATGATAGAAGCAAACCAGAAGTAGATACGCTTGCATACGTGTTGGAATTATTGTTTTCTGAAGAGGATTTACATGGGAGTCATGGCAATCATATTGAGCGGTTTAACAAACCAAAGAATGAACAGCAAAAAGTAAAAATCCTCACGAATCGAGGTGATATTGTTAAAAAGTTCAAAAATGGTGGGTTGGCTTATAAAGAGACAGCGTTAGGGGCATGTACTACGACTTCTCCCTGTAATCAAAAGTTACTTGGTAATATATCTGCTTGTATAAAATGCACTGATGCTGTTTTAAAACCATCAAAAGTACAAAATGTAATAAATTATCAACGTAACTTTGTAGAATCGCTCGATAGAAATAGTATTGAATATAGAACCGAAAAAATGGAACTAGAAGCACTGCTATTACAACAAAATAAAATGGTTAAAGGAGGATGATTTAATGGGAGCCGTAGATAACTACATGTCTGCTTTAGAGCGATTAAAAAATAATACACCGGTTGTTTTACCCAAAGGAACTCGTATCTCTAAAGATACAGTTGCCTTGGAAGCTGGTCGTAAACGAAGTTCAATCAAAAAATCACGTCCTCAATTCGCAAATCTTATTGAAGAAATTGAATTAGCTGCAAGCATTCAAAGTAAACCTGAAGAAGACTCTAAAGCTAACTTAGATAAGCTAAAGTCAGAAAAAGAACATTATAAAAACCTGTACCACCAATCACTGAACCGAGAATTAATGTTGATAAAACGCTTATCCGATTTAGAAAAGTCATTTTTAAATGAAATTGGCAAAAATAATGTTCGCAATATACGGGCATAACAACCGTAATATGTCCGTATATTGCGAACAATGTGTAGACATATCGTAAACCAATATCTAATTGATATCATTGCATATTAATATGTCCGTATGCCATGGATTTTTCAGTACCCATGGTACCAATAATGTTAACTTCGCAATTTTGGACTTCTTTGGTTACACGTTTGCCCCTCGATACGCGAAAATGAAAAAGGTATTTTTTAATTTGTTTGAGGTGACTGAAGAAGATGGTGGCCGTATTCAGTTAAAGAAAGATATTAACCATAAATTAATTGCACAAGAGTGGGACAATATTCAACATATTGTTTGCTCATTGAGCCATAAAACTACCACCCAAAGCACTATCATTAGAAAATTAAGTAACGGCAAGAGCCGTACATTGTCAGCTTTGCATGAGTACGATCGTTTAATAAAATCTATCTACGTTTTGGAGTATGTTGATAATTCAACGCTGCGCCATTATGTTCAACAAGCATTGAACAGAGGGGAAGCATACCATCAATTAAAACGGGCAATTACTTCAGTTAATGGTAACAAATTCCGTGGAGGGAATGATTACCAAGTATCTCAATGGAACGACTGCGCTAGGCTCATTTCTAATTGCATCATTTATTATAATTCAGCGTTACTTTCGGCATTTTTGCAAATACAAGAAAGAAACGGTAGACAAGACGTGGTTGAACTTATTTCTAGACTATCGCCTGTTGCTTGGCAGCATATTAATTTAAACGGTGAATATGCGTTTAATAAAGATCGTAAAGAAATTGATTTAGTTGGCTTGCTAAACGGTGTTGAGTCTATAACTGAATAGGACATCTAAGGTGTTCTTCAGCATTATTGTTTATTCAAAACATCTTTATATAATCTTTATATAAACGTAATCAATGTATACAGTTTCTTGATAAATAAAGTGATAAGGTAGAAATAGGTGGCTCTTAAGACTCAAATGATATAATGAACAGTGGCCCTATACGTTTAAAAAATTTAAGGCAATTTAAGCAACCCTTAGCATTTTTGATTTGTTCATTAACGGTCATAATCGCTACAGGAGCGCTTTATTTACTAAAACAGTTTCTCGCTGAAGCCGATATAATTATGGCTTATCTCGCCGTAGTTCTCGTGCTCGCGTATTACTTTAGTCGAAGTTCTACCGTGTTCTCTATTATATTGAGTGTAGCATTATTTGATTTTTTCTTTGTATCTCCCCAGTTTACCTTTGCAATTGATCACGAAAAGTATTTGATTTCCTTTGCCGTAATGACAATTGTTGGTTATATGTTTAGCTCATTCAGTGAGAAGCTAAAAGTACAATTAAGGGATACTAGGGAACGTGAGATACAGCAAAGAAACCTATATCAATTTGCATGTTCATTAGCGGCAGTATCTTGGAATAAAAAAACGTGTGAAACAATTCAACATAAAATAACAACTTTATTTGATGCAAATATCGTTTTTTGTCAACTAACAGAAAACAAAATCCATGTCTTGTTTTCTGGTGATACGCCATTGGAGATGGATCTGGTTCTAATCTCTAACATTGAGGCTTGTCTTAAAAACAATCAAAAAATAAACCAAAAAATTGGTAATACTGTTAAAATTATTTATTTACCAATAGGCCATCAATCTTCCCCCATAATTGCGTTAGTCTTTTTGCAAAAAGCAATGTTAAATGAAGAAGTAGAATTACTACAAACTTATGTTTCAGTGGTTAACCTAGCGGTAACTCGTTCGCAGGTTTTTGAGCAAGCAGCAGATATAAAGCTTAGAGCTGAAAGTGAACAACTCAGAAATGCAATATTGAGCGCAGTATCCCACGATTTACGAACTCCCTTAGGTACCATTATCGGTTTGGCTAGCACCTTGCTTGACACAAAAGTAAAAGTACATGCAAAAACCTCGACCGAATTACTGGAAATTATTTACAAAGTTGCAGAACAACTCTCACAAAAAGTGACTAACTTATTGCAGATGAGCCGCAATATGCGCGGGCAATTAACACCGAAATTAGAATTGCAAAATCCAGATGAAATGATAGGAAGTGTTCTGACCAAAATGTCACACCGTCTCAAATACCATAATGTGGACGTTAAATTAGATGAAACACTACTTATACCTTGCGATGTACTACTGATGGAGGTCGTATTATCAAATTTGCTCGATAATGCGGTTAAATTTAGCCAAGAGCACTCATTAATTCTGATCTCTTGAATGCGAATAGGTCAATTTTATCAGTTAAGTATACGAGATCAAGGCTGTGGACTACCGGATAAAAATAAACATCAACTCTTTGAACATTATTTTAGTGCAGATTGGCAAGAGGTTAATGGAATAGGTCTTGGTTTAGCTATTGTTAAGGTGATCATTGAAGCGCATGGTGGGCAAGTCTCTGTTTTAGATGCTCCAACAAAAGGAGCTGATTTTTTGATTATGCTTCCTTTAAATATTAATACAACAGAAGCATTAGTTTATGAACAATAAAACAAAAATACTTGTGGTTGAAGACGAGCCACAAATGCAGCGTTTTTTAGAGGTGTTATTAAATGGGCACCATTATCAAACGGTAATAGTAGGCAATGCCAAAGATGGATTGTTTGAAATATCTAATTGACAGCCTAATATTGTTCTTTTGGATCTGGGATTACCTGACCAAGATGGCTTAACGTTAATTTCGCGAATTCGGGAGTTTACAAAAGTTCCTATCATTGTGATTTCTGCAAGAGGACTGGAAAATGATAAGGTTAAAGCATTAGATAATGGGGCAGACGATTATCTTACCAAGCCGTTTGGCTCAAGTGAGCTGTTAGCTAGAGTCCGTGTTGCTTTACGCCATATTGAAAAACAAGACGAATCAATGCAATTGATGTTTAAATCCGACGATTTAACGATTGATTTTTCTCAGAGATTAGTATGGAAACATAATGAATTAGTACATTTAACGCCAATTGAATTTCGCATTCTTTATCTCATGGCATCTAATAATGGCAAAGTACTAACCTACAGTTATATTTTAAAGGCTATTTGGGGAGCAAACCTCGTCGAACAAAATCATTATGTTAGAGTTCATGTTGCTCAAATGAGACGCAAGATTGAAGTGTAGTTAAGCCTGCTCAACCTAAATACCTCTTAACAGAAAATGGCATTGGTTATCGCTTTCAGTTTGATTCGGTTAGAAAAAGCAATAATGATTAATTCCTCCAAGTCACCTATAATTTATTTTGATTATAAACCAGCATTTTTTTTATTAGCATTCCCCATTGGGTGTATGGGACTCGTCCAATTTTGCTTTGCATGGTTGTCACTTTTTACCTTTCGTGATAATCAAGCAAGCGCTTTTTTTATTCCTAGTTTGGTTATGTTAATCAGCGCATTTATCTTGTTTTATAAATTTCGACAGCTAGACTACTCAAAGGTTTCTCCGCGTATCGCATTACTATTTGCCTCAATAAGTTGGGTTGTTATGGGATTATTAGGCGCAATGCCAATAATCAATATTACTCATGTATCATTTACAGATGGTGTTTTTGAATCAATCAGCGCATTAACAACAACTGGGGCAACGATTCTTTCGGGGCTAGATGATATGCCCAAATCCTTTCTCATGTATCGACAATTTCTACAGTGGCTTGGTGGCTTAGGGATTGTTATTTTTGTTGTGGCGGTATTACCTTTATTAAATGTAGGAGGAATGAAGCTTCTTAAAGCCGAAACACCTGGACCAATGAAAGATGAAAAACTCACTCCCCGTATTCAGCATGCCGCGAGGTATTTGTGGTTTATTTATGTTGGAGCAACATTCCTATGTGCCCTTGGATATTTTATCGCTGGAATGGGTTGGTTTGATGCTATTGCCCATAGCTTTACCACTATTTCTACGGGTGGATTTTCCACACATGATGCGAGTATGGGGTATTTTCAAAATCGCTGGATCGAGATAAATGCGGATATATTTATGTTGGTTGGCGCTATTGCTTTTGGGTTGCATTTTAAATTTATTCAAACCCTAAATCCAAAAGTGTATGTGAACGATGAAGAAACAAAAACATTTCTGATTATTGTCTTCATTTTAAGTTCAATGTTGTTTGTTATGCTATATAAAAACAATACCGTAGAGAGCGCTGTTGACAATATATTTCAATCTATTTTTCATGTTATATCATTTATTACTAGCACAGGTTACGCAGCGGGAGATTTCACTTCATGGCCTGCTCAGACAGCGCTATTATTGGTTTTTGCTGGCTATATTGGCGGGTGTGCAGGTTCAACTGCGGGAGGCAATAAAGTCATCAGAAATATTTTGACCATTAAAATAATAAATAAACAATTGAAGATACTCCTTCATCCGCACGGTGTTTTTAACATCAAATATAATGGCAAAGCCATTGATGATCCCGTATTGCATTCGACGATGGTTTTTATGTCTATCGCAGCCACATCGACACTATTTTTAACGTTGGCGGTGATGTCTACTGGCCTAAACTTCTGGACCAGTTTAACAGCCATTGCCTCATGTATTAACGTGCTTGGTCCTGCATATGGTGAATTAGGTAGCAACTTTCAACCTGCTAACGATACCGCTACTTGGATTTTTTCAGTAAGTATGATCTTAGGAAGATTAGAATATTTTACTGTCCTCGTATTATTTACAAAGAGCTTTTGGAAACCTTAATATTAGTGATATAGATATAAGTTGGATGGTCACAGCCTAACTGTGCTCTAAGAGTAATGAGTTAAAAAGTAGGCTAAAGTTTTAATTGACAATTACAATATATAATCTTCAGTAATTCAGAAAAAACAAAAAATGCAGTGGGTCATCAAAAAATAAAAATATGGCGCAAAACCTGACACAATCATCAATCCTAGCGCCCATGGGTAGCCAAGCATCCATTTAAGCTAGGGCATAAAATTAAAGTTCATACCATAAATACTTGCAGCGCCTTAATATTTAACGGCTCAGTACTCCAAACTGAGATATGCCAAGTGGTTTCTTGGGCGTAACCACTTAACAACACCTTTATTTCACAGAGCTTTGAGTATGTAATCAAACCCATTGTTAGAGTAAATAAAAGGAAGGCGATTAATATTTTCATGCTTTTTTCTGTATAGCTTGAACGCTTTGATCACCAACAATATGTAGTGTTCGCTGAGGAAATGGAATCGTTAGTCCAGCGTTTTCTATCGCTTCTTTCGCTCGTTTGTTTAAATCCCAATACGCTGGCCAGTAATCTTCATTTTTTGCCCATGCTCTAAGCTGGATATTCACTGCACTGTCCATCATTGATGTAACCATCACTTGAGGCGCTGGTTCAGTCAACAATCTTGGTTCATTCTCTGCAATGTTTTTTAATACCGCAAACCCTTCATCAATAGAGTCTGAATACGAAATTCCCACAATAATATCCATGCGCCGCTTACCATTGCGAGTAAAGTTCTTTATATTATTTCCCCATAACAAATTATTTGGCGACGCAATATACAAACCATCAATGGTTTCAAGAATGGTTGTGAATAGATTTATTTCACGGACTGTACCTTGCGTTCCGCCAAATTCAATGAAATCATCGGCACGAAATGGACGTAATATCAGTAACATCATACCCGCAGCGATATTACTTAATGTGTCTTTCAACGCAAAGCCAATAGCTAAACCAGCAGCACCAACCAGCGCGATTAAACTCGCTGTATTAACACCAAAAATATCTAAAATAAATACTCCACCAATGGTATAAACAGCATAACCAGCAATTTTTGAAATTATCGGTGTCAGCGTTTTATCGAGCTTAGCGTTAGTATTTTCTATGGATTTACGTACACTTTTGGCTATTAATGAACTAGCAATCATGATGACAGTTGCCAATAATAAATTATAACCGAGCGTAATAATCGTCTGTGAATGACTTGCCCAAAACTCAATAATTGATTCTTTCATATATTTATCTCTTAATTGTTGATTCAATAAAGCACACTTTAAAGTGTGCTACTTAATAATGAATACTTAGCATAAAATTAGTTAATGACTGATGTCACCAACCAAACATTGTAGGCACAAAACGCGATTAATAACCCCGCACCCTCAAACCGATTAATACGGCCTGCTCTGCGAAAACCATAAGCCATAATCAATAATGCTACCGTCATACCCATCATCACTAACCAGTCCCGTGATAGTACTTGTTCAGGTAAGCTAGTTATTGGCGAGATAACCCCCGCAATACCGGTTACCGCCAGTAAGTTAAACATGTTTGAGCCAACGACATTGCCTATTGCAATATCATGCTCACCCTTTCTAACCGCGATGACCGAAGCGGCAAGCTCTGGTAAAGACGTGCCCAATGCGACTATAGTGAGTCCAATAATTAAGTCACTTACGCCGAGTACGTGTGCAATATTGACAGCCCCCCATACCAAAACACGCGAGCTTACTATTAACAGCACAAGACCAAGCACTAACCAAAAAATGGCTTTTTTGAGCGGCATGGCATGTTCGACTAATTCCTGATCCATCTCCGTTTCTAATTTGTCGCCTTTACCTTTAATGGCAGAGAATATACTCCAGCCAATCAATGTAAAGAACCCAACCAATAGCAGCACCGCTTCAACACGCGTTAATGCGTCATCCCAGAGGAAATAGCCCACCAGTAAGCCAATTAATAGTAACAAGGGGATTTCTTTTCGTACTATTTGTGATTGCACCATAATCGGTGTAATCAGTGCTGTTACGCCCAGAATTAAGCCTGTATTAACAATATTTGAACCTAAGGCATTCCCCAGCGCTAAATTAGGGTTACCATCTATTGCCGCCATGGCTGAAACCACCATTTCAGGTGCAGACGTACCAAAACCGACGATTACCATACCAATAAGCAGAGAGGGCATTCCTGCATACTTAGCGGTTACCGCAGCACCTTCAACAAAGCGATCCGCGCTCCAAACTAATAAAACAAAGCCACCTAATATGGCCAATATAGCAAGTGTCATAACGTTACCTTAAGTTAAAAAAATGAAATAAATCAATGCAGCCAAAATAATTCTGTATACCACATACGGCCACATACCAAAGCGATTAAGCCACTTCAGGAAAAAGTGAATGGCAGTTAAAGCCATGATGAAAGAAGTCACTCCGCCTACTAAAAAGGCAAGCCAATCGATATGAGTGTCACTTGCACCAACCTCAAGTAATTTGGCACTCGCAGCTAATGAAGTAATAGGGATAGCAAGTAAAAATGAAAAACGTGAAGCGGCTTCTCGGCTTAAGCCTAGCAATAGGCTAGCGGTGATCGTTGCCCCTGAACGAGAGGTGCCAGGAATAAGCGCGAACGCTTGTGCAATGCCCACTAGTAGAGCATCTTTTAAACGCAATGAAGATAAGTCACGTTGCTGGTTAGGCCGCCAATCAGCCCAGCCTAATAACAAACCAAACCCCAATGTGGTGAAAAAGACGACTTCAATGGATCGTAACTGTTCGTCAATGAGATCCATTAATAACAAACCAACTAAAGCAGCGGGCACTGTCGCAATACCTAAAAACAGTAATAGTTCCCCTTGACCAACAAATTTACGATGCTTTAAGGATTGAATACCATCGTAAATTAAGTTCGTCACATCTTTTCTAAAGTAGAGTAAAACTGCAAGCAGGGTACCGATATGAACAGCTAGGTCGAATGCCACGCCCTGATCTTTCCAACCAGCGACTAAAGGAGCAAGAATTAGATGAGCGGAACTAGATATAGGGAGAAATTCTGTAATACCTTGAAGAATCCCTAGTATTACAGCATTAATTAATTCCATGTACACTCCCAGAGAACAAAGAATGTACAAAAAACAAAAGACATATTATTTCCTTAGGGTGACATGGACGCAAGAAAGTATAGATCCCCACCCTGAGAGCTATGCTTTCCTTAAGTCTTGTCAATCCACGCAGGACATAACCGCCACGAACTGTTGTTCGGGGTATGTTGACGGTTATCTCAGACAATGCTGAGAGACTACTCCCCTAAGAGAAATCAACTGAATACTACAACAGTTATAATTTTAAACAACTATTATTTTTCATACCCCCAAATTTTAGTCATTAGTTTTAGTGAGTGTATTTTAAAGTTTATGTGCCTATTGCATTTTAATAGCAATAAGTTTTAGCTGTACATAAATTCATAACATAGTAGACAGTTTGATATACCCTCTATTAATTGTCTACTAAATCGTTTACATTAACTAAATAGACAATGATTCTACTTATCGATTTAATAGACACTTATGAGAAAATTTGGATATGCCAGAGTATCAACTAGCCAACAATCATTAAAACTTCAAAAAGAAGCTCTTGAAGCTGAAGGTGTCAAACCATCAAGAATATTTTCTGACATCGGTAGTCGATCAGATATGGATAGAAAAGGCTTAAATCTACTACGAGTAAAAGTTGAAGATGGTGATCTTGTTTTAGTTACTCGATTGGATCGCTTGGGTAGCGATACTGCCGATATGATTAAATTAATAAAAGAGTTTGATAAAGCTGGTATTGCCATTCGCTTTATTAAAGAAGGTTTAAGTACTGAAGGAACAATGGGGAAAATGGTTGTTACTATTCTAAGTGCTGTTGCTGATGCCGAACGTGAACGTATATTAGAACGCACAAATGAAGGTCGCATTGATGCTATGGCAAACGGAGTTGTTTTTGGGCGTAAACGTTCAGTTAATAGAGATAAGTTAATTGAGCTTCATAATAACAATATGGGGGCCACTGATATAGCAAAGGAATTAGGAATTGGCCGCTCTACTGTATATTCAATTCTTAATGAAGATACACCTAAAAATGATAATATTTCATCCTAATGCCGATTTCGAGGGGATGGGCACAAAACCCCTTTAATTCTTCTAAGCTGATTGACAGTTCTTCTCTACGAGCTTCAGCAACTTCTTTTGCTTTCTCATCACCTGATTTTTCAGCCTTAACTATAGATTCATCCCAAGATTTTATTTCCTCAACCAACCTTTTAAGTTTTGCGTTATACAAATCAGTAGGTCTTTGAGTGGCATCATAAAGCTTTCGATGAAGTTCTTCTTGTTTGGCCTGCCCATCTTTTTTGCCTTTAAGTAACGTTAATGCATTAACATTCTTAAATTTCTCTAAGTCTTGAGTGTTATATATATGCATTTCATCTAAGACATTTTTACTGTCATAAACAACATCAAGATCTTGAACATCTTCTAGTTCAGCCCCTTCATCATACTTCTGAAATGCACTTAGAATATCTTTAGGATCATTCGCAAAATCCAAAACAAATGTAGTGTCTTTACCGGGATACGTTCTATTTAATCGTGACAATGTTTGAACTGCATCCACATCACCAATTTTCTTATCAATGTACATTGCCACCAATTTAGGCTGGTTAAAGCCTGTTTGAAACTTATTGGCAACAATCATTACTTTGAATTCTTGCTTATCGAATACATGTCTTAAATCTTGATTACCAAGCCCAGGATTAAGATTGTTCTCAGTATACTCTGTCTCAGGATCGATATTAAACTCATCGCTTTTACCACAATCTTTCCCAAGCACCTTACCTGAAAACGCAACTAACGATTTAACACCGTGAAGATTGTTATCTTCAATATATCTATCAAAGGCTAGCTTATACTTTACTGCTACATTTCTACGGCTTGTAACAACCATAGCTTTAGCTTCACCATCAAGAAGTCCTACAACATTCTTTCTGAAGTGCTCCATGATGATTTTTACCTTATTGGTAATACTGGTCGCATGAAGACTTTTCCACTCGGCTATAGCTCTTTTAGCTTCTTTAGAATCAACCTTTTCATTATTCTTTATAAATTTATCGCCAATCTGATAGGCCGTTTTATAACTAAGGTAATTTTTAAGAACATCTAAAATAAAGCCCTCTTCTATGGCTTGTCTTTGCGTGTACTTATCAAAAGAAACTGGAGGGTTATCTTTTGATGGAGGTAAGCTTTCATCCTCCAATCTACCAAATAATGTCATCGTGTTATGTTTAGGTGTTGCGGTAAAAGCAAAGTGACTAACATTATTAGGTTTAATGCGTGATTTTTGAATCTCCAATAGAAGCTCTTCAACTGACATTGATCTGATCCAATAGTTTTGGACACCTCGTTAAGTGAGTAAACTA
>TARA_R110002167_G_scaffold309071_1_pt1 | contig 11868 bp, 20 predicted proteins | sample TARA_R110002167 | Tara Oceans TARA_R110002167 (sample SAMEA4398238) | marine metagenome | biome: Polar Biome; feature: [MES] marine water layer (ENVO:01000295) within the mesopelagic zone...; material: water (ENVO:00002006), including particulate matter (ENVO:01000060) such... | reverse complement strand
TGAGAATCTAAACTAGAGTGGAAATTTGTTAATAGGGTTTGGAGTTTCTTGTTTTTTCCTGATAGTTCTGATTTGATTATAGCAAAATAGATTGGTCTTGCTATTTGTGCAATTCTTTTATGATACTGCTCTTTTCTGTTATTATAGTCATTTTTATCTACTTTATGATAAATAAAAAGCTGAATTATTCTGTTGTAAAGAACCTTGAAAGCGAATGAAGAGCCTTCTCCTTGAGCCAATGCGTATTGGATTATGGAATTTGCTTTTGGAAGTGGAAGTTCTGCAACCTCGTTTAAAGTTCCTGTTTTACCGTTTGGTTGGTTGTGATTTGTTAGTGATGCTTTTTCTTCACCACAAGATGTGCAATGTAATTCACCAACTACATTTAACGATTCGCATGATGGGCATTCCCAAGTTTGCACCATATCCATTTTCCTTTTTAGTTTAGGAGGTGAAGGAAAAAAGTAATCTTTCCAATCCCTTGGTTGACTCCATATTCCATGCTCATAAATATTTTGTCCAAGGTCTATTACTGTAAAAAAGTCTTTGAATATCTTTGTTGTTGGTCTACTACCTCGCCCTACCATTTGAAGCCAAAGAGATAGAGATTTGGTTGCTCTGTTTATAATTACACATTCTACATCTGTAACATTAAACCCAGTTGTAAATACATTTGTATTAACTAATATTGCATCTTTTTCTGATTTAAACCAGTCTACAATTTCTGTTCTAGTGTACGGTTTATTAGTATCTGGATTTGTTTCTGCTTCGTTAATAGAATCGAACTGCTTTACATTCAGACCTTGCTTTTTAAGGTATTTATAAATGGTATTATTGATTTTTGTTGTAGCGTTAAATATTATTGTTTTTTTGCCTTTACATTTACTGTGGTACGCGTCATTAAGTATAGAAAGCGATGCTTGATTAGAATAAACCTCGTTTAATGAATTGGTAGTATATCCATCTGGTTGAGATTCCGATGTTTTTAATTTATCAAAATTTGGTAAATCTAAAACAATATTAAAATCCTGAACCAAATTACCTAAATCAATTAAATCTTGCGTGTCTGAACCTTGGACTAATACATCAAATATTTCTGATAGTGTTTCCTGTTGTGAATATTCCTGCCCATCAATCATTAAATTTTTTGTCTTATTTAATACAGGTGTTGCGGTTAGTCCTATTAGATTTTTAAAGTCATATTTCTCAAATACTTTTTGGAATATAAGAATTTGCACTTCATCAAGAATAATATTATCAAACTGACCAATGTAATCAATCCCATATTTTTTGATTCTTGCGAATAGTGTCTGAACCATTGCGACTAAAATTGGCGGGTTGTACTGCAGTTTTTTAGTCTTAGCCGTCAAAGTATCTGCATTGGGCAGCCATTCTGCATTCTGAGTGAGTATTTCAATCCTATGGGTAAGAATTAGCGTTCTACCTTTGAGGGATTGAGCAAGTTTTGCTATAAGAACTGATTTTCCTCCTCCTGTAGCAAGAACTCCACAAACTTTTGAACTTGTTTTTAATTCCTCGGTAATTTTATCGTATAGGTCTTGTTGATAGGGTCTGAGATTTATTTGCATTGTAGTAGTTTTTTTTGATTTTATGGTTGTTGTTCCTCCCAATAAAGGGACATTTTAAATTCTGATAGTGTTTTTTTTAATAGAGGTTCAAAGTCTGTAAAATCCTTATTAACACATGATTTTTCAAATGTTCCGTTTTTTAATTTAACCGATTGTTCATGCGATTTTAATACAGCAATTATCTCAGCCATTTTAAAATCTGCGCCATACTTTATATCTGTTTTGAATTTCTCATATATTTGAGGCAAAGGAATTTCTTTTCCTGCATAAACTTCGCTATCCAATAATGATTTTTCTATTGACGCTAGAATTAACACTTCTGTTGATTCCGTAAAGTACTTCTGCTCCAACATAGATTCAAACGATTGGATTAGTTCAACCATTGGCTTCTTCTGTTCTTGCCTTAAAGTAGGCAGAATTTTTTTAGCATTAAGGATTGCTTTGAATGGTTTTATCATATTACTTTAGTTTATTAATTTTTAAACTATTCTTACCAAATAGTTATTCATATTTTAAATTTTCTTCCATATATTCCCAAACTTTTTGCTCTTTTAATGTGCCTTCGTATACAGCAATCAATTGCTCTAAAGTTATTTCAACGTTTAGTTCGTTATCTATTTCATATTTAAGCCTATTTGCTCTTATTTCCAGCATGACTCGTTTAGCTCTTGTTTTGTTCAAAGCTAGCTCGTGTATAGCCTCTGCGGTTAACATAGTCCGTTGTAAGTTTCAAAAGCATCTTGTCCGAACTTCCAGTCGAAGGAAGATCTACCAATACTTTGGTGGTTACAAAATTCAAAAATGTTTACTATTTGGTTGATAGTTAAATCGTCATAAATAACAAAACTTTTTAATACTTTTTCTATATCCTCAACTGAACTCGTATACTTTTGTCTGTTAGCTTCTAGCCCCGCTTTAAACTTAGGCTTAAGCCGTTCTAATAAATTGGTTCTCATAATAATTTTTTAGTTAAAAAAGTAAGGTGTCACTATCTTAATGTTTGATTCTTTGCTCATGCTTATATGGATGAACCCACTCACACCTTTCTTGAAATTAGTCTGCACCCATTCCGAACTAGGACTAAAAGCGTGGAAGTTAAAGTAGTCGAAATCGTCGCTCGTGGAATAATCCAACAGTAATTGATGACTATCCCCTTTACCGAACTCTATAAAATCAAATTTGTAAACCCCGTATTGTTTTAGGTATTGGTCTATCTTTTCTATCTGCTTAGGGTCTAAGTGTGGTTTGAATCCAAACTTTAAAGACTTGTTATCCTTCCCGTGCGTTATAACTATCCCATGTTTACCTATATTGTAATGGTTGATGAATTTAATATGGTTTGTCACCTCTACACTCCCTAGATACTTTTGTTCAATAATAAATTTAAATGTTTGGTTTGCAATATACCCAAAGTCTCCAGCGTGGTTGTCATTACAAATATTATTGCAAACAATCTTGGAGTAATACGGTATCAAGTAATCAATCATCTTTACTTTAAAATCAATTGCAGCATCAAACGCTTCTTTGTTTGTCATGTTCTGTGGCAACTTATGTCCTCCTCTGGTTGTGTACCCATCCCAACCATCTAATAAGTCTCCTAATTCGTCTATATGTAGTGTTTGACTGTTCTGCCGTGCTATTGTGTAATCGCACATCTCTTCCATTCTAAGCATTAACCGCTCTTTGTTCCAAGGACTAGCATATAAGGCTGTCCCTACTTTATCCGTAGACATTCCGATATGTACATCTGTGTAAACAATTCTATCTATTTGACTGCTGTCTATAAATCTAAACTGTTGCTTTAATTCTACTGGTTTGATATGCTTTTTAGCAATCTCTTCTATAAAATCAGTGTCTACAATACTAGATAATTCCTCTTTATTCTCTTTAAACACAATATTATAATAAGGTGTACCTGTATGAGTGATTAACTTCCAACTTGAAATATCTTTCCTTACAAGATTATACGTATCGCAATAATCATCAATACCCATCATTTTTCCCTCATTGCTAAAAGCAGACAATACAAAAGGTTTGGATTCGTAATCGTTTGCTTTAGTTTCTGACTTAACTTCATTCTTTAAAGTTGATAAATTACGCCTGTGCTCTTTAATCTTTTTAAACTGTTCACCAGTAATCATGTATCTGGTATTCTCTCCTTTTTTATCTTGAGGTTTAGGTTGGATTCCTAATAAAGTTGCCTCTGAATTGCTTAATCTTTTCCTTTGTTTTTTCATTTTATTTATTTTAAGTTTCGATTATACGGGAGTTAGTAATAATAAAAAAAGCCACCCAATATTGTGTGCTTACTCATATTTAAAACGAACAAACACAACTATCTCCTTCTTCATCAAATTGAAATTCTTTTGTAAATGGTTGTTCAGCTATTTTCACTAAATCTGTAATACTTTTATGACCTCTAAACATTACACTATTATATTTATTTTCCATTTCTAAAGTCCAATCAATAAATCTAGTTCCTTCTCTAATATTATCAATTAATACTTTTTCGCTTTTTTTCCAACACAATTCGCAATTTCCTAATTTTCCGTGAATACCTAATTTAAAATGTTGTTTATTCCACCATTTATTTAAGTCTAATTGAGAAATTGGGGTTTTAAAATCATTTAATAAAGGAAAAATTCTTGTTTTATCAATTTTAGATTCTGCAAAAGTTATTCTTTTAGGCATATCTTCTTTCCTAAAACCTATTGCTTTAATGTAATTATTAACACCAAACAAATCATCAAAAAACTTCTTTGCAGGTAAAGTTTTTAAATTTTCACTACAATATGGCGCGTCTTGATTTGGCAAACCAGAAAATATACCTTTGTTTTTATGAGCAATCATTTGCTCAAATGGTTCACTACTCATACTCATGGTATCAAAATCAACCACCTTGTAACTAACACCTACACCCATTTCAAGAGAATAAACACCTTCAATTATATTTAAAGGTATATTCCAATGTTTTACAATATTTTTTAATAAAATAATTGTTTCAGGTCTTTCTTGTCCTGTATTGCAAAAAACATAAGCCTTTTCGTAATCGTTATACTTTTCATTGGTTTGTATGTGTCTTGCCATCATAGCAGAACTACGACCACCAGAAACAGTTACCATTAAATTTTTATCTATTTTCTTACTCATAAGTTTTTTTTTAGTTGCGGTTATACGGTTGTTGGTAACAATTGCTAAAAAAAGCCACCCAATATTGTGTGCTTACTCAATCCCATTGCTCTGTAATCTTTAGTGTTTCTATTTTAAAATATACTCTTGATATATTTCTGTAATCATTTAAAAATATAGGTATTAGTTTTTTCTTATTCCTTGCACCTATTTTTATTATCTCCTCAACAATCCTATTGCTTGTAAAATCTTCGAGCTTTTCAATTCCGTAATGGCTTCTTACAAAATCTAATCTTTTCCATCTTTTATGTCCTATTTCACCAAGAGTTATTATTAAACCTTTTTTAGCCATCTTTATACATAAATCAAAACAATCATAAGCAGAACCAAATGGATCAACATCTATCAAATCAAACTTTGCACCTTCATAATATAATTTACAAACTAACTTTTCAGCCTTTTCGGAATAGTAAGTATTAAATCTTTCATCTATATCGTTTGTATAAAGCTCATCTACTTTACCATCATAATACGAAGTTGCACCAGAAAACAAGTCTAAAACTAATTTAGGATTAATCTCTGCTAAAAATAAATCATTGTGAAAATATTTATCTTCTCTATGTGGTTCATTATACGTAACACCGTCCTTTTTTGCAAGTCTTTTTATTTTTATAGAAACACTAACTAATTCTCTGTATAGAAACTTTGCAATATCTTTATTCTTAAATCCTTTTTCTTTTAGGTTTAATGCCCATTCGATTTCTTTTTTAGTCCATTTTCTTGGGTTGTTTTTAGTTAGACCACCGTTTTTAGTTTCTTCACCTATAAACTCTTTAGGTAAATAATATTCTTTGTCAATCTCAAATAGTTCCATAAGTTTTTTTTAGTTGTGGTTATACTCGAATTAGCTTCTTAAAATGTACGTGTATTTTACGTACATCATGCCTACTATTATCATAATTTACCTAAAAAGTTTAATCCTTTTTGTAGTGTTTTTTCTGCATTACACCTTTTTAAATAACTTATTTCTTTTTCTTCTGTTGCTGTATATATTTGATAATTTAGTAAACTTACAGAATAGCTTATCATAGATTCTTTTTCATCTTCACCGCAAGCATCACAACAATTAGCTTCTAATGCAAAACTTAAAAGTCGCAAAGCAAATGTTTCATCTTTAATTATTCTATTATTTTTTATTGGGTTTTTCATTTTGTTTTAATTTTAGGTTATTAATTATTTTCTTGCCTTCAACTAAGATTATTTCTAATTTCAAACTCCCTCAGTTCAGCGTATTCCTTTACATCCAACATTTGATTTTCGTTGTATTGGTCAGATACTTGACACCATGAAAGGTAGAATAAAATTAATTCTATGCTTGAGGTGCAATTATCTAAGACTATAAGCAATTCGCTGACTGAGTAGTTCATATTTTTTTGATTTTAGAATGGTGGTTCTGATTGGCTTTGATTATCGGATACTACAGATGAATTTTCAATTTTCCATCCTTGGATATTGGCATAATATTTACCATTATACTCATTCCCTCTCAAATTAATTTGTACACTTACTGATTGACCAACGGATATTCCATTTAACAAATCTGTTTTATCCTGTACAAATTCAATTGGAATTTGTTGTGGATATTGGTCGGCAGTTTCTACTACTAACAATCTTTTTTTAAATCCTTTTGACCCAACAGTTTCTGTTGCACCAACTACTAATACTCTTCCTTCGATTTTACACATAATTTACTTATTTAATTTTAATTTATATTCATTTACTAATTTCTCAAATTCAACTAACCTCGCTTCAAATGTTTCTACCCATTTTGGATTTGGAAAAACTTCTATACAGATATATTGCTTTTCTTGCACAAAAGTTGGATTGAATGAAACAAAATCCCACCACTTTCTTCCTGTAATATACATTAGACCTTGGATTTGGTCATAGTATTCTGTAGGGCATTCTGTAGCCATTAGATTTGATATGTGTTTGGTTTGTTTCGGACATTTAATTTCCAATCCTCCATCTTCACCAATCAATCTATCTGGACTACCTCCAATTAATTGATTTGAGGGGTGATTAAGGAACCCTACCTCGTACACCTTGGTAAGTTCCTCCATCTCGTACCTCTTGGCTGCGTACGGCTCTAATTCGGCTCCGTCTTTCATCGCCTGAGATTGATTGATTTCGTCTGGAGTAACTATGATTGAATCCGCAGCAATCTCTAATGCGTAATCTTTTGCTGTTTTTCCTAATCCTCTAACAGCCATCAAAACATTAAACTTCGATGCTGTTGCTTTTCCTCGACGGTCATTTAACCATTCTTTTGATCCTTGTTCGTTCATATTATTTAGGGTTTATTATTTGGTCAAAATCTTCTTGAGATATAATATAATGCTCTCTAATAGAATCAATCGACAATCCTTCATTCAGAACTTTATCTGTAATCTTTGCCCAATTTTTAGATTTAGGATTTAATGTTGGTTTCTTACTTGCAGCAGTAACAGGTCTAATCCTTAAAGCGTCATGTAATTCACCAAATGCTTTTACTTTTTCTACTCCTACTGTAAACTCTACTCCAGTCCAGTCTTCTATGTAAGGAGAGCCAGTAAGCCTTGATAAAACTTTACAGTTAGTAGAGTTTAATAACATAGGTTTAAATCCTTCTTCTTTAAGGTATGCAATGTTAAAGTTTGCATTCTCTTTTAGTCCGTTACTCATTTGAGCAACAACTGTATCAATTGTGAAATTTTTGTCCTTATAGTCAGGAAGGTCTTGACTTCCCATGTAAGGTGTGTTGAGTGCTTTTTTAAAATGTGTTTTCATTGTAGTATATTTAATTGGTTTAATTAATGCAAACTCCCTCTTTCTTGTAATATTTTAAACAAGTTTCTTTAATAAGATTTTCTTGCTCTGCCGTTAATGACAATTCATCGTCTCCTACCCATAAATCTGCGGAAGATTTATTTCCGTAATAATCAAAGAATGCATCCAACATAATGTTGTCCGTGTCATAGTTAAACTTAACACAGCCTTCCTCTTTAATAAATTTCCCCTCTCTTAAAAGTTTTTCTAATACTGGTGTTGATAAATAATTTTTCATAGTTTTTATTTTTCTGATTTTGAATTAGTAATAAGGTATCCAATATACCCACTGACATTCTCTTGACCAAACACTTTTACTGATTCAGTCTTAGCGATTTCCCATTGTTCAGGGGTAATCGTAATATTCTTCTTTACTGTTTTTGCTTTTACCATCTTATTTTAATTTAATATTAATTACTTTTCTTTTCTACTCAATAAAGACAACTCCTCCATCTTTAATTTGTACGAATGGGATAGTCTTATTATAATTCGTTCCATTAGATCCACTCTTTTAACATACCAATCCATTATAATAACTCTTCTATCTACACAATTCTGATAATCTGATTTTCTCTCATAAGCCAAGTCAATCATATTTTTAATTTCAATACTCTTTAATATACATTGCATTAAAGGAGAGTCGATTCTTGCTTCTTCAATTATTAATTCCGCTTGTGTTTTGTCTAGTCTCATTGTAGTTTGTTTTAGATTTAATGTTCGTTTCGGTTACAAATCTATGGAACTTTTACGTAACCACCAAATATACATTGAGTAAACATTTATATTTTTTTCTTATTTATATTGATTATAAATTAGGATATATTTAATAACTATTGAGTAATTATCTAAAAAAGTTTTGTAGATTTGTCCCGTTGGAAGTTTATTCTGACATACGTTCTTTATATTAAACCTCCCGTGCTTGGGGCTTGTGGGAGGTTTTCTTACCTAATAAATTAAATCTATACTACAATGAGTAACAAAAAAAGAATTTCAGAATTTTTAGATTGGTGGATAAATAAAGTAGAAGGTAGAACTCTTACTACCAAAGAATATGTAAACATTTACAATATGTTTTATAGTAAATTTTATAATAAAAATCAAGAAAAATGATAGCAACACTTAGAATTTTAACTAGAAAATCGAAGTTAGGCTTTGGAAAATGGAAAGACTATACTGTTCAGGAGTTATTAAACCTTAAAAAATACATGGTTTTAATATCTCCTTATTACAAATTGACTTCTATAAATTATATTGAAGATATACTTGTTGAATTAAAAATAACAGAACAATATAGGATTAAAAAACCATCTTCAAATAAAGAAGAATACTATAGATTCCTTAAAGAAAATGGTTATAAATTACAAGAAACAGGTATTTATGGGGCTAATGTAATGAAGGCAAAACGTAAGATATTAACCAAAGCGCAATTACGAGCGAAAAATCAAGGAAATTAAATAAATAATTTATGACAAACCCAAATAAAATTAATCCTGTAGACTACTACAATAGAGATTACATTCAGGATTGCATCGAAAAATTACTAGACGTTAAATCTGTACATCAGTCGGCACAAGATGCTTTGACTTATGTCACAAATAAGTCTGATTACGGTAAAAGAATGATTACTATTGAAAATAATCAATTTACAGCCAATGAAAAGAACGGCTTTAATATGCCTATTGGAGAGCCTTACTCTCCTTTTATGATGCTGCAATCTGTTGTGTTTAAAGGGTCGTTTAAATCCGCTCTAGGGTACGTTATCTTTAAAATAATGGGCAATGAAGTTGACTTTGTGAGAGTGGGAATCAAGTATTTCAAGAAAATTGTTAAAGTTGATAGGTACGAGGTACTACGAACAGATTTAAAACTTTGGGATAAGACCACTATTGTAGATGATTTTGGTAAAGATTTCATCTCAAACGTTCCTAGTTTTGATGACTTTACTATTCAACCCGATAATAAAAATTATCAAGCAATAATAAATAACAATTATAATTTATATGCTGAATTTAGCCATAAACCATGCTTGGCGCAAGAATACAGCAAAGAAGGTTGGAAATGGACTAGAAACTTATTGAAACATATTTTTCAAGAACATTACGAACTAAGCCTAGTGTACTTAAAAGTCCTCTACCAACACCCGAAACAATCACTACCAATATTAGTGCTTACATCCGAGGAACGTTCTACTGGCAAATCTACATTTGTAAATTGGTTTGAGCAGTTATTTGGGGATAATATGGTGGTTGTGAATCCTGCAGACATAGGAAGAGACTTTAATGGATCATACGCTTCAAAAAATATTATTGCTATAGAAGAATCTCGATTTGACAAAGCATCGACACTAGAGAAACTTAAAAATTTAGCGACTCAGAAGAAAATAACTGTCAACTCTAAGTTTACACCAGAGTATTCTGTTCCATTTTACGGGAAGTTAATTATCACAAGTAACGACGAAAATAAATTTAGTAAAGTTGATAGTCCAGAAATCAGATATTGGGTTAGGAAAGTCCCTTCATTGGTAGGCGTAGAAAACCACGACATACTAACTGCTTTAACAAAAGAGATACCGACTTTCCTTCACTATCTTAATATGATGCGTCCTGTAGATTTAACTCGCTCAAGAATGGTGTTTACGGCAGAGCAAATTGAAACAAAAGCCCTGAATAACGTAAAGAAAGAATCAAGGTCTGAGCTTCATAAAGAGATAGATGCATTGTTGGATGACTTTGGATTGCAAAATGATAAAATTGTAGATTTTAAATTTATAGCGATAGATTTAAAAAAGAAATTTTTTGATAAGAATAACCAATATTCTAATTCTTACATTAGCAAGACTCTTAAACATGATATGAAATTATCAAAGGTGGAAGAAATTGGGAGATACATTCCTTTAGAGGAGGATGGTCTAAATAATCACACTAAGACAGGTAAACCATTTATCTACCCTAATAAACACTATAAAATAAACGGCTCAGAAATTGAAGATAAAGAGTCTGAACCGTTTTAAATTAAACAATTAAATTATAAATTATGACAAGCAAATTAATAAAAATTAAAACGATTAACGAAGAGAAATTTCAGATTAAACTAAAAGACAAACCTACTTATAGCAAATCTGAAATAAGGCAAATTATTCAAGAATTAGATAACTCAATATTATGATAAACGAAATAAACGAAATCGAAGTTGAATATGAAATTGTTAAACCTACTAAAACATACAATTCAAAATGAAGATATTAAACTTATATGCAGGAATTGGAGGAAACAGAAAGCTTTGGGGATATGAGCACGAAATAACAGCCGTTGAGTTCGACCAACAAACAGCGAATGTTTATGGTGAAAACTTTCCAAATGATATTTTAATTGTTGGGGATGCTCATCAATACCTTTTAGACTATTACAAAGAATTTGATTTTATATGGAGTTCCCCACCTTGCCCAACACATTCTATTACAAACCATTTTTTAAATGCTCAAGGTATTATAAGATACCCAGCAATGGAATTATGGCAAGAAATAATATTTCTAAAACATTTCTTTAAAGGCAAATATTGCGTTGAAAATGTTAAAAGTTATTATGATCCAATGTTTAACCCTAAAGAAATAGGTAGGCATTATTTATGGAGCAACTTTACAATATCAAATATTAAACAACCTAAAAAAGATATTGGTAGAATGAACGGAAATAGACAAACAGCTAGTAAGAAAACAAAGCAAGAAAGAAATATGGTGGATTATAAACTAGGACAGCACATTTTAGATTGTGCAATGAATATAATAAGAAGTGAAGATATTAAACAAACTCAATTATTTTAAATATGAAAACACCAGTGCAAATATTAAAATCTCACCTTAGAGAAGTAACTTCTTGCAGGGCTAGAGCGTCAAAAATGCAAAACACAGAGGATATTAAGAAACTCGCAGCAATAGAAAAAATATTCCAAAAAGCGATTAATGATATTAATACAGCCAATAGAAGGCAATCTGATAAAGAAATGAAAGAAATTAGTGAAGCACAACCAATTACTGTAAAAGAAATAAAACCTGCTGTAATTAGATTTTCTTCTAAAAGAAACCGAGAAATTATACTTCCAAACGGAAAGGTATTCCAACGGCTATCTATGCAAACATTGTAAATTTACATAATACATTTAAGTATAAAAAATAATTAAAAAGAATAGTAATAAGTATAAATTAAATTAATAATTAAATATATAAATTATGAAACCAGTAGAAGAAGAAGGAACACAAACAGGAAGAGATTATTACATTTTCCAA
>TARA_R110002167_G_scaffold23741_3_pt1 | contig 11874 bp, 7 predicted proteins | sample TARA_R110002167 | Tara Oceans TARA_R110002167 (sample SAMEA4398238) | marine metagenome | biome: Polar Biome; feature: [MES] marine water layer (ENVO:01000295) within the mesopelagic zone...; material: water (ENVO:00002006), including particulate matter (ENVO:01000060) such as...... | reverse complement strand
GCTGTCAAGGAGATACATGGTATAATGTGGAAGGGGAAGGCTGACATCGTAACCGACAAGGTTGTGTATGACCTGAAGACTACCAACAACATCCAAGACTTCAAGTGGTCTGCTCGCAAGTACAACTACGATAGTCAGGCGTACATCTATCAGACCTTATTTGGTAAGCCAATGGAGTTCCTTGTCATCGATAAGAAGACCGGTCTTCTAGGCCACTTCAAGACCTCGGAAGAATTCCTTAGTCGAGGAGAAGAGAAAGTAAAGAATGCCATAGATGTATACGAGAAGTTCTATGGTGATTCTAAAACCGAGGACATCGAAGACTACTACATGAAGGATGTTCTATAACTACAAAAAAATTCAGATAGAAGTTCCAACTATCTGCTCGACATCGCAAAACAAACAAGCCCTAATCGATGCGGTGTCGTTTCATTTGGAGCAACAAATTAAAGTGGGTAGACCCACGTCCATTAAATCCATAATCAAATCATGGCTTACGAAAAGAGAATTAATATCCGTCTGAATACAGACATGCTAGACAAGGGAAAATATTTCCATGGCAAGAAGCACATCATGGCTGACCTCACACTCATCCCAACACCAACCAACGAGTTCAATGACTACATGATTGTTCAGGACTCCAAGGAAAAGGATGCGGATGGGAAGACAGTGAAGGGAATCATTGTGGGCAACGCAAAGGATGCCAACTTTGACAATGCTAGTAAGCAAACCAACACGCCATCACCTCAGGCTGATAGCGAAGAGGAGGAGTTCTAGTCTCAAGGCATACTTAACAATCCGTGAAGAGAGGAGGGGTAAGACCCTCCTCTTTTTTCCCCTAAGGAATGTCAAAAAAAAATCCCCCTATACTCTATTAGTTTATTCTATACTTTTACTTTTCTCTCCCTATACGTAAAGAATAAGTAACATTATTGACACCGCAGTTGATAATCAATTAGTTACCTCCAAGAACTCAACATCAAATCGACATGGCAACAACATCAGACAACATCACTATCTTCAAAAACATCCATGATACCACCACTGCATATCATATTCCTATTCTTAAATCTCTCAACAGAATCAAGGAAGGGGCATCGAAGAATCAAGTAAAGAAAATAAGAGCATCCAAGGATAAGGCCGAGCGTCAGGAGTTAAAGAAAGAACTTCCGGCCATCTGCTATAGCGGTCTGTTCACGAAAAGAAAGGATGACTCTATCACAGAGCATAGTGGATTCATCTGCCTAGACTTCGATGACTACGACAAGAGAAAGGATATGCTTGCTATGAAGCAGCGTCTTTCAAAAGACAGATACATCTACTCAGTCTTCGAGTCTCCTTCAGGGAATGGTCTCAAGGCTCTCGTGAAAATAACACCGAGCATAGAGAAGCACACGCAATTCTTTAACTCACTTGAAAAGTATTTCGCCTCACCTCACTTCGATGAGAAGTGTAAGAACATTGGACGTGTATGCTATGAGTCATACGATGCTACGATATACATCAATGAGAACTCAGAGACATGGACAAAGATTGAGGAGATAGAGTATGTAGAAGTAGTCTCACATAGAGACCCGCCAACCATACCAATCAACGATGAGAATAAGATAGTAGAGATTCTAGTTAAGTGGTGGGTGAAGAAGTACCCGATGGTCGAAGGGTCTCGCAATGCGAATGCGTATGTACTAGCGATGGCATTCAATGATTATGGCATCAACAAAAGTCTAGCGTCTCACGTCCTCCGTCAGTATTCATCGGAAGACTTTATCGCTAAAGAGATTGACCGGACGATTGACTCCGCGTATAGCAAGACAGAGAACTTTGCCACTAAATACTACGAGGATGACGAGAAGATTAATCAGGTCAAGACTCTTCTGAAAAGTGGTGTGTCAAAAAAAGAAGTCCGCTCTCAACTCAAGGAATCGTCTACGCTTGAGAGCGGTGTAATCGAGGCAGTACTCTCAAGACTTGAACAAGAGAATGAGAGCATTACCTTTTGGACGAAGAGCGATAAGGGAGTCATCAAGATTGACCACCTATCATTTAAAGAATTCCTAGAAGACAATGGCTTCTATAAGTTCTGCCCCGAAGGGAGTAAGAACTATGTGTTCGTGAAGGTGACCAACAACCTCATCGACCACACCTCAGAGAAAGAGATAAAGGATTTTGTATTGGACTACCTTCTATCTCAAGAGGATAGAGGTGTCTATAATTTCTTCGCTGATTCAGTAAGGTTTTTCCGTGAAGAGTTCCTTACTCTATTAGCTACCATCGACATATACTTTATCGAGGACACGCATGACACCTCGTATCTGTACTACCTGAACTGCGCTGTTAAGATTTCAACAGAGGGGACTATTTCCATTGACTACATAGACCTTGGTGGATATGTATGGAAGGAGCATGTCATCGACAGGAACTTTCACGAGTGTGAGTTTGAGGATTGTGACTTCTTAAAGTTCGTATACAACATATGCAATCAAGATGAAAAGCGTATAGCTAGTATGGAGAGTACGCTTGGATACCTTCAGCATGGATATAAGAACCTATCATACTGCCCCGCAGTAATCTTAAACGATGAGGTCATAAGCGATAACCCTGAAGGGGGAACGGGGAAAGGTCTGCTGATGAACGCCATCTCTCATATGAAGAAGCTTGTCGTCATTGACGGAAAGGCATTCGCGTTCGAGCGTTCGTTCCCCTATCAGACAGTGTCAGCAGACACGCAAGTTCTATGCTTCGATGATGTAAAGAAAGGCTTTGACTTCGAGCGTTTGTTCTCTGTAGTAACAGAGGGTCTTACGCTAGAGAAAAAGAATAAGGATGCTATCAAGATACCATTCGATAAGTCACCGAAGATTGCTATCACTACGAACTACGCCATCAAGGGAGCGGGCAATAGTTTTGTTAGACGCAAGTGGGAGCTAGAACTTCATCCTCATTACAACAAAAACAACACGCCTCTTCTCGAATTCGGCAAGCACTTCTTTGCTGATTGGGATGACGTGGATTGGTGTAAGTTCGATAACTATATGATACACTCTCTCGTATCCTACCTTAACAAAGGGTTAGTCAAGAGTAGCTTCATTAATCAAAACATCCGTCAGCTAGGAGCGGATACATCGCATGAGTTTATTGAGTGGTGTGGAGTAATCAACCCTACAGAAGTAGGCAATCCTTTCTTAGAACTTCATATCAAGAACCATACGAATGATATGTACACGGACTTTGTTACAGAGTATCCGGACTACGTAAGGAACGTCAAGATGAGTCTGTCACGACAGAAGTTTCATAGGTGGGTGGAGCTGTATGCAAAGTTCAAATACGGAGTCGCGCCTGAGGTGGGAAGAGATAAGGTAGGTAAGTGGGTTCGTATGAAACCAAAGCATGAGTATGAGGTTCAGTCATCGCTAAGTCTATGAGCGATATAATAGAACGCATCTCAGGCTACTCCGATGAGATGATGCAAGAGTGGTGCTCGTGCCTTCAAAGAGTAGTGACGCAAGAGAGAATAATTAAAGAGGGGCGTGGGAAAAACAAGAGAGAGCGTAAAGTTCTCAAGCATCCCACGCAGCCTGATGTATTACAGAGAATCAACAACAGCGTAGAGTTCTACAAGACAAGACAAGACATGGAATTTAGTTACCGAGATTACCAAGAAGAAATCATAGACCAAGCAGAGGAGATACTTCTTGAGCATCGCTTTGTTTATTTAGGCATGCAAGTAAGGACGGGCAAGACCCTTACAAGCCTAGGTCTAGCTGAGAAGATGTGCGTCAAGCATAGGGATGTTGACAATGTATTGTTCCTAACTAAGAAGAAAGCTATCTCAAGTATCACTGACGATTCGAATCTGATGTGTCCCTCGTATACCCTCTTCATAATTAATTACGAGAGCATGCATAAGCTTCCCGATATCAAATGGGATATGATAGTTATGGATGAGGCGCATGGCATGGGCGCGTTCCCTAAGCCAAGCAACAGAGCAAAGAAGGTTAAGGAGTTGATACAGAAGTGTAAGTCTTATGTCGTGCTGATGTCAGGCACACCAACACCTGAGTCCTATAGTCAGATGTACCATCAGGTGTATGGTATTAAGACCAACCCGTTTGCCAAATACAAAAGCTTCTACCGATTCTCTGATGACTACGTAAGGGTATCTCAGATAAAAATAAACGGGCACTTCAGAAACAATTACCACGATGGACGAGAGCGTATCTTAAAAGAGATGGAGCCGTATACCATTAACTACACACAGAAAGAAGCAGGCTTTAAGGTGGACACAAGGGAGCACATCATCAAGGTAAAGATGTCTGACAAGACGTATGATTTATGTAGGCGACTGAAGAAAGACTTGGTCATCCAAGGAAAGAAAGAAGTTATCCTAGCTGACACACCCGTCAAGCTTATGCAGAAACTCCATCAGATGTACTCCGGTACAGTGAAGTTCGAGAGCGGAGAATCTATGGTGATGGACGATACCAAGGCTGTGTTTATTCATGACAACTTTGGAGAGAAGAAGATAGGTATCTTCTATAAGTTCGTAGCAGAACTCGCTGCCTTGAAGAGTGTGTATGGTGATGGACTTACCACAGATTTGGATGAGTTCAATAGCACCGACAAGAGCATAGCCCTTCAGATAGTCAGCGGGCGCGAGGGGATATCCCTACGTCAGGCTGAGGCATTGGTGTACTACAACATAGACTTCAGCGCAACAAGCTATTGGCAGTCACGCGATAGGATGACAACGAAGGATAGGCTAACGAGCGATGTCTATTGGTTGTTCTCTGAGAACGGAATAGAATCTAAAATCCATAAGGCTGTCAAAGACAAGAAGGCATACACCGTTAATCATTTCAAACAAGACATAGATGCGTTGTAAATTGTCATCAAATGACAGAGCAACAAATCCAATCCAAGAGAATTAAACAATTAGAATCAGAGGGGTACTATGTGCTTAAGCTGATGCAGACAAACAAGAATGGTATACCTGATGTGATAGCTATACCACCCAACTCAGGAGTTTTATTCAGTGAAATCAAAACACCGAAGGGCAGGTTGTCTAAGCTGCAAGAGTACCGCTTAAAAGAACTTGAAGAACATGGACTACGAACAGAAGTATACCGAGGATGAAGCCCCATACGAGTTGGATGAGGATTTCATTAAGCAAATCCGAATTGTCCCTCATAAAATTCTTGTAAAAATTGTTGCTATGCTCCATGATAATGCTGAGTATCTATCCGGTGGCAATGATGAATACATGGAGATGGGCGGTAACGTAAAAGGAGAAGAGCCTTTCTTCTTTAAGATAGGCTACGTGTTTTATTACTCCACCATCCCTGTGTTAGTAAGCTTTGAGGAGATTACCTCCGATGATTATCTAGACTTTATATTAGCAGACTCTTATCTAATCGACTTAAATTAAATGAAACTTATTGTTACCAAAGACATACAGGCACTAGCTACACTAGTGAATGAGATATGTGATTGCGATGTCTTCTCAAAGAGGAGAGTTAGAAAACATGTGGATGGACGAATGATATTCTCTAAAGTCCTAGCGAAGAAGGGGCTTACCCTCACGGGTATCGGTAAGATATTAGGGAAGAATCATGCGACGATATGCTTCTACCTTAGGAAGATAGATGGCTACCTTGAGTATGATGAGATACTCAGGAATAAATATGAGTATGTCGCAGGCATCTACGCTCCAACCGAGGATGTTCCTAACTACTACCAATACACTAGGACTGATTTACTCTCAGAGATTAAAAGGTTGAGAGACCTACTTGAACAAGAGAAGTCAGCCAACAGAACTACAACATCTCTTTATAAGCAGGCATCTAGAGATGACTCTAGGTTGTCCCCTATCTACAAGGTTATTAAAGAGAGAACCTCGCAAGGGGTGGAGTCTGAAGTCCTCCGTAAACTAAATCACATGTACAACGGGATTGATTTACGTGTACCTAAACAACACGCATCATGATGAAGTGTCCTCACTGTACCTCACAGCTTCATTGGAGTGGTGACTTTGACTACGAAGACTATGGGCGTGAAGGAGGTGGTGTGATAGGTAACTACTCATGCCCCAACGTCGCCTGTATCGTAGAGGATGTTGATATTTTTATGAATGGGTAGCGGGGCTTAACCCATCTAACAACTATATTTGCGGTTGGGTTTTGGTATCACCCATGTGTTGTTTCTCATTGTGTTTTCTTGATTAAGCCCTCCGTTTCTTGTTGCGGGGGGCTTTTTTGTTACCTATTATTTGTGCTTCTTTTGCTTCTGCCCCTTGTGGTTGTTTGGCGGTTACGACTATTAACAGAAGCACCACCCCCGCTTTTGACATCAGGGCGAGTGCTCTTACTGAATCCAACTGCTTCCAAGAAAGCATCAGCATCATTGAGGTCACCCGTGGCAACGTCTCCCAATACCTTTCCGCCCGCTATAAAAGTGTCCGTGTTAGTCTTAAAGACAACGTCTAAAACTAATTGCATTGACTTAATTAATCTGTCTTCTGTTGACTTAGATGTTCCCATCCGTCTTTGAATATAAGTAAATGGGTCTATACCAAGTCCTCCTCTTTGTCTTGAAGGTTTTCCTGTTGCCCATCCTTCAATCATACTAGCGGCTGAGGCCAACGAAGGAATAAAATTCAGCAGGTTAAGACCGAGCTGAGCGAACAACAGTTTTGTGACTACTTCCTCTCTTTCCTCCTTACTTCCCATTAAAAGTATTGGAAGGTTAGACATCGCTACGAACAGGACGTTGGCTGTTCCAAGGTTGATGTAAAACTTTCTAATGTCCTCGCGACTTACCTTCTTGTTCGGGTTCCTATAGTCACGTATAATATTGGTACCCGCCTGCATCGTATTGTTTATGTATAGCATAGACGAGCTTCCGAACTGAGTAACTAATTTAAGGAGAGGGTTTGTATCCTGCTGTATGATACTTCGCTCTGTCCCACGTCTACTCTGCTGTGAGTCATTGTAATCATTGAACTTATCTCTCGCGGTGTCAGCGTCCATCCCGTTGATGAGATTACGACGATGGTTTGCCATGTAACCCATGACTCCTGAGATGTCACCGATATAAGTTCCGGCGCCTGCTACAGTTCTATATGCTCTAGTAATACGACTCCTTTGTTCTAGTCCTGCTCTAGTAGGAGAGCCACCCTCAAGACCTGCTACCTCTCCCTTACGCCCTAGCTTCCTTCGCATCTTAAATGTAGCAGAAGTCTCTTCAGCTATCTTCAGATATTTTTTAGGATTCGACAACACATGAGCGTAGTCCACCATCCAAAAGAATATATCAGTTAGTCTCCGCTCGCCATCCTTGTTGTGTACATAGGTTGGGAACGCGTTGATAGCTGATGTGGCCTGCTTAATAATCTGTACCGCCTTAAAGGATAAGGCTATCCCTACGTAAGCCGTTGTTGCCCACGACAGTAACTTTTCACCTTTTATTTTACCCGCTGCAGCATCAGGATTGATAGCGATGTTCATAGATTGAAGCACCAAACTCTTTATACCAAGGCTTGTTAGTGCAGACTGAAAGTCTTCAGTATTAAAAAGACTCTGCAAGCTACGCACGTCATATGCATAAGCTTTGTACCGCTCCATCTCCTTGAAGTGACTATCTAATGTAGATGTGAAGTCTGCGCCTTTAAGCTTTACATCACTGACCACATTATTTCTATTCATCATGGCGGTAAGATTATCCGCACTGAACTGAGCGCCAAAATCTTCATGGCTAATGTTCGCCTCCTGACCCGTTACAACGGTCTGCGTTGGGAAGTAGTTAGGGATATACCTCATGTTGATATCATCAACATTCCGCTTGACCTTATTGACAGACTCATAGTATTCACTACTCAAATACTCGACGGTTTCTCTAGCAACCTGCATAAGCTCAGGGCCAAGGATACCTTCTATCTCAGCTGCTCTTTGAGGATTGTCAAAGTCTAAGCCTTGCTCTGCAAGCTTAGCTCTCTGCACATCATTAAGAGACAAGGCATATATCCTCATAAGTTGGTTCTTACTAAACAAATCTTTATTTAGTAAAGTGCTATCTCCCCGCTTAATACCTTCGAGCTTAATAGGAGGAGCTTCGTACAATTGCCTAGCCATATCAACATAGCTTTCGAATCCCGCGTTAAAAGCTATACCGTTCATTACATTTTCGGTCTGCTCGAAGTAACCTTGAAGGCTTCTCTCTTCAGCTCGGTTAAGTCGCCCATAAACCTCCTCCTTAAATTCTTTACCTACCGCATTCATAAAGGTGCCTAGATGTTTAAGGTTCTGCAGTAGACTCTTAAGCATCTGAGCACTCTCGGTAAAGTTAAAGTTCTCATAAAATGCTTTCGAGGCAGCTACAAGTCCCTTAAGATTACCGCTTAGACCACTCTCCCTATCATTCCACGCTTCTTTTATAGAATCCGAAAGACGATTGCGGTCATTAACATTAAGTGGTTTCCCATCCGCAGTAAACAGGTCAGGATGGTTCTCTCTTAGCTCGTCATTGAGCCTATTGTTTCTCTCAGCATTCTTAACCTGCCTATCGTGTCTCTTTGTATCGAGAATAATACGCTCATTCAGAGAGCCTATCGCGAAATCCATGTATAATTGATTGACCTCATCAAGGGACATAGTCGATACATCACGAAGGCGCTGATACGCTAAAGCCTGAAACACTAATTTCTTTTCGGGAGTTGTAAGCTGAGACAAGGACTCTTGCTCACTCTGTAATGTCTCGATACCTTTAATGTATTTAGACAATGCATCTACGGCCTCAGGGCCATCAAGAATCTGAGAGATTTCTATGATAGCCGTCTCATTCGTCTGCATCGCAGCCTTGAGTGTCTTAGCAAAGACACCCGCAAAATCTCTTGCGTCTGCACCCACACGTCCGGCTTTATCTTTGTTGCCCTTTATGGAGAGTCTAGCCTTGGTATCTTTCATAGCTAAAGTATACAGGTCTTTGAGTACCTGCTTCTTTATCTTATTGTTCTGAACCTCCACCTGCTTAAGTACATATTCCATGTCAGCAAGGAGGCTTGCCTCAGTCGCTTTCGCTACCCTAGAATTTAGCTTGTTTATTTGTGAATTACTGTAAGTCCCTGACTTAGGTAGCGTCTCTTTAATAAATGTAGTCAGCGCTTTCTTAGCCTGCTGAAGGGTTGCTGCCCCTTTCGCTCGTTGGCGTATGTTATTTCTAATAGCACTGACCTGTTGGCTTATATCCTTTGATGCTGTTATACCAAGAGACCTATCGAAGGCAGAGATTAGTTTTTCCCGTACCGCAAGTGGCTGCTTTTCAAAAGCTATATTCTCTGTGAGAAGACGCATCGCCTCCGCTCGAAGTTGACTTCGAGTTGGTGTAGGCTTTATCTCCTTACCATCCTTAGTTTTCTCAGGCTTTTTAGCCTTGACCTCCTTACCATCCTTGGTCTTTTTAATTGGAGGTGTATAGTTCTTGATGTACTTTTTTAATCCCTTGCGTACATCTGTAAATATTTTACGGCCAACATTCATTCCGCCCACTGCGTTACCAAACTCTGCAGGAACCTGAACACTCTTAGTGTAAGCCTCGAAGAGTGCATCATTAATTTGCTCAGCTGTGTGAGCACCTCTGTTAAGGAGAAGCTTTTTAATTGCCGCATCAGAGTATCCGCGCTCCCTTCCCATCTCCACGACCTGAGTTAAGGATGCATCCTGATTAGGTCCAATCATAAACTGAACGGAGTCCGACAGCCTAGCAACCTCAGCCTGAGCAAAGATTTCATTCTCCGACATCAGGTCAACGACAACTGCACTAGAGAACTCGTCAAGAGTTAAGTTCTGAAGGTCCGCAGAAGAGATGTTAGATATACCAACAAGCCCCTTTACAAAATTAAATAAGTCATTGAGCCATGTCTTGAAACTTCTCTGCTGTGCAGCTTTAACAAATGACTCTCCTTTATTTCCAATGGCTAAGGCAAGCGCCTCCTCTAATACATAGTCATTTATCTCCTGCTCAGTAGACCCATTCCTCTTCATCCTCTTAAGGATACGGATGTAATCGGCGCTCTCTTTTACCTGACGTACATAGTCAGAGTCAGCGACAAGCTCTATACCTCTACGGTATGCCTCAGGATTTAACTCCTTAGCTGTGTTCATCCACAGGTGACCGAACTCGTGAACGGGTGTGTTGTAATTCTCTAGTGTTGGGTTAAGAAAGACAGTGCCATCGACGACAGCACCATATACCTTTTGGGTTTGAGTAGTAAGCCCCTTAGTTCCCTGCTCCTTAACCATAGCGTCAAACTCTTTCTGAGTTGTGACTACTTCCACTCCGGGGAAGGCGCTACTTAACCTAGATACAAAAGCTTCGACATCAGAAAGTGCGGGAGCATTCACTTCCGCAACATCGGTTGCCGTCATCATAGCACTACGGTAAGCATTAGACCTAGCTGTAGCAGGGCTAACGGTACCGCCTTTCTTCTCTGATATAATAGCCCCGTAGTTCGCTTCTATAAATTCACGAGCATTATCATCGACACTTATGGTTCTATTTAGGCTATCAATTATTTTGTCCTTGCTATTATAAGTCTCTATAGTACGTGTGTTATTAGGCTCATCCTTAACCTTAACGGTAGTAGTAACACCGTCCATATCTACCTCGTACACATCTCTCTCACCTATCTGCTCAGCTACCTTTTTGTTAATGATGTCCTGCACCTCAGGCATTACACTCCAAAATGGAGTGGTTTCCTCTAGTACAGCAACCACACGTCCTCGAATATAAAAGGGATAGTTCCGATGTGTAGGTATGCCTTCCGCCTCCTGCTCTTCAACGGTCATAAGGGCATCATCAAGATTATCCATTGTAATCTTATTGCCTTCCTTATCTGTTACCTCAAGGACAACAGTCATAGCTCCCATAGGTAAATCAGCTACAGCCTGTTCAGCATTGGCAGCACGGATGCTCTCTAGTGTAATCCCCTCTGACCTTAACCTTTTAAGGTACTCGTTCTTAGGGTTTGTCTTCTCGGTAGGGAATATAACTTTAGTAATATCTGCACGTAGGTCTACGCCAAGCTTCTCAAATGCGTTTACAAACTCACCGGAATTCTTTACCGTCTGCGCCATCTCATGAACCTTCTCAGTACGTCCCGGCTCACCTTTCCTATTAAATTTTCGCTCCTGTATTCGCTGCATCATATCAGCAAATACCTGCGGGCCATCCTCTAAAGAATTTATTAATCCCATAGCGTACTCAAGCGAGACCACGTTAGAATCAACAGCGCTAGGAAGCATATTAAATACCACGGTATAGTCGCCAACAGCAGCGCCTCGTATGATACTCATAGCTGCACTCTTGTCAATGGATGCCCAAGCAACCTTACCGAAGATGCCTTCCTGAAGAGAGAAGAATGGTCCACCCATACTACCATCAGCCACCTTAAGTTGGTCGGCCATAGCAAGGTTAACAAGCTTACCTTCTAGAAATGATAAAGGCACCCGCGCTACCTTAGCTACTAGCTGCCCGTTCTCCTCTACTATGATAGGAATAGTCTCCATAACAGGAGGCTCTACTAGAGATGCCTCTGATTCAAGATTGGCCTCATCCATAAGGCGCTTCATGCTATCTATCTCCTCCTGATTAACCTTGGTGTCCACCTGTAATTGGAACTGCGTAGGAGTCTTGGCTTCTGACTCAGCAATGAGTCTCTCTTGACGAGTAAAATTAGATGACCATTCTCCAATGGCCTTACCCCACATAGCCTCGTTCCTATAGTTCTCAATCAATGGCTTCTTAGCATCATTCTCGATAGTCCTAAGCTGCTTGTTGAGCGAACGAAGCTCAGCGATAATCTTTTCAGACTTAGGGTTCTTC
>TARA_R110002167_G_scaffold83817_6_pt1 | contig 11892 bp, 8 predicted proteins | sample TARA_R110002167 | Tara Oceans TARA_R110002167 (sample SAMEA4398238) | marine metagenome | biome: Polar Biome; feature: [MES] marine water layer (ENVO:01000295) within the mesopelagic zone...; material: water (ENVO:00002006), including particulate matter (ENVO:01000060) such as...... | reverse complement strand
TGAACGCTTCCTGGTAACCGACAGCGCGCAGCTTGCTAATATCGGCCTGGGTAAAGCTCTGATAGGAACCCTTGAGATGGTCGGGGAAGTCGATGTATTCGATCTCGCCCTTGGCGTGGAATTTAATCACCGAGTCGGCAACATCCTTGAACGACTGGCTGCGACCGGTTCCCAGATTAAAGATACCGGAATGCTCGGGGTGATCCATAAACCAGAGGTTGGTCTTGACCACATCACCGACATAGACGAAATCGCGCATCTGCCCGCCTTCGCCATAGCCGTCGTAGCCGCCGAACAGCTTGGGATTTTCGCCGCGCTCGATCTGGCCGTTGTTGTGGAAGGCGACACTGGCCATGCTCCCCTTGTGTTGTTCGCGAGGGCCGTAGACATTGAAGTAGCGGAACCCCACCACCTGCGAACCCTGATGGCGCGGCAAAATTTTCCGAACGTACTGATCAAACTGCCACTTGGAATAACCGTAGACGTTGATCGGCCCTTCGTAGGCCAACTCCTCTTTGAAGATCGCTCCCTTGCCGTAGGTCGCTGCCGAGGAGGCATACAGGAACGGCAGTTGACGCTCCAGGCAATAGTGCAGCAAGGTTTTGGAATAGGCGTAGTTATTCTCCATCATGTATTTGCCATTCCACTCGGTGGTGGCCGAGCAGGCACCTTCATGGAACACCGCCTGGACCGAGTTGAACAGTTCGCCCGCTTTGATCCGGAGCAGAAATTCATCTTTGTCCAGGTAGTCGGCAATCTGGCAGTCCTGCAGATTCCAAAACTTGTGCCCATCGCTTAGATCATCGACCACCAGAATATCGGTGATCCCACGTTCATTAAGCCCTTTGACAATATTGCTGCCGATCATGCCGGCGCCACCGGTAACGATAATCATGAACCTGTATTCTCCTCGTTGGTACGGATGCGCCGCACGCTGTTGGTGGCGCAGCCGTTATTGTTCCCAGCACCGTCGGTATGGATACTCATGAGCCGGTATTCTCCTCGCTGGTACGAATTCGTCGAACAATATTGGTGGTGGAGCAGCCATCCAGAAAGCCAAGGATGATCACTTCACCGCCGTTGTTAATGATAGCTTCACCACCCGCAACATCTTCTGCCATGTAGTCGCCGCCTTTAACCAGAATGTCGGGAAGCAGCTCCTTGATCAGTTCTGCCGGGGTGTCATCGAGCGAATCTTTGCCGAAAGGGACTACCCAGTCGACGCTGGCAAGACCTGACATCACCGCCATCCGTTGTTCGAGCTGATTGATCGGCCGCTGCGGGCCTTTGAGTCGGGAAACCGAATCATCGCTATTGATCGCGACGATCAGCTTGTCACCCAGCGAACGCGCCTGCTGCAGGTACTGGACGTGGCCCGCATGCAGAATGTCGAAGCAGCCGTTGGTCATCACCACCTTTTCACCGCGTGCATGGGCAGCCTGGATCTGACGTTTCAGCGCATGGATGGACACGATCCCCGTCTCTTCGATCGCCTCACCCAGAATTGCTCGATTAAGCTCTTCGGGGCTTGGGGTTGCGGTACCCATCTTGGCCACCACGATACCCGCCGCCAGATTGGCCAGGCGGGTCGCATCCTCGATCGACTCGCCAGCGGCCATCGCCACCGCCAGGGTACCGATCACGGTATCGCCGGCACCGGTGACATCAAAGACCTCCTGCGCCACGGTGGGGATATGCAGCTCTTGATCCGCTTGAATCAGCGCCATTCCACGCTCGCTCCGGGTGACCAGGACCGCATCCAGTTGGCAGGATACGCGCAAAGCCCGGATCCGCTCGACCAGGTCGGTTTCATCTTTCCACCAACCGGCAACGGCTGCGAACTCCGACTCGTTGGGGGTGATCAGGGTTGCGCCCGCATAGCGGTTGAAATCAGTACCCTTAGGGTCGACCAAAATCTGTTTGCCTGCCGCCCGGGCATGGGCGATCATCGCCTCAATCTCATCTAGACAGCCCTTGCCGTAATCGGAAAAGACCACCAGATCACAATCGCTCAGGCAGCTGTCAAAACGACTCAGCAGCTGAGCGTGGTCGTAGTCTTCAAAGCCGTCTTCAAAGTCGAGCCGGATCAATTGCTGGTTGCGGCTCATTACCCGCAATTTAGTGATGGTGTCAGAGCCCTCGACGGTTTCAAATTCGCACCTGACGCGCGCGGTTTGCAACTGAGAACGCAGGCTGTCTGCCGCTTCATCCTTGCCGACCAGCGCCAGCAGGGTGGCGCTTCCGCCCAGGGAGGCAATGTTCAACGCAACGTTGCCGGCCCCGCCTGGGCGCCCTTCGTGCTTGTTGATATGAACAACCGGAACGGGGGCTTCGGGTGAAATGCGCTGGGTCTGGCCATGCCAGTAACGATCCAACATCAGGTCGCCGACGACCAGCACGCGAGCGGTGGAAAAATCCGGAATATAAAGCTGCATAGGTAGAGTCTGCGCTAATTAATATAAGGGAATGTAGGTACAGGGCTTAAGGGTTGCTTGGTGCCAGCTCCTGGTCAATGACCTCGCACAACCAGTGACCGATAAAGATATGCGCCTCCTGAATCCGGGCCGTTTCATCATCGGCCACAATCACAGCCACATCGGCCATTTGCTTTAGCATGCCGCCGTCGCGGCCCAGCAGCGCCGCAGACTTAATACCCATCTTCGCGGCCTGCTCAATCGCTTTGATAATATTGGCGCTATTGCCCGACGTGCTAATGCCGATTACCAGATCACCGGGGCGAGCCAGCCCCTCAACCTGGCGTGAAAAAAGGGTGTCAAAACTGTAGTCGTTGCTGTGGGCTGTGATCAGCGAACTGTCGGTGGTCAGCGCAATCGATGCCAACGGACCGCGTTCGGCTTTGTACCTAACCATCAATTCGGCTGCAAGGTGCTGCGCATCAGCTGCACTCCCGCCATTGCCCATCCAGAGCACCTTGCCGCCGTTGCGTAAACAATCGATGATCGCCTCGGCCAGCTGAATAACCTGCGGAGCCAGTGCAGAGATTCGTTCAAAGGCTTGCTGATGGCGTTTTAACGCCCCCTCAAAGCTATTAATCACGTTGCTGTACTCCCGTGGATGCTAAAAATGACTAAGTATAACAGAGCCCTTTGCAGACTGTTAAAACCTATCGGATTACTGAGGCCTGCGCTTGACAGTTTGTATCAGAAAAGATTAAATACGCGCCTTCTTGCATTGCCCGGATAGCTCAGTCGGTAGAGCAGAGGATTGAAAATCCTCGTGTCGGCGGTTCGATTCCGTCTCCGGGCACCAACACTTCTTCGTAGTATCGGTACCTTACACACCTTCCTGCTTTAACTTACGCTACAGCTAATTTCTCTATGTAGGTGTAATGTAGACACCTGAAATATCCTCAATACATTGATCTATAATGCTTTTCTGCTTGGTTATGTTGTACCGCTCTGGTTTGCCCGCTGCTCCTTTTAGTGACGCCGACTGCTGAAGTTGGCCTCCTCGGTCTAGTGGGCATGGATTTTGATTTTTGCTCCTTGTCCAACATAACGCTTGGAAAAAAAATTACCGGACGGCTATCAAGAGACATGGGATAGGTTGGCTCAACTGGCGGGGTCAGTGGTGTACATACATGCCTCTACTTTAGCAAACGTAACTATTTTGCCAGAAGCTAACTTATCCACATAAATGCCACTACAAGAAAATCAGCTTAAATTGCCTACAGGGCTCACCATTACTGTGGATAACGCGTGAGAAGTGGATAAATCAGGGGGGGGGTAATTGTCGAACTCTGGGGCGCCGGAACTACCTCCGATATCGGTCATGGCATTAGCTGCTTGGGGATGCAGCCAACGCACCAGCGTTTCTACCCCTGTGGCCAGACCAGAGTCAATGGCGACCTTGGGCTGGAACAAGTCGGCCTGAAGGTATGGCTGAGTTTATCTGCCAGTATCGATTTTAGCTGTGCGGGTGCAGCGGGCTTGTGCAGAGCCCCAAACACATTGAGCTTGTGGGACTTGGCGAGTTTTTCCACGCTCATGAGAATACGTTGATCCTCGCCACTGACTCGCACCAGGCCGCCAACATAATGGATACGTTCTAAATTGCGCACGAATTCCACGCCGTCCATCTCCGACATCTGCAAATCACAGAATATCAGCTCGACAGGCTTGGCGCTGTGCTCCAACTCAACTAGGGCGTCTTTAGCTTGCTGATGGGAGATAATATCCGCAAAACCCAAATTTGCCAGTTGCTTTGCAAGCAGCTTGAGCACCAAGGGTTCGTCATCAATGAGTAGACTTTTTATGGCTCCTGTCTCCAGTCTCCAGTCTCCTGCTTCCTGCTTCCGGTTGATCGAGAAAATCGGTGATCTCAGCCGTCACTACTTCCAAAGTTGTTTCGATTTGCGCTATGTGCTGCGCAGTAGATGCCTTGTCTTCGACCCTGCAGGCGTTTTCCAGTCCCGCGCACAGGTCGCCAAGCGCCAATGCGCCCACAGAACGTGACGAGGATTTGAGTTTGTGGGCGGTGGCCGCGACATGACTGGTATTACCAATATTAAAATCTGCACGTAGGTCGTTGGTCAGTTGCTGGGCTGATGCGAGATAGTCGACGAGCAACTCCCGCACAATGTCCTCGTCATCACCCACCAGGTTTTTTAGTACCGCCACGTCGATTGCGGTGGTAGATGCCTGTCTGTCGACCGCAGAGGGCAGTAATGATGCACCGGTTTCATCAATTGCAGGCATCCACATCATCAGCGCGTCGCTGAGGAGATGGAGCTGCAGCGGCTTGGTTAGATACTCGTTCATGCCCGCTTTCGTAGCGCGTTTTGCCTCACCTTGGAGCGCATTGGCAGTAAGTGCCAATACAGGCATATGCTGTCCTTTTGTCTCTTCTCGCCGAAGGATTTTTGTAAGTGTGTAACCATCCATTTCCGGCATGTGTAGATCGGTTAGCAGCAAGGCATAGTCACCTTTGCGCCACATTTCAAGGGCTTCGACACCGTTACTGGCAATTTCTGCCGCATAGCCAAGCAAAGAAAGCTGTCGCAAAATAACCTTCTGATTGATCGCATCATCTTCGGCAACGAGGATCAGCCGTCCCTGGGCTCGCGCCTCTGCAACAGAGGGGGGTATTAGCTGTTCAGTGGCCAACAAATCCGTAACGGCGTCCGGGTAGATTGTTTCGGGAGAGGCCCTACCTGCCGCCACCGCCACGGCGTGCAACAGGGACGTCTGTCGCAGGGCGTCACCATCCATCGTAACTATGCCGGGTGCCTCCACTCGCACTCGTCGGCGCTGCCCCCAGGTAATTAGCAGGTAGCGCGTGTTGGGAGCAACGTCGAAAGCCGCATGCAGTGCATCGAGCGGGATCGACAGGCATTTACGTCCCGTGTCCTGAATGATCACCACTGCTGAGTCCAGCTCTGCCGCCCGTTGTGCTGCAGCACTCAGGCTCTCCGCTCGCTGCACAGCTGCGCCCGCATATTCGAGATAGATACATAAATCATCGGCGTTAATCTCTGGGCCAGCCACCAGAATACACTCCAGTCCGCTAAGATCTTGCAGAAAATGACTCGTACTTGCTTCCACTGCTTCAATCGGCAGAGTAACCGTGAAGCTGGAATACTGGTCCAGCTCACTTGCCACTGTGATCTCACCCTGCATCAGTTCCACTAGCCGCTTGGAGATGGCCAGGCCCAATCCGGTGCCCCCAAAGCGCCGCGTGGTAGAGGTCTCGGCCTGACTGAAAGAAGTGAAAAGATTAGCCAGTGTCTCGGGTGTCATGCCGATACCGTTGTCTCTGATCGTAACGTGTAGGCGTCCAGAGACGGTATCAGCCATTCTCACTCGTACTTCCACCCGGCCCCTATGCTGCTGTCGTGCGCTGCTGAACTTGACCGCATTGCCCACCAAATTGTAGAGCACCTGGCGCAGCCGGGTAGCGTCGGACCAGATCTGTTTGGGTATATGGGGGTCGATGAACAGCAAGAGGTCGACGTCTTTGCCATCGGCCACCGGCAGGAGTGAATTGCAGACACCTTCGACGACAGCCGTCACGTCAACCGGTACCCGCTCCAGCTCCAGTCGGCCGGCTTCGATTTTGGAGAAGTCCAAGATATCGTCAATCAATGTCAGCAAGGAAAAGGCGGAATCGTGGATGGTGTTGAGCGCATCGGCCTGGTCCTCGGCCAGTTGGCTGTGTGAAAGTACCTCCACCATGCCGATGACACCATTCATCGGGGTACGGATTTCGTGGCTCATCGCAGCCAGGAAGGCCGACTTGGCACGGTTGGCCTGTTCGGCCTCTGCTTTGGCCTGCTCGAGCTGCTGGTTGGTAGCTCTGAGTACCGCTGTACGTTCGTCGACCCGTTGCGCAAGATGCTTGCGTTCGCGTTCGACCACCAAATTAGCCGCCTGCCGTTCTTTCACTTCTTTTTCCAACTCGCTCATTACACGTTTGCGCTCCGTCACGTCACGCGCCATGGCGATGCAACGCTGCTGCTCCGTGGACGACACCATGTACTGGATGGTGATCTCTACCGGGATGTCGTGACCGTCCATGTGGCGGTGCAGTGTGTCGAGGTGAAGGCTGTTGTGTTCACCTCGCAGGAGCGGTGCAAGCATCTCCCGGAGCTGTGCCTCGTTGACTGTTGGTTTGATATCCACGGGGGTCATGGTGAGCAACTGCTCGCGCGAATAGCCGAGTTGGCGGATTGCACCCTCGTTCACGTAGCTGAAGCGCAGTGTCACGGGATCAAAGATAAATGCGCCATCATCAGTCGCATCCAGCATGCTCATTGCCACGCGCATGGCTTGTTCTGCGTGCACGCGCTCGCTGATATCACGCACGGCAGCCGCGACCAGCGGGCCATCCTCCGATTCCATCGGACTTAAGCTGATTTCTACGGGAAATGTCGTACCATCCTTGCGCAACGCACGCAGCTCTTTCTGGGCCCGGCCCATACTGCGAGACGTAGCGGATTGCAGGAATCCTTCGCGTAGTTTGCCGTGTCCGGCCCGGAAATCCATTGGTATGAGTAATTCCACCGGTTGCCCCAGTAGCTCTGTGCGCTGCCAGCCGAACAGTCTTTCGGCCTGCCGGTTCAACTGCACGATAGTACCGGTACGATCGGTCATTACAATGGCGTCGGGGGCGAACTCGAAAAGGTCGGAGAGGCGCTGCGCGTTGCGCCGCTCCTCGGTAACATCGCGCATGACAGCCACTGCTCCTAAACTTTGACCACTGTCATCCAGCAAGGGACCGCCGTTGGCGAGTATGAGGCGCGGTTTTTTGCCGTCAATGCAGATACTCATCTCTGCGTCGGATACTTGCTCGCCGCGCAGGGCACGCAGTAGTGGAATCTGTTCCGTTGGCAAGGGGGTAATGCCATCTATTTTGAAGAGCTCGTAATGCCTGGCCCACTCTTCGGGAGGAATTGCACGCAGGTCCGCGCCATGCCATTCACGCGCGCTCTTGTTAAACAATGTCAATATGCCTTTGGGGTCGCAGGCCACCACGCCCTCAACTAGGCTTTCCAAGAGCACGTGATTCAGGTGTTCCTGGCGCTGCAGCTCGGCGGTGCGTTGTTGTACACGGCGCTCGAGGTGGGTATTGAGCTGACGGATTTCCTCATCGGCTTCGCGCTGCGCAGTAATATCGCGAGAAACACCCAGCAGACGTTCCGGCATGCCGTTACTGTCCAGAATCGGGGTGATGATCACGTCCCACCACTTTGGTGTGCCTTTCCGTGTTGGAGTGAAACCGGTGAAACGCCCGGTACCACCGGCGCACGCGTCCACTAAGGCGCGACGGGCGAGCTTGCGGTCTTCGGCTGGCCAGAAAGTGACCCAGTCAGCATTGCTGATTGTCTCGAAATCATCGACCTCCATCAGCTTGCGCCCAGGCTCGGCCATGTCCAACAGGCGACCGTCGAGGCTAAGTACCTTCAGACAGTCGGGCGAGCTCTGCACGATCGAGCGATTGTACTCTTCGCTGGCCATAAGCGCGTGCTCGGCCTCCTTGCGCAGGGTGATTTCTTTTCGAAGACTTAGAGAGCGCTGCCGGGTGATGGCAAGCATCCAGCTAATAACAAACAGTAGTGCACTGAGAAACAGCCCCACGAAAGAAGTGCTGTGGGCGAATGAAAAAACAGGCCCAGCTTCGAAAACGGGGGTTGAATGAAAGGTGATCGTCCATGGTTGACCCGCGATGTTAATTGAGGCAGTCGAAATGAACTTCGGCTCGCGACCTGCAGGATCGAGTTTAAGCTCGGCATCACCATCGTAAAGCAGCGCGCTGTCAGCGACCTGCTTGCCATCATAAATGTTAAAGCTAATTCTCGAACCGCGTTCCTGCAGGATGCCGCGCATCAGGTCGTTAGTGCGAAACGGGCTGTAGACGTAGCCGAGCAAGGTTTCACGGCGTGAATCCAGTGTGGCTGGTATGCCCGGCGTTGTGTAAACAGGCAGGTAGAGAAGAAAGCCCGCCTGCTTCTCTTCGGTGATTTCCTGGACCAGCTCAACCTTTCCCGAAAGCGCAGCTGTCCCGGTGTTACGCGCCCTTTCCATGGCCTCTCGGCGGACCGGTTGCGAGAACATATCGTAGCCGAAGGCCTGGCGATTGCGTTCGTCAAAGGGTTCAAGGTAAATAATCGACGTGTATTCCTCTCGCTCACCCGCTGGCCTTACGCTGTAGTCTGGAAATCCCTCAGCCTGGATCTGACGAATATGTTCCGCCATATCGGCTGGACGGATTCGCAAGGAAAAGCCTGCGCCCTGGGTTCCAGGAAAGTGTTGGTCAAGCTGCAGTGTGGCGACATAGTCGTGCCACTCGCGTCGGGTGACCTGCGAAGAGGCGTGGAAAAGCCCTGTCCCGCCCCGCAGCACTTGCACGTATGCCGACATGCGGTTCTTGATACGGGATTCGATTAGCTGGGCTTCGTCGTTAAAGCGTTGCGCAGCGTGGTCGTTGACGTAGTGCTCGGTGAAATACCATGCACCCGTGGTTGCCGCCAAAGACAGGAGCAGCACGGTTAGAGGGACGAAAAGATGTTTTGGCACATGGTAACCCATTGTTTTTATTCTAGCTCCTTTGTTATCGTCCTTTCAGCATGCCGTCGATCCAAGCCCTGTCAACATTAAAGCCACCCCAATTTTACGCTTCCGGGAGCTCTGCTTGTTTGTATTGACAGCCTCTCATGATAGCCGCTCAAATTGAGTCTGACACACTACTTGCTTATGGTTTAGGTATTGGGTCTAAACTATAAGCAAGAATTAAAGGTTATGCGTGAGCTTTGCATAACTACTGAGAAACCGCATAAAAAACGATTAATCATAGGCTGAAAAATTATCGTAATACAGTAACAAAAATGCCGTGGAAGAATGTTCCCCAACTTGGTTTAGCGGACGCGCTGTTATCGGAACATCTCTCTAAACGCGCTCGATAATGTCCATCAAATACTCAATTGGTCAGAGATAGAGGCTACGCTATCCGTCTTGTTCCCAGCAAACAGGGTAAACCTGCGTTCCTTCCGTTGATGATGTTTATGCAAACATATCCAAAGTTAGGCTCTGATTATCTGCTCAGCACTACCTCTGATACAGTCCCACTTTAACGCTACACTGATATCCTTAGAGGGATAAACTCAAATACATCGCTGCCACTAGCAAATGGAATGCGCGCCCACAATGAAAGACCTCAACGAACACAAAAAAATAGCCGTTCTTATTGATGCTGATAATGCCCAGCGCTCGAAGATCAAACACATCCTTGATGAACTATCTGGGCACGGCCATATCGTTGTTAAAAGAGCTTATGGTGACTGGTCCTCAGAATACCTGAAAAATTGGCGCACCACTCTCAACGAGCTGGCCATTCAACCATGCCAGCAGTTCGCCTATACAACCGGAAAGAACTCGACAGACGGCGCGATGATCATCGATGCCATGGATCTGCTGTATTCAGACCGCTTTGACGCCTTTGCCATCATTAGCAGCGACAGCGACTTCACCAGCCTTGCCTCAAGGCTGAAGCAGTCCGAAATCTATGTCTTCGGGTTCGGCGAGAAGAAGACCCCAATATCCTTCCGGAACGCGTGCGACGACTTTATCTTCACCGAGATCCTTGGCGACCAGCCAACCGAAGGCATCGTCGATAACCCAGAACTAGATCAAATTAAGAAACTGCTGATCAAAGCATGGCGGGAGAATGCCGATGACGAGGGCTGGATGAATATGGGCCACGCAGGAAGCCTCCTAAAGCGCCAGCGGCCTGACTTTGATCCAAGAACCTTTGGATCAGCTAGCTTCAAAGACTTCCTTTTGTCTCTCGGAAGTGGGATCAACGTCGAGCGAAAACAACGAGGAAACGGTACCCCCTACATGTATACCGTAACCAACTAACTTTCATACTTATATAAAGCCCTTGGTAACAGCTAGAGCCTCTTGGTTCTGGGGCTGTTTTATTTTCCCCGCGATACCCCTGAACATCGAAATAAAACCCCGTCGATACAAGAGAGTGGTAAGTGTTAACCCTGGCGTAAAAGCGTCCCACGGCCCTATGTGCATAGCGCAAAACCATCTCGAAAGCTGACCAACCAGCCAGTTCCATCAATGCGTTTATGCGGGTTCCTTTTTGTACGCGTCAGGATGCCCCGGTATGCCGCAGGGGCCATCAACTGGCGCTGTATAATTTATTGTGCAGCGCAGCAAAAGAGTTATTGACAGTTTGATCTATTGCTACTAATCTTCTCTATAGAAAATGCTGCAACGCACAAACAGTTTGGAGAAGCTTATGTACCAGGATATCGTAGAAAACATGAAAACCCAGATGAAGCCTGTTATGGATCTGGCTGAAACCAACAAATCAACGTTGGAGGCTTTGGCGACGCTGCAGAAGAACACCATGCATGAAGTGATGAAAACTGGCATGGATCAGTTTCAGGCGCTGGCGCAGTGCAAAGACCCTAAGGTTGCGATGGAGCTGCAGGCTAACTTCTACAAGGAGTTGAGCGCTAAGATGACCAGTACCACAGAGCAGAGTATTGCTGCCATGACGACGGCTAAAGACGCCTTTACTGCAGCAATAGACGTTGCGGCTAAGAAGACTGTTGCTGACGTCGAGACGGCGGTGAAGAAAGCTTCAGGTAAGTAATTACTGACTGCTTGTGCTAGCAAGCAGCATCTAGAAAAAAACATACAAAGCCCCTGGTTGGATGACTCCGGCCAGGGGCTTTTTTGTTTTTAGCCCTCCAGCAGCAAAATCAGTAGTACGGTTATCGCCGCGATGCCTAGCGCTTTAATGCCGCTCCAGATCAGACTGCTGGTGCCTACCTGGGCGAGAAACATCCCCAGCAAAAAGATCTCCGCGAAGGCGACCCCGATAGCCATAACCATCGGGCTATAGATCATCGTTAGCCCTGCTTGCGCCAGCCATAGCGGCGCGATAATAAGCAGGGCGAAAAAAAAGGGCGACAGTCCGTTTACCAACGCGATGAGTACTGGAATGACGCGCGCCGCGGTGCTTTGAATGCTGCTATCAAGATCCGTGACCATAGCTCTTTGCAATTCGGCCAGTTCGTGTTGACGCTCGGCGGTTTCACTCAGATAAGCACTGCTGAAGCCGCTCATGCAGAGGGCTACGGCGGTTCCCACGCAGGCGTGAATCACGACTGATAAGTCCACCTCGGCACTGAGGTAAAATCCGGTGTTAAGGCCGAGCAGGGTCAGGGCGCCATCAAAACTGTTGACGACAAAATAGCGCCGCATGACCCCCTGAGAGCGCGAGACGCTGATAATAAAAGCTAGCTTTTGGAATGGATTCATCCGCTCAGTCGCTGTTGACCTCGACCTCATCGATGCTGTGTAGCGAGGCGCCCATTTCGGTCATCGACGCCTGAATCTGATCAAACAGCAGCTC
>TARA_R110002167_G_scaffold21007_6_pt1 | contig 11911 bp, 8 predicted proteins | sample TARA_R110002167 | Tara Oceans TARA_R110002167 (sample SAMEA4398238) | marine metagenome | biome: Polar Biome; feature: [MES] marine water layer (ENVO:01000295) within the mesopelagic zone...; material: water (ENVO:00002006), including particulate matter (ENVO:01000060) such as...... | reverse complement strand
CGCGGGGCGGGGTGGGGATGTCGGCGGCCCGACAGGCCTTGGCCAGGCCGACATCGGAGACTCCGAGGCTGCGGGCGACGGTGCAGATCGGCTCAGCCCAGACGCGGTCGTAAAGGGCCTGACGAGTGAAGACGTGGTGAGGCATGAGGGCTCCGGAGTGCGGCTGGACACACGTTGGGGTCGTGTTACGGTTCAAGTGCGGAGGGCGTTTCGCTCTCGATAGCATCGGCGCGATTGCGCCCAGAGACCCGCATATGCTTCTGGCTCTCCACTATTTTGCCGCGAAACCGCGCCGCGGCCGCTGGACGGCGTGCCCGAACGTCAGCGTCGCGGCGTTTGCTCCCCAGTCTCCTCTCTCTCAAATCTGAAAGCTCGATCATGTCGACATCAGGCCAATTGGGCCGTCTGGAACGCGTCGACCTGCGCGATATCTGGCTCAGCGAAGCGGTGAATTTTACGCCGTGGTTGGCGCGCGAGGAGAACCTCCTCCTGCTCGGCGAAACGCTTGGTATCGACCTCGAACTCGAGGCGCAGGAGAAGCCGGTAGGGCCTTTTCGAGCGGACATCCTGTGCAAGGATGTGGGCACCGACTCTTGGGTGCTCGTCGAAAACCAGCTCGAACGCACCGACCACACCCATCTGGGCCAGCTGCTGACCTACGCATCAGGCTTGGAAGCGGTGACCATTGTCTGGATCGCGGCGCGCTTCACCGAAGAGCATCGCTCGACGCTGGATTGGTTGAACAAGATCACCGACGGCAGCTTTCGCTTCTTTGGGTTGGAGGTTGAACTTTGGCGCATCGGCGAGTCGCCCGCCGCGCCAAAGTTCAACATCATCTCCAAGCCAAACAACTGGTCGAAATCCGTTGCGCACGCGGCGCGCGCCATCGACGAGGCCGAGCTATCGGAGACCCGACTGAAACAGCGGGATTACTGGGCAGACCTGCACACCGTGCTGGATCAGAAGAAGGGTCCGATTAGCGGCAACCGTAAACCCCAAGCGCAGTCCTGGATGGGCTATCCGATCGGTCGCACGGGCTTCAACCTGGGCGCGGTGATGGTTCGTCCCAAGCGGCTGGTCAGGGCCGAGCTTTATATCGCCGGCGACCAGGCCAAGATGTTCCAGAGCTTGCTGAAGCAACAGGCGGAGGCGATCGAAACCGAACTTGGCTACCCCTTGACGTGGGAAGAGTTGCCCGATCGCCGAGATGCGCGTGTATCGGTGTACCTCTTCGACGCCGATCCCGACGACCCGCAGGACTGGGAGCGTCAGCACGGCTGGATGGCCGACCGATTGAACGACCTGCACAGGGTGTTCAGCCAGCGGGTGCGTCTGCTGACGTTGGACGGTGAGGAATGAGCGATACCGCCGGGCAATTGATCGATACCTCACCCATAGCTCCCAGGTTCTCAAGGGTTGAGCGGCTTGAGCGCGCATCTCTCCGCGCGGCCATGCTGATCCGCGGTCACTGGGAGGAGCTCGGCAACTCTGACACTCGCTATCTGGAAGCGCCGATTTTGCCGGACGATCTGACAGTAATCGGACAAAGCCACTCATGGTCCGGGAAAGGGCGTCGCGAGCACGTGATCCCGCGGTTGCTGGTGATCACGGAATGCCTACGCCTGCTCAAGGTGGGGGCAAACGATCAGATGTTGGCGACCTTCATCGCCGGGCATACCAAGATTGTTCGGATCAGCCGCGACGAGTGTGAGCGGCTCGATCGTCGAGCCGGCGTCGGCCTCGGCCTTCGTCAATGCATGCCAGCCGATTGGTCATTCGGCGACGACCCCTTCGCGCGTCTGACTGTGGCCGGCATCGCTTGGGATCCGATTACGATCCTGACGCCGTCGTCGGTGCCAGCGGAGGCGACCGCCAGATGATCCGGTCGGAAATTAGCCTCGGTGGCTCTGCCCAAGCCATCCGTTGGAGGAAACGCCAAAATTATGTCTGACGATTGGAAAGACCTGTTCGACAACTATGGCGTCAAGCGCGTGTCCCCGACCGACAAGTCGAGGTCGGCCTACCTCCCGAATGCAGCACAGCGACAAGCGATTTCCGCAGCAGGAATAGCCCCGGCCACTGTGCGACCTGCGCCCGGGTTTGACGTGACCTTGCTCTTCGAACAGCCGCCCAAGGTGGTGGAGGCGTCGTTCTACTATTCCCAACGCGCCAGTCCCGGTCGTGTAGCGGAACCCAGAATGGGTCACGAAATCATCAGCTCGTGGATGCAAGTCGGTGACCGGGTGGTCATTGGAAACATCGAACACCAGCTGTTTGCTGCAAAGCTTCATGGTGCGGCAGAAGCGTCCCTTGTCGACATTCAGGCGGCGGCTGGCAAAGCCGATGAGAAAACCATTTTCGAGCGCGCCCTGAAGGCCAAAGGCAAGCCAAAGAGAAAGCCCCGCATCCGGGACGACTTTGCCCGCAATGCATTTGTCGTTGCAGCGGCGTCGTTCAGAGCGGGTGGCATCTGCGATGTCCCCAGCTGTGTCTCGGTTCCCTTCAAGACCGAGTCCGGGACGAACTACCTCGAGGTGCATCACGTCATTCCGCTCGGTGAGGGAGGCAACGACGAGCTGGCGAACGCGGCCGCGCTATGCCCCCGCTGCCATCGAGAACTGCACTTCGGCCAAAACCGAGTGGACCTCCGGACCACACTGCTGAAACACATCGCCAAAACCTACGATTCGGTGACGGGGAGACGTATCGTAGTCGGCGGCGGAGTGTAGCCGAGCTAATCCAAGAACGCTGCCCGCGGGCGCTTGGTCTGCCTTGTCGCAAGTGAACCCGCACTGCTAGGCGTAGGGCCGATCATCAAAGGCGAATCTCGAATATGGAATCCAATATCGAAGCCGTTGAGAAGCGCCTCTGGACGGCGGCCGATCAGCTGCGGGCCAACAGCGACTTCGCCAGCAATGAATATTTCCTGCCGGTCATGGGCCTGATCTTTCTCCGCCATGCCTACAGCCGCTATCTGGCGGTGAAGCCCGAGATCGAATCCGGCTTGCCGAGCCGGGGCGGCGTGACTCGCGCCCTGACAAAGGAAGACTTCACCAGCCGGGGCGCGATCTTCCTGCAGCCGGAGGCCCAGTTCGACCACCTCGCCGGCCTGCCTGATGGGGCGGATCGCGCGGCGGCGGTTATCGCGGCAATGGAGGCGGTTGAGGGCGACTATGCGGCGCTGAAAGGCGTGCTGCCCAAGACTGAATACCAGCAGCTTGAAAACGAGGTGCTGGGCGAAGTGCTACGCATCTTCAATGACCCAGCGCTGCAAAGCGCCAAGGGGGACGTGTTCGGTCGCATCTACGAATATTTCCTGACCCAGTTCGCCGATCAGAGCGCCCATGACGGCGGCGAGTTCTTCACCCCGCCGTCGATCGTGCAGATGATCGTGAACGCCATCGAACCGGACCATGGCGCGGTGCTTGACCCTGCCTGCGGGTCAGGCGGCATGTTCGTGCAGAGCGCGCACTTCATCGAGAAGATGAAACAGGACCCGACCAAGGTCGCGACCTTCTACGGGCAGGAAAAGAACGCCACCACCATCCGCCTGGCCAAGATGAACCTGGCCGTGCACGGGCTGGAGGGACGGATCGAGCCGGGGATCACCTACCACGTCGATGCCCACGAGCTAGTGGGCAAGGCTGACTTCGTCATGGCCAACCCGCCGTTCAATGTGGACGAGGTTGACGCCGAAAAGATCAGGAAGGACCCGCGCCTGCCGTTCGGTCTGCCGGGCGTGAACAAGGCGAAGAAGGTCTCCAACGGAAACTACCTGTGGATCTCATATTTCTACAGCTATCTATCCGAAGCGGGCCGCGCAGGCTTCGTTATGTCGTCTCAGGCATCCAGCGCCGGCGGTGAAGAGGCCAAGGTCCGGCAGAAGCTGATCCAGACGGGTCACGTCGACGCGATGATCTCGATCCGGGGCAATTTCTTCTACACCCGCACCGTGCCTTGCGAACTGTGGATGTTCGACAAGGCCAAGGCGGCCGAGCACGCCGACAAGGTCCTGATGCTCGACGCGCGGCAGGTCTTCCGCAAGGTCACGCGCAAGGTCTTCGATTTCTCCCCCGAGCAGCTTCAGAACTTGGCCTCGATCTTCTGGCTCTATCGCGGGCAGGACGACCGGTTCCGCGCGCTAGTCGACGGCTATCTCAATCGAACGGCGGCCGAGGCGGTCGACAGTCTTTCGCTTCAGCCCGATTTCGCCGCCGCGCTGGAGGCAGTTCTCGAGGGTCTAGAAGACGACGCCGGGCTGACCGAGGCCGCGGCGCTGTTCAAGGCCGACTGGAGCGCCTTCACAGCGCGGGCGAAGGGGCAGGCTGCCGGTGACCTCGACATCGCCGCCCTGCACGCCAGACACGACGCGCTCGAACCCCTGGCCGAACAGTCCCGCGACCTCATCAAACAGATCGACCAGCTGTTCAAACTGGCGGACAAGGCGCACCGCGAGGGTGGCGGCAAACGAGGTAGGGCCAGCCCAGTCAGGGCGCTGGAGATCGCGCGGCTGGACTTGGTCGATCAGCTCAAACAGGTGCGTTACTTCCACCGGCACGCGCACTGGCTACTTAGCCGCTTTCCGGAGGCTCGGCTCGTGGCTGTGGTCGGCCTCGTCAAGCTGGTGGACCGGGCAGAGATTGCTGCCGAGGACTGGTCGCTGACTCCCGGCCGCTATGTCGGCGTGGCACCGGAAGAGGAGGACGAGGATTTGGATTTCGAAGGCGTGATGCGCGACATTCACATTGAGCTGGCCGGGCTGAACGAGGATTCGGCGGCGCTCGCGGTGCAGATCCAGAGCAATTTTGAGGGTCTGGGGTTGTGAGCTGGCCGAGTGTCAGGCTTGGCGAACACTTGGTGAAACTCGGAAGCGGAGTGACGCCCCGAGGTGGTGATAGCGTCTATGTCCCGGAAGGAACCGCGCTGATCCGTAGTCAGAATGTTTACAACAACAGATTTCACAACAATGGCTTAGCCTACATATCTGCGGCCCAAGCGGAGAAAATGAAGGGCGTTACGGTCAACGCCGGTGACATTTTGCTGAACATCACCGGCGACTCCGTTGCAAGATGTTGTGGAGTTCCGGAAGATGTTCTGCCAGCCCGCGTAAATCAGCATGTGATGATCATTCGACCGTGCCCAGGGTCGTTCGACCCAAGTTACCTCATCTATCAGCTTACAGGTCCTTTTTTCCAGTCTACGTTACTGTCAATCGCGGGGTCTGGAGGTACGCGTAAGGCTCTGACAAAGGCGATGATCGAGCGTCTCGAGATGCCGAAGCCTGAGATCGGCGAACAGCGGCGGATCGCTGCAATCCTCTCGGCCTACGATGATCTTATCGAAAACAACCGGCGAAGGATTGCCCTGCTAGAGGAGGCCGCGCGGCAGCTTTACAAGGAATGGTTCGTCCGCTTCCGCTTCCCCGGTTATGAACATGTCGAACTCGTCGATGGTGTGCCTGCGGGTTGGGAGCGACAGGCGATTGGCGAAGTCGCTGACGACATAAGCTACGGATACACCGCAAGCGCAGACGCTAATATTGATGGGCCAAAGTTCCTGCGAATAACTGACATCGTAAAAGGTCAGATTTCATGGCCTGATGTACCGCGATGCCCGATTGACGAACGTAAGGCGGCTCGTTTCGCGCTGGTGCCGGGCGACGTGGTGGTCGCGCGAACTGGCGCAACTACGGGCTGGGCGAGACGTATTGGCCGCGTTAGAGAACCCGCCGTCTTTGCTTCCTACTTGGTCCGCTTCCGATTCACAGACCTAATCAATCCGACATTGGCTGCCATCTTCATGGAGTCGGAAAGCTACAAGGCAATGGTTTGGGCTGGCATTGGGGGATCTGCGCAACCAAACGCCAGTGCGCAATTGCTGGCAAAGCCGAAACTACTTGTTCCGCCCCAGCAACTTCAGGAGGCTTTTGCGCGGGAAGTTGGAGCTGGTCAGCTATTGATTGACGTGCTGATGGAGCAGATTCATGGCCTATCTCGTGCCCGCGACCTCCTCCTCCCCAGGCTGATGAATGGGGCCATCACTGTATGACGGCGTTGAACGAAGACTCTCTGGTCCAGGCCACCATGGCCGACTACCTGGCCGAGGCGCTGGGCTGGGACAGTGTTTATGCGTTCAACACCGAAATCCTTGGCGCGGAAGGGTCGCTGGGGCGCGCCTCCGAGGCCGACGTTATCCTGACCCGCCATCTGGGCGAGGCGCTGATCCGACTGAACCCCGGCCTGCCACCCGCCGCCTATGCCGACGCCCTGCGCCAGATCACCGACGCGCCGCTGGCTAGTAGCCCGCTGACGATCAACCGCGACACCTACGGCCTGATCAAGGACGGGGTGCTGGCCAGCTTCCGCGATGCCAAGGGCGATCTGGTCAAACAGCGGCTGCGCTTGATCGATTTCACCGACGATCCAGTGAAGAACAATCACTTCCTGTGCGTGCGCGAACTGTGGGTGAAAGGGGACCTGTATCGCCGACGCGCCGACATCATTGGCTTCGTCAACGGCCTGCCGTTGCTGTTTGTCGAGTGCAAGGCGATGCACAAGGATGTGCGCCACGCCTATGAGCAGAACCTGTCCGACTACAAGGACACCATCCCGCATCTGTTCCACCACAACGCCTTCATCATCCTGACCAATGGGCACGAGGCCAAGATCGGATCGCTGTCCAGCAAGTACGAGCATTTCAACGACTGGAAGCGGCTGGACGAAGACGATCCGGGCGTGGTCGATTTGGAGACGATGCTGAAGGGCGTCTGCGCTAAGGCCAATTTCATCGACCTGCTGGAAAACTTCATCCTGTTCGATGACGGCGGCGAGCGGCTGATCAAGATCGTCGCCCGCAATCACCAGTTTCTGGGCGTCAACCGCGCCATCGCGGCGGTGAAGGATCGCAAGGCCCGCGACGGCAAGCTGGGCGTATTCTGGCACACGCAAGGCTCGGGGAAGAGCTATTCGATCGCCTTCCTGACCCAAAAGGTGCACCGCAAGATCGGTGGCAATTTCACCTTCCTGATCTGCACCGACCGCATTGATCTGGACGGTCAGATCTATGGCACCTTCGCCGGCTGCGGACTGGTCAACAACGACAAGGCCAAGGTGCGGGCGGGGACCGGAGAGGAGCTGAAGTCACTGCTGGCGGTGCAGAAGCCCTATGTCTTCACCCTGATCCATCGCTTCAATCAGGATGTCGATCCGGCCGATCCCTATTCGGACCGCGACGATATCATCGTCATCACCGATGAGGCGCACCGGACCCAGAACGGCCTGTTGTCGCTCAACATGCGCAATGCCCTGCCCAATGCCAGTTTCATGGGCTTTACTGGCACGCCGCTGATGACGGGCGATGAGATCACCCGGCAGACCTTTGGCGGCTACGTCTCCACCTACGACTTCCAACGGGCGGTCCAGGACAACGCCACCGTGCCGCTCTATTACGATGCGCGCGGCGACAAGCTGGGGGTCGCCACCGACGACCTGAACGAGAAGATCGCGGCCAAGCTGGAAGAGTTTGAGCTGGACGATCCGAACGTGACCGAGCGGCTCGAGAAAGAGCTGAAGCGCGAATATCACGTCATAACGGCCGAGAAGCGCCTGGACACCGTCGCTGCCGACTTCGTCGAGCACTACACGACCGGCTGGGAGACCGGGAAGGCGATGCTGGTTTGCATCGACAAGGTGACCTGCGTCCGGATGCACGCGCTGATCGTCAAGCACTGGGATGCGCGGATTGCCACGCTAGAGGCGGAACTAGCCAAGGCGACCGACGAACAGGACAGGGCGGATCGGCAGCGGCAACTGGCATGGGTGAAGGCGACCAAGGCGGCGGTGGTCGTTTCGGAAGAGCAGGGCGAGGTTGACCGGTTCCGCAAATGGGATCTGGATATCAAGCCGCATCGGGCGCTGATCAAGAACGGGTTTGAGACCGACGACGGCAAACGCATCGATCTGGAATCGGCGTTCAAGAAAGAAGACCACCCGTTCAGGATCGCCATCGTCTGCGCCATGTGGCTGACCGGCTTTGACGTGCCCAGCCTGTCGACGCTGTATCTCGACAAACCCCTGAAGGCGCACACGTTGATGCAGGCTATCGCCCGCGCCAACCGGGTCAATGAAGGCAAGAACAATGGCCTGATCGTCGACTATTGCGGCATCCTGAAGAACCTCCGCAAGGCATTGGCGACCTATGCCGGCACGACCGGGATGGGGCCGGGCGATCCAAACGCCCCGGGGCCGGAGGTCGACCCTGTCCGACCGCCGGACGAGCTGCTGGCTGATCTGGAAGAGGCGATCGCGGCCGCAGAAGGCTTCCTGTCTTCCCGCGACTTCCGGCTTCTCGACATCCTTGAAAAGACCGGCTTCGAGCGCAACAAGGCCATCATCGACGCCAAGGAGGCGGTCAACGAGAATGACGAAAGTCGCAAACGCTTCCAGATCATGGCGCGTGAGGTGTTCAAGAAGTTCAAGGCCTGTGTGAATTTCCGGGCCGTGAACGCCTTCCGCCAGCGGTTTGCCGCAATCCGGGTCATCTACAACAGCCTGGAGGAGGACGTTCAGAAGGCCGACATCTCCGACCTCATGCGCGCCCTACAGGCCGTGGTCGACGACAGCATCGAAACGCGGGCGGACGGAGTGTCCGAGGCTGGGCGGCTCTACGACATCAGCCAGATCGACTTCGAAAAACTCAAGAAGGAGTTCGAGCGCAGTCCCCGGAAGCACACCACCGTTCAGAGCCTGAAGGACGCGATCCAGAAGAAGCTGGATATGATGCTGCGCCAGAATCCCACGCGCACCGACTTCCAGAAACACTACGAAGAGCTGGTGGCGAGCTACAACAGCGAGAAGGACGCGGCCACGATCGAGCGGACGTTTGCCGCGCTGCTGGTGCTGGCTGCGGAACTCGACAATGAAGAACGCCGGGCCATGCGGGAGGGCCTGGACGAAGACTCGCTGGCGCTCTTTGACCTGCTCATGAAGCCGGACCTGGAGAAGGCTGACATCGCCAAACTGAAGAAGGTCGCGATCAGCCTTTATGCCATGCTGAAGGCCCAGCTTGACGAGATCCAGGACTTCGCCGTGAAACAGGCGACCCGAGACACCATCCGCGTCGCGATTGCCGATTTTCTCTACGACGACAGCACCGGCCTCCCGCCAAGCTATCTACCGGAGGAGGTGGACATGAAGGCGCAGGCGATCTTTGCCCAGGTGCTGATGCAGAGCCGGGCGGATTTCCATCCCCGCTAGATAGCGTGGTTTCGCGTGGAGTGCGGAAGTGGGCAGGCGGAGGCAAACAATGACCGTCTATGACTCTTGGCGGTCTCCCAGCCGGTCCCTGTCCGGACTAAGTTCGGTCACATGCCGAGGCCGATCTCAGCGGGCCCTAGGCGAAGAACACCCTCCGCGCTTCATCCTCGTGCAGATCGAACTTGGCGATATGGTTGGATCGATGGGCGACGGCATCGCTGAAGAGGGTGAACGGCAGCTCGTCGATGGAGATTTCAGCGACGACCGCCGCGAAATCCTTGTCGTAGCAGTCAGCCAGCACCTTCAGATTGGTCGACGGGAAGCTATTCTTGAAAATCGTGTTGAAGGGCGGCTGGAAATAGCGAATCAGCGCGGCCTCATACAAGGTCGTTCGCTCCGCCTCGTTGGTCCCAAAAAGTTTGTCCAAGCCCTTACGGATGCGCTCGGAGCCTTGAGATCGATCAGCGGCGCGCGGATTGATCACCGTGACCGTGCTGTTCCCCGGCTGGATCGCAAGCATGAGCAGCGTCAGTCGATAGCCGTCAGGCACGCCCTGAAGCGCGATCTTCTGGAGGGTCTCGTGCTTGCGGAGCCGATCCAGCGCATTGCGGGAACCTTCGTCGCCGAAGGCTTGGCCGATATACAGGACCTTGAAATCAATCCCGGCCTCAAGCTTTAGGCGCCGGCCGATCGTGACCTCGCCCGGAAAGCAATGGCGACCCTCTTCGTCCTCGCCCCACCAGCCCTGATCCGCATCTCCCTTGAGGGACACGCCGGGCGGGATCGGCCAACGAAGATCATGGACCTGACCTCGAACGGACATGCTGGTCACCATGTTCGCGCCGTCTTGTGTCACCGCTTGGGTGTGAACAACCGGGGTGAGCCCAACCAGATAAATGTGACAGTCCTTAATTTGCTTAAGGAGCGGACCGAGGGCCGGCTGATCGTAGATGCCCTCGGCGGGCATGGTCGCATAGCTGAGGGCGTACATCAGCAGGGCGTTCTCGACGTCGAAAGCCTTGCCGTCGAGTGGCGACGCTGATCGCTCTTTCGGTCCATTGCTCATGCCAAGCTATCCGATTACGCGTGGCGCTGCGCGCGGCCCACGGCTAGTTTCACTAATCCATTCCGAGAATGCGCCGTCTAGGCTTTGTATGTTTGGCGCGGGGCGCGGGCGGCTGAGCCGGGGGTAGCTCTGGCGTATCGGTCCCGCGGTCCATGCCGGTGAAACGAACGGCTGCCCGGGCGTCGGTGAGAATCCGTAGCGCCTCCAGCGAGGCCGGATCTGTCGCCTGAATCAGGGGGTCGCCGAACCAGCAGATCGCGAAATCCTTATAGAAGATGCCGATATCGTAGTGGACGAGGCGATGAAGGTCGCGATCCTTGTAGGCCAGCACAGCTGCGGCGGAGACCGGCATAACGCCGGACTTCGAATAGAGGAAGACCATGCTGGCGGGTGTAACCTCGATCATCTCCTGGCACTGTTCACGCAGCCGTCCCCACTCAGCCGGCGTCATCCGATCCCCGATCTCCAGCTTCTTAGATTGCGCAAGAAGACCCTTGCGGACCGAGTAGTCCCGCAGTTGCAGGTCCAAAACCATCACCAGATCAGCGCCGAATAGCGGCTCCTCCTTGTACTTCGTCAGGGATCGCATCTTCAGCCTCCCCGCGCCTTCGCCACCGATGGCTACGTCAACATGCCAGCGCACGTTGGGCGTTTCGAAACTCTGGAGGGTCTCCTTCAGTCGGCCGCACAACTGGTCGGAGAAGGGTTCCTCGTGGACCACGTCTCCATCCGCATAGTCCTCCACCACACGCGCCGTCGCTGCTGCAAGCTTGGCGGCGAACAGATCTGCGTCATCCTTTTCCAGCATAGGATTTTCCATGAGGCGGGCGCTGACCGCGCCGATGGCAGTCTTGATGGCGGCGGCGGAGCTTGAGCGCAAGCCGGAGTAGGGAGTCCGACCGATGACAAGATCGGCCCGCGCGATGCGCCTCGCGTCGCGGGGGGCGAGAGCGGGCGTACTGATTGAGCGCGCTGACGTCTGATGCTCGCGCCGCGACGACCGCGACATTGGCGTCTCAAAAACATCGTCGATCGGCTGAGCCTGACTCATTGCGGGGGTTCGGACCATCCGCTCCAAGCGTGAAACGCCAGGGTGCTGTCAGGCAAACGCTAAAAGGTCTCCGGCAAACTCGGCGTAAGCCGCTGGCGGAGAAGATATTTCGTGAAGCCGATTTCGTTCAAGCGCCACCGGTTTCCGGCGGAGGTCATCCGCCACGCCGTGTGGCTCTACTTTCGCTTCAGCCTGAGTTTTCGGGACGTAGAGGAGCTGATGGCACAGCGAGGGATCGAGGTCAGCTACGAGACGATCCGGTGCTGGACCATCAAGTTCGGTCCCTTGATCGCCCGGCGGCTAAAGAAGCGGCGAGAGGCCCCGTCGCCGCGCTGGCACCTGGACGAGATGGTCTGCTGGATCGGTGGACGGCGGATGTATCTGTGGCGAGCGGTCGATGATGAAGGCGAGGTCTTGGACCTCGTGGTCCAGCGCCGGCGGGACACGGAGGCGGCGCTAAGGCTTCTCCGACGCCTGCTACACAACCAGCCGGTGGAGCCGCAGACGATCACGACGGACGGCCTGGCATCGTATGGCGCG
>TARA_R110002167_G_scaffold343181_1_pt1 | contig 11915 bp, 8 predicted proteins | sample TARA_R110002167 | Tara Oceans TARA_R110002167 (sample SAMEA4398238) | marine metagenome | biome: Polar Biome; feature: [MES] marine water layer (ENVO:01000295) within the mesopelagic zone...; material: water (ENVO:00002006), including particulate matter (ENVO:01000060) such as...... | reverse complement strand
CGCGGGTTAATCCTGAGGATAAAATAAAAAATTAGAACGAAAGACATAAACCCACTGTGGGTATCCGACTGATCCTCCGGTGTCGCAGTAGGCACAAAAATCCGCTATAAAAGACTTCGCTCCGGGCCGCATAATTAGGGAGAGAGCTCGTATACCTAACATCACGCGTCACTTGCCGTCCCCATTATTTCTCTCGAGCACGCATAGCTTTTTTGGCGTAGAGATTAGCCAATAAGCAAATCATTAAAAAAACACAATACACACTAATTCTATTCATCCATGAAATTTGCGGTAGTGGCTCGTAAAGCCGTAGACCATCATTGACGAGGAATATGCCTGCAGCCGTAACAATGGCCGTGACTTTGAAATAGAACGTACTGCCAGCCTTGATTGAAAGTATCGATACCACCAAGACAACTAGTTCCGCAAAAGAAGCCAGTACCGACATTGCACCAGGCACGACACTAAGTGCAAGCAGCAGCGTGGTTAGAATGATTGATGCCCACCCTATTGTTTTGTAAATCACTACAGCTCCTGAATTGTATCTTTAACGTGGCAGGGCCTATAAATATACCATTCAAACCCACCAGAGATACCCAGAGCATTATAATTCACAGAATCCATTCGCACTGAGGATCAGTCAGGTTTTAAAATGTCTTTCCTTGGAGTTCTGTCAATAACTGTACGAGATAAGCCTAACTAGCTAGGAGCCCCGCGAACGATTACAGAAGCTTCAACCTAACTAGAGGCGATGCTACAAATGGCAAATGCCCGACTAGGGCTTCGACACATCCAACACAAACACATCGATAAGCCCCTTCAGCTCACTGGGTAGGCGTTCGTCAATCTGTGCCTTAAGCTGTGTTGCATTTTCAAGCTTATGAAGCTTTCGACCAGCAACCATTTCAGTTTGTCCAAACCAAATTACGAGATAAATGCCCTGATGTTCGGCATCTTGATGAATAGCGTAACGCTCATACAGCTGTGCGGAGGCAGCGGTGTATAGTTCTCTATGCCACTGCCCTTTTACTTCCGTGACAAGTAATTTTCTTTTACCACCGATGATTTTCGTAACTGTGAAATCACTTCGATTTGCGCTTTTTAACTGATGTTCCGGCGTGACAACGATACCTTGCGGCTCAAGTCTCAAATTAAGCCGTTCGGCAATAATCTCAGTTGAACCTACTTCATTTAGTCTCGCACCCTTTTCATAAAAGCGATCTGCAGAATTATACTCACCGCCATCGATGGCTTTCTGAAAGTCTTGAAGTTCTTGAATAACCAGTTGACGCAAATCTCCTACCGTTACCACCTCATCACAGTCCAAACGTTTTACAATTTCCTGTGAGCTAGGAGGTTCAAAGCCCCAAAGCGCCTTATTCCTTAGTTGACTAGCATATATGCTCTTCAATGAATTATGTAAATCAGCAAAACGTGAATCGCAAAGTAGTCTACCAAGGACAGGAATAGCATCCTCTGGATCATCCGAATTAATTAACCAAATCACTCCAACTAAAAAGCGGTACGCGCACTCACCTTTCGGACTCCCTGTCCCCCAGCTACTAGGGAGATGCACCTTAGGCCACTTATCAAAAAAGGCATCTAAAATTGATTCTACTTTCCTCGACTTAAGTTTTGGCCAATAAGTATAGTCTCTACGGTTCATTTGCCCCGACCGCTCATCAAGTGCAAACACAATTTCCTTGTCTGCTTTGAGGCAGTCCCAGTATGAGTTAGGCACTTCATCGAGAAAGTACCAAGCCCGCACTAACCAGAAAATGCGCCGTTGCTCCCTTTCTTCATTTTTTATCAAGCTTGGCCAGTCTGACATAAGATCAGTACAACGCTCTTTAATTGCCTCCTCCAATTCACTTCGATTGGCATACTGAGCGGCAATTTCAAAAAGTGTATCTAGTGGTCCAAAAGCTAATCCACTATATCGTTTAAGCCATTCTATCGACAGCAATGCGCGCACTTCGCAAGAGACCTCGTCACCGCGCAACAACCAAAGTTCCGGATGGGCACACCCTGCACCTAATAATTGGGGCTCTAGGTACCGTCGCAGGAAAGCCTCTACACCAGTTCCACCGGGAAAGATAAGTCGATTAACTTCGGACTCGAGTGCTTTGTGCTCTTCACTTGAAACGTCGCGGTATTCCATGTGTATGTTAGTTTTTAGTGCTATGAGCAGATTTTGATCCACACCGTTCAAGTTGCCATTAGCGCGCATGATCTCTATGCAAGCCGCAAAAAGTATTATCTCTGAGTCCATTCTTTGAGACGCACATTGGAGTTCAGCGAGCTTGTGAACATCCGGGACGTGTGGCGCGATATATTCGAGGCAGTTTCTGAGCGCATTTCGAACAAGCAACTCTTCGCCAAACTCGCGTTCAATATTGTCGGAGGCCGAAAGTGCCAGCTCTGCGAAACGAACCAAGCAATTCCACTGACGACCATTTTCGACAAGTTCTCGGTTATCTTGAACATAGTTGATATTCTTAGCATGGATTTTTGCCTGTTTTTCCGCCTTACGGCGCTCCATTCCTCGGCTACGGCTTCCACCCCACATGCGCTTATCTCGGTTGTAATGCCGCGCCGCGCCTCTGTTCTCCCTTGCCCACACACTCATAAACGTAGGTTTTGCCAGCGCTTGCTCACGAAAGTATCGCCTCAAAGGATTAAGGTCTCGCGCTTCTGAATTTATAAAATATTGATGCGGTATTAAGAAAGTCACCCATAATTCAGGGTTATCATTATCAAAAGCGAAGTCGCATAAAAACTTGGTGTCATCGAGATGAAAATTAAGACCAGAGTGTGAGTGGCTATGCCAACCGAACCAGTTTACCCGAGTATTGAAAATCTCATCATGGTCAGTCATTTTAGCGAACACATGCGCGAGAATGCCTTGGCGCAAATTCACGTCTTGCTGCAACACCTGAACGGCTTTGCTCTCTTCTCCGCCCTTCTGCCCATGAAAGTGCAAACCTTTAACCCATTCCCAAACCCCCTTTGGATCAAAAGGAGGGCGCGCCAATTCAAAGTAACGATCTAGGATTGAACCTATGATTTTACTTATGCCCGTTCGGCAATCACATTCATAAGGATTTTTTCCACACCTACATGCCAAGCTTTTGGTCAGCTCACCTAAAAGCCATTCAATAGTCGCAAGGTCAAGCCCTTGAATGGCTTTCTTTACGAAGTAAAGCGAACCTATTGCACCCCTATGCTTTTCTCTAAATCCAGGATAAAGGTTTGCGCTGGCCCGAAAAAAATCAATAATACACTGCCGTTCTAACACCTTCGCACCTAATGTATTGATAGTCTCAGCAGCAATGCTTAGCGAATCAATACTTGCTTGGGATATAAGCACGCCCACATCAGTGCAATGACCATCACCGTCGATTTCGAGTAAGTGACTATTCGCCAAAATACGAGTTACTCGTCTTACTGTCGGCATTAAAATCAGTTGACGCAACTCGTCCCTAAATAGTCCAATTGCTGGCGAACCCGTCAAAAGTTCAAGAACAAGGTCACGTAAATGCCCGTCATTTACATACAGGAGAAGCGGTTTGATCTCTTCCACAACATCGGGGGTAAAGAACCCTGCAACACTAAACCGGCGCCAGGAATCCCCTCTCCGAAAGTACGGATCTTGAATCTCAATTTCTTTCAGCCTTTTTATAAGTAAACGCTTTGAAGAAGGCGCAAGCTGGGAAGGATCACCGTTCGCGAGAACTGCGTATGGATCAAGTTCAATTGCAGCTTCTTGTATAGGTCGATTTCCTAGCGCTGCCATCCAACCTAACAGCCCTCGCAACTCATCTCGCACTGCGGAGTTGGGTGCGATAATAGGTAAGCATTTGGATAGCGTCAGAAAGTCTGCGGGATCTGCAATTCGCTTAGTAAGGTAGTCCGCGGCACAGTATTCAGCGACAATTTTGTGAACTGGGCGATGTTGATCCGCAATTTCACCCGGTTTGAATAGTCGAGTGGCCAAGATTCCATTAGCAGCTATGCTGGAGTCAAATAGCGCCTCCAATAATGGATACATTTGATTTTCTGTTGCTTCGTTTACCGAAACACCTTCTGCACCGGACAATAGGAGTTTCGCGAAAACTTCTGCGGATATATCAACTTTTTGCTTGGTAGAAAGCCTAGGAACAATTCTCGTTACACTGAGGTTTACTTCCTTCGCCAAGCGCTCTATAGCCAGTGCAAAAATTGATCGTTTGTCGATAAAGCGCCGATCACTCTCAATAAATGAATCAGCAAACAGTTTCAGAAATTGAGGGTTAGGAAGAAGCGTATCTAAATCAAATCGAGCAACCTCTGCTTGGAACGTTGTAAAATTCTCGTCAGGCACATAATGGTCAAAAATCGCCCTCTGCTCTACTTCATTAAATTCACTTAGCCTAACCACCAAGGGCGAACACCCGAAAACATCTTTGAATGCACTTGTTGCAGCGCTGTCCCACTCACTAGATCGACTAGACAAATAAACATGCGTTGGGTTGGTCGCTTTAGCTTGGCTTAGGAGCTTATAAGCACCGAACGAATCCGCTTTAGCCAACTCATCAAAAGCATCAATCACCAGCGGAATACTTTTTCCTTTCGCGCCAAGATGTACAAATTTATTTGCTGTAACAGCTTTTGTACCCAACTGGTGGGCAATACTATTCATTAGCTCAGATTTCCCGCCCCCGGGCTCAGCTAGCACAACGACGTACTCACAGGCGGATAGCAACTCCGCTTCCGTGTATGCATTAGTATTCGTTAAGAGCTTACGTGGAAGGTAACAAGTTGAACTCATATACACCTAATATTTGAAAGTAGGACGGCTTGATATTGTTCTAGCTGTACCGCCTACCCCCTTAATTTTAGAGGTTTTTATTAATCCCCATCCGTTTTAACAGAGTCCGGAAATACCAAAACACTATGCACGCCCAATTTGTAGAACGCGATTAATCTGAAAATTGCAGCCCGATGAATTTATTATGAAAAGGGGAGCCCTTTAATACGACTTCACAAAGTATGGGTGCGCAACTTATATTTGAGAGGGGTACCGTATGTCTTGCCTCAAAATCCATATGTGGCAGCTCCTGCTATGTTTTACCAAAAGTTAATTGGGAGACTATTTCCAGCAAACTTGGTAAAGGAGAATAAACCTAGACACCGAAAAAATATACTGCGTAATTCAAGTAGTAGTCACAAGCCGTCCGACAAATAGACTTTAAGCTCAACTAACAACCACAACATACCTTCAACGTCGTTTAAATATGGAACAGCAGGTCAAATATCCAATAATAAGGGGCAGCTATCAGCAAGCGTCTACACTGGGTCTACATAACAAGCGGGGGGGAATTAATAGAAAAGAATAATCTACTGTAACTGATTGATTTTATTGGTGCCCGGGGCCGGACTTGAACCGGCACGACATTGCTGTCGGGAGATTTTAAGTCTTTTCCTAGGTTCTTTGAAGGTTTTTGAATAATCATGAAATACTCCATATTTTCAGTAAGTTAAATCACTATTTAGCTATCCACTCTTTGAAACAGCCAACCCAAGTTTGCCTTATTTCGAATAATTCTGTCTACTATACGTCTACTATTTCGAGGCGGGAGATTTTTTGCAGTCATCATGTGAGTGCAAAATCTAGCGTCTACCAAGTTGTATAACAGCAGAAAGGGCAACAATTGAGCAAGCTCACAAAATCATATATTGATCGACTACCACTCCCCAAAGTGGGTTCAAATGGGAAGCCATGCCAATCAATTTATAGGGATGGCACCCTACCCGGTTTCGGTTTATTGGTAGGTAGTGGCGGTACCAAGTCATTTTTTGTAGAAACTCGAATAAATGGCAAGGTTCGCCGGGTAAGTATCGGCAAATATGGACACCTCACCCCTGTTCAAGCAAGAATTAAGGCACAGGAACTTTTAGGCTCGATCGTACTAGGTAATGACCCCTCAGCTGAGAAGCGAGCTGTGGCAGCAAAGACAACTACATTAGGCGCCGCTTTTGAAGACTACCTAGTGACTCGAAAGGATTTAAAACCGGGCACTATTAAAAATTATCGCAAATGTGTTGATGGGTGTCTGTCTGACTGGCTGCAAATCCGCCTAATCGACATCACCAAGGATATGGTGCAAAAACGCCATTCAGATATTGGCAAAACAGCACCTGCCCGCGCCAATAACACAATGCGAGTACTGCGCGCCGTTTTTAATCACGCGCTTGCAAAATATGAAGACGCCGCGGGAAAACCGGTAATAACCATTAACCCAGTGGAGCGAATCAGCCGCACACGGGCGTGGTATCCAATAGAGCGTCGCCGAACACTGATAAAACCGCATGAGCTGCCCGCATTCTTCAAAGCCACACAAGAACTCGCCTATGATGTAACACGAGACTACATCCACTTTTTATTATTTACCGGGCTACGGAAATCTGAGGGTGCCAGCCTAAAATGGTCAAATGTAAGCCTAGAAGATCGCACCTTTACTATCCCGGACACCAAGAACCGAGAACCGCACACCCTCCCCTTATCAAATTACCTATTTGACTTACTAAAGCAAAGAAAAGACGAGGGCAGCGACTCTGTATGGGTTTTCCCTAGTCCGATGCTCGAAGGCCCACTTAGAGACCCAAAACAAGCAATGGCACAAGTCGGTGAAGGGATGGGCAAACACGTCACTTTTCATGATCTACGACGAACGTTTATCACTATTGCTGAGAGCTTGGACATACCGGCTTACGCCCTTAAACAGCTACTTAACCACCGAAACCCAAATGATGTGACGGCGGGCTATATAGTCGCTGATGTAAATCGACTCCGAGGGCCTATGAGCCAAATATCATTGTTTATCATTAAAAATTCGAGATCCTAACATATGTATATTTTTGATAAATGCCCAATACAAGAACACGAGTTACCGGGCCATTTTGAGCCTGACTTTCATGGGTATGCCGACAACTGCTATGACACTCTTAAAAACCGTAGCGACGATGAAATAATGACGATGGTTTGGTTGCTGGACAAGTATGTTATAGAGCACTCAGGAGAAATGGTCGGATATAACGGGGAAGTATTAACACCTGATATTGCGCTAGATAAGTATTCAAAAGAAATTCATCCATGCCGATTCCATTTAATTTTAATAGCGCGCCTAATCAAGGCCAAGGAATCACCGTCCATAATATTTGGCGCCTATTTGAAAGAGGCAAGCTGGGAGGAAACACTAGCAGCAGCATTGATAGGCCACATAATATTTGCCGTTCACGACGACAATCATTTTGACAATTCACTATTATTTAGTGAAGACGAAACCAAATCTGGATACTACTATGATAAAGGCGAATATATGGGGGAATACGCCGTAGCATGCTGTGAAATCAACATGACGCTTTCATATATGCCAAATTCTCCAGATTACACATTAGCAAGTACCCTTACAAAGCTTGAGGGGTCTATGCGGGGAAGGAAAAGCGCCAGAGCCAGGTGGGAGCCATCAACAAAAATAAAAAAACAGTTTGTAAGTGCTTATAACAATAATCCGCAGCGTCATCCTAGTCAGGCTCAATGGGCAAAGCGTTTTCTTGACGAACTACAACCTAAAGAACTGAAATTACTTGGTGCGAACCCAGAAAGAAATCTCCTCAGCTATCTTGCACGAACCCGCAAAACTGCACCACCCGCTTAAATATTAGCCCCATTGGCGTACTACGTATGCGACGCATATGTAGTACGAATGCAGCCTTCTGTATTACGTATGCAGTGCATGCGTCTATTTGCTCCTCATTTTGAGTGTCAGTCTTGAGCCATCGCAAGAGTGAAGGAGCATGAGATGACCCCCAAATTACTGACAACCAAAGAAGCCGCCAACCACCTAGGCGTAAGTGCCGCCTATCTTGAGCGTGATCGCTGGGCCGGTGCGCGTGTTCCGTTCGTTCGCCTAGGTAAACGAGCTATCCGCTACCGCCAAGAAGATCTGGATAACTTCGTTACATCCAGAATTCACCATTCAACATCAAGTTACCAAATGCCTCACGCAGTGGGCGCATAAAAAAGGCCCGCAGCTATGGGGATAGCTCTGCGGGCCTTTTGGTATTGCTTTCAATCAACATAGGAATAATAGCGAAATGCCGCGCTTACAACAATGCGTAATACCGCATAAAACCGCTAAGAAACCGAGGCGAACAGATGTTAATCACCCGAAAAACTGGAATACCAACGGGTTGTTACACACTGAGAAACGCATCTTAAACCCTGTAAAACAAGGGTTTTACAGCATGCAGCCCAGCCCAAAAGCAGGCACCACACCTGAAACCTCCCAAAAAAATTGGGAGCACAGATCATGACGGCGTTTCAGGCTATTACTAACCTACCAACACAGCAAAAGACCCCAGTTTCTATCGTTGAGGGGATCGGTACTTTTCAGTGTAGCAAGTGGCGCACTCAGATATTTGCGCGTCATCCTTGGTTTTCACGTGCAATGGCAAATGAATATCGCCGTATTGCCGATTCAGAAAGCAATCATGTTCCCGCTAATCGGTGGTTAACAAGCATTGAACAACGACTAAAGCTTGGTAGAACAGGTCTGTTTGTCGACTGTCACGACTCGGAAATCGTGACTTACAGCGATTTAAAGCCCAAAAAAATACACGGATTAGTTGCTGGTTACTCTGCCACATACGGGCCGGGACACTACAAAAAAGTTATCAAACACGCTGTTAATGAGGTTCAGCGAGTAGGCCTAACATTTCCTTTAGATACCACAACGGATTACACCTGTGACGAGGCTATCGCTGCGCTTGCGCGTGTATGTAACCCCACATGGTGGCGCCGACAATTAAGGGGCATTGCCGCGCGCGAGCTAGAACAGGTATGCCGAGAGCTAGGCATGGTCTCTAAAACTAAGGCACCGTATGTTTCGGACTACACACTTCGTCGCAGATATGACCAGAAGCGCCGAAATACTATACTTTTAGAAAGCCTTGAGGCTGAGAACTGCGATACCGGCTACAAAGCAAGTCTCGCTGAGATCAGCGAAAAAACGGTATCAAATCCTGTTAATCGAAGAAATGAGCTAATGGTGAGAATGCGCGGCTTTGAGGAATGCGCTACCGCCATTGGTTTTACGGCGCGCTTTTTTACCCTCACCTGCCCAAGCTCCTATCACGCGACTTTACACAGTGGTGTTAAAAATCCGAAATATGCCGGTGCAACACCAACTGAGGCCCAAGCGTATTTATGCGAGCTGTGGGCAAGAATTAGAGCAAAGTGGCAGCGTCAGGGTATTCGTTGCTTTGGATTTCGCATTGCCGAACCCCATCACGACGGTACACCGCACTGGCATTTGTTGCTTTTTTTTGCACCTGATATCGCCGAGCAAGCGGGCGACATATTCCGTGAATATGCCTTAAAGCAAGACACCCACGAACCCGGTGCAATGAAGTATCGATGCGAAATAATCCCTATAGATCCCGCGAAAGGAACCGCTTCCGGCTACATCGCCAAATATGTCAGCAAGAATATTGATGGCTATGGAATGGAAAGCGCCATCGACGACGAGACCGGAAAATTCACACACCAAACGGCCCAGCGCGTTGAGGCGTGGGCTTCTACTTGGGGAATTAGACAGTTTCAACAGATTGGTACGGCTTCCGTAACGGTATGGCGGGAATTGCGCCGTATCCGGGAACCGCTAGAAAACAAAAGCCTAGAAGATCTTGAGCAAATACGGAAAGCGTGTGACGCCGGAGACTGGGCCTTGTTTGTGGATCTTATGGGCGGGCCGTTAGTAGATCGAGAAAACGTCAAGGTTCGGCCACTCCATTTACACCCCGCCGATCACCAAAAGGCCGAGAACCAGTATGGCGAGCTGTGTACGCAGCTAATGGGCGTGATCATGCGAGGAGCTGGCCACCTTATCACCCGCATTCACAGCTGGAAGATTCAGCGCCTCACCGACGAAACCGAAGACAACACCGAACTTGATTTTAGAGCGCCCCCTGACGGCGCGACTTGGACTTGTGTCAATAACTGTACGGACAGCGACACGAGATCCAAACAATGACGAATTTGAATTTGGGCATAGCCCCAATCAGATCGAAGTCAGAGACCAATACCGGTCACTGATGGGACTTAAACCAATGAGGATTTATTATGAATATTCTAAGTAACACACAGGCCGTGGCTGCGCGCTCTGCCTTGAGTTTGTCACAAGCTAAAGTAGCCAAAGATATCGGCCTTAGCCGAGCATACCTATCTCAATTTGAAAGTGGAAAAATGATTCTTGAGGATCACTGGCTTAACGCCTTGAACGACTATTATCAGGATCAGGGCTGGAGTCTTGAAGAAGACACTCCCATAGAAATCTCAAATACCGTTGATACTATTCGGATGCGCGACGGGTTCCATATCTCCGCCGAATTGGACGATAGCCAGGTCGAAGAGCTACTCAACAGCTATTATGAAAATAGATTTCAAATTGAAGCACTGGGAAATGCCCTCGCACCAAAAAGCTTCCTAATGGGCCTGAGTCGAGAGAAAGCCCAAAAAAGCACATTCAAACTGCTTTGTTTAACGGCTTTACAGGATAGCATTCTGCGACAGCTGCGGGGCCATGACACTGTTATCGAATGTTGTCACCCAATGCGATACCGCGATGCCGAGACCATCGGCCAATATGCGAGTTCGCTGATTGCTGAAGTATTAGGTACTCACGAATCTAGCGAGGACGAGGAAAAGCTTTCTTGGTTTGATGCTGAGGTTATTTGAGGCTCATTGTGCGACGATATCGGCCGGAATTGCCGGTATCGTTGCAGTACAGTACGGATAAGAGAATTACTTATTACCCCGATTTACATGCTCAAGAAATGAAATTTTACTTGCATTGAGGGGAAGACTATTTCAATTTGATCAACAGATAATCCGACATCAAAGACAAACTGTGATAAAAACGCGCATATTAATCAATATAACTAGATGATTGAATATCTTATGACCGAACCTGCCCGATTGCTTAATATTATTGACAGATCGAAAGCTCCAATTGCGGCGTTCAATTTAGGTCTTGCTGTATGCTTAAATGAAGCCGCGAGGCAACGCTTAGGTATTCTGGATAATGGGAGCGTTCAACTAACAACTAACGCATGCCCTATTTTGCATCCTGACCCGAAAGATCAAGGCAGGATTTTGCAAGCTGGCCAGTATACGTTGAGTATTAAACCTTCGTTAGAATTTATTAAAAAACACAGGAGAACCACTTTCGACTTCCTTGGATTGCCTATTAAATCAGCGCTATTAGACATAGGCGACGCTTTAAAAGAGCACAACTATCTTGACAATGAACCAGCATTAGAATTCTTCAGACATATTAGAAACGGTATCGCCCATGGGAATCGATTTAATATCAAGTCCCTGACGCGAACAGCTAAATTTAAAAATTTAACAATTGATCTACCTCTTCACGGAACCAAAGTTTTACCAGACTGGGAGGGTGGCGGCTTTTTACACCTAGGTGATTGTTTAGAGCTAATTGATACGGTCAGAAATGAAGTAGTTAGGTTTTACGAATAAAATTTAACCTCCGCCAACCATACATAGAATTTAAGACCCGCCAGTCTGAAGCACTGCGGTAATGACTTAAGCTAGCCACGCATAGTTATAAGAGAGCCCCAAAGACGAGGCCTCCTCACCCATTAACAGTTAAGCAACTCTAAACCTTTCCTCGCTCTACAATCATTGGTAAAAAACATTTTTTAGCGAGCATCAACTGCTGATCGGTCGATAACGTAGCGAATTCCGACATTAAACGGCACCGATTATTGAAATCGCCTCCGTCTACTATACGTCTACTATGGGGATAATATGAATTCGACCTCAATTGGTCAAAATGCTGTAAGTCATTGAT
>TARA_R110002167_G_scaffold364573_2_pt1 | contig 11920 bp, 8 predicted proteins | sample TARA_R110002167 | Tara Oceans TARA_R110002167 (sample SAMEA4398238) | marine metagenome | biome: Polar Biome; feature: [MES] marine water layer (ENVO:01000295) within the mesopelagic zone...; material: water (ENVO:00002006), including particulate matter (ENVO:01000060) such as...... | reverse complement strand
AATTGGCGCTTTTTTGCTAAACCCTTACGTCGAACTCAGGTTTAAAGCACTCGAAAATACCGATGGAATTTATGAGGTCAGAGTTATCACAACATTTAAGAGCATTCGGATTTTATGATTTTTCGACGACGGGGATTTAGTTGTCTTGATTAATTGCTTTGTAAAGAAAACCCAAAAGACACCGAGAAAGGAAATAAAACTTGCGGAAAAATTAAAAAAGGAATATTTAAAAGAAAAAAACGGCTGATATGAAAAATGTAACTGATTTCGAGGATATACTTATAGAAAAATACGGAAATAAAGGAACTGCAAAACGTGACAAATACGATGCAGAATCCCTTGCTTTCCGACTTGGTGCAATGCTAAAACAAGCTCGAAAAGAGGCCAATTTGACCCAAGAGGAACTTGCTGAAAAAACAGGAACGAAAAAAAGTTATATTTCTCGAATTGAACGTGGATTAAGCGGCATCCAAGTTTCCACCTATTATAAACTGATAGAAATTGGACTTGGGAAAAACCTGAACATAAGCATTGCCTAACCGAAATAAGTACTGTTTGCAACACCGTATCCTATGAAAAGCACTAGCCTAGTTCTCCAAAGTTAATATTTTATTTTTAATTATCTCATTATGATGATTCTGTGGTGTTGGAATGTTGATAATTCCGATAGGATTATCAATATTCCAATGCCTTTAAATAACTTGCTCCGCATCCTATGTGTGATCCATTCTTAAATACGATGGTCACCGGCATCTGTATGATCATAAGCTATAATAAACCTGCCACTTGCTATAAATGTGTGATACCTATCGATATGGTCCACCTACGGTGTTCTGTGATACAGGTTTTGCTGCTTTTTTGTGGGCTCTGTTATTGGTTTATATTATTCCATGGCACCTATGGCGTATGGTATTTCTATTTTTATGACCGCTAAGGCCCTGCTCGATAATTTACGGGCCACTTTTACTATGATGTTCTTTACGTTCTTCCCTAGGTGTTTTCTGTAATAGGCCTGCATGATGGGGCCTGTGCGTATGGCCTGCCATGAAGCTTCTATAAAACAGCTCCGCATCAATCGGTGTGCCCGCATGGTAATACCACTGGCTCTTTGGTTGTCTCCACTTTGGTGGACTCCCGGTGACAAGCCAACGTAGCCCGCCAAATGTTTTATGCTGTTGAACCTTCGTAAATTCCCCAACTCGCAAATGATGCCACAGGCCACAATGCCTCCAATACCAGGGATACTGTGCAACAGATAATGGCCCTTTTATAATGCTTGCTGGCCCCAATGGTCGTTATCGAATTCCTCTGGAATACTTACTCCAAAATAGAGCAGCTGCATCTTCAGGATACTCTTTATTCACCTAAAGTCCTTCACCAGATCATTACGCCGTCTAAAGAGACTTCGCAACTGCTCTCGCTCTACTTCTGGAACATGGATACCATCTGGTCGACCATCCTTAAGCTCTCTGGCTATGAGCTGCACATCAATCTTATCGGTCTTGGTAAAACGCTCTTTTCCCTTTCGGTGAATGTCCGCTGGATTAACCACTAATGAGCTCCATCCATAACCCTCAAAACTACGATGGGCATAATAACCACAGCGACCTGCTTCGTAAGCGGTAGTCACTTCATAGTCCGTAAAATGTTCCTCTACATAAAGTTTTAATGCTTCTGGTTTTGGAGGCATCGTAAATGATCTCCCAGAAAATAAATCAGTGGCACGGTGTATTTTCCAACTTCGTTTGTGGATGTCGATGCCAATGTATAACTTTGGTTGGGCTGTTTGTTCAGTTTTCATGTCTTGACCGTTTTTGTGAACTTTAAAGATACTGACTTACTGCTTTTTCATGGATGCTATAAAACATAGATATTACAGGCTTTCCGAAAGGTTTGTGTGTATTTGCAAAGTCCGCCAAATTTTTTAATTTGGCTTTTTGATAAATTAAGATAAAAAGAAAATTAAAAAATTCGGCTTGTGTATAATCCGAAAAGTTAGCGTCTATATACGCGCTACGTTTCATATACAAGACCGTTAAACGAGCAAATCCATTTACAATTAATAAAAAGGAAGCCAATATAAAACCAACTTCCTTTTTTAGTGCTATTTATAAAAAAACATTAACCACATTTTGAAGACCCACAATCTTTACACGTTAAACAGCCTTCTTGATAAATTAAATTTTCTGATTTACAGCTCTCACAAACGTGTCCTTTAGCTTGAGTTCCATCCTCCACATAGCGTTTTAAGGCTCTTCCTACACCATTCTTCCATGTATTAATTGACGCACTATCCAATTGTAAGCTGTTAATTAAATCTACAATTTTATCGATAGGCATTCCATGACGAAGTGTACTGGAAATTAGTTTGGCATAGTTCCAGAATTCTGGATTGAATTTATGCGATAAGCCTTCAATAGTTGTTTTGTAACCTCGTTTGTTTTGGTATTGAAAATCATAACGCGAACTTCCATCTTCATTTCTGCTTTTTATGATTAGCCCATTTACAACCCAACGTGGAATTAAAATGCCATCTTCATCATCTGCCAAACCTGTAAATATTTCATAGGGTTTATTATCTATTAATCCAATAAAAGCAATCCATTTTTCTTTATTATTTTGAAAACGCACTACATCGGCTTCTAAAACCTCTGGCCGTTTTGTTGGAAACAAGGTTAACACTTCTTGTGGCATTTCTTCTTTTTCTTCTTCATTTGCTATTAACACCCCAGAGCGTGAACCATCACGATATACAGTGACACCTTTACATCCTACTTCCCAAGCTTTTAAGTATAAATCCCCAACTAGTTCCTCTGTAGCATCGTTTGGTAAATTAATGGTTACACTTATGGAATGATCCACCCATTTTTGTACAGCTCCTTGCATACTTATTTTGCTCAGCCAATCTACATCGTTAGAAGTGGCTTTGTAATAAGGCGATTTTTTCACCATAGCATCCAATTCTTTCTGGTCATAATTCTCTGAAACCTCTAAACCATTGATCTCCATCCATTGCTTGAACCTGTGGTGGAACACCACATATTCTTCCCAAGAATCCCCTACTTCATCAACAAAATCGACACGTGCATTTTTATCGTTCGGATTTACTTTTCTTCTACGTTTGTAAACTGGCATAAAAACAGGTTCGATTCCTGAAGATGTTTGGGTCATTAAACTGGTTGTTCCTGTTGGAGCAATCGTTAACAAAGCAATATTTCTTCTTCCATGTTCTAGCATTTCGTAATATAACTTATCGTCTGCTTCTTTTAAACGTAGTATAAACGGATTGTTTTTTTCACGTTCTATATCAAAAATAGCAAAAGCACCACGTTCTTTTGCTGCATAAACCGAAGCACGATACGCTTCAATACCTAAGGTTTTGTGCACCTCAACAGAAAAAGCATTTCCTTTTTTGCTTCCATACTTAATGCCTAAAGCGGCCAGCATATCTCCTTCAGCTGTGATACCAATTCCAGTTCTACGCCCTTCGTTCGCTTTGGTTTGAATATTCAACCACAGATTTCTTTCGGTTGCTTTTACATCATCTAATTCTGGATCTGCATCAATTTTAGCAATAATAGCATCAATTTTTTCCAGTTCTAAATCGATAATATCATCCATGATACGTTGTGCTACATGAATGTGTTTCTTAAATAATTCGAAGTTAAACGTTGCTTTGTCTGTAAACGGGTTTTCAACATAAGAAAATAAATTCATTGCTAGCAAACGACACGAATCGTATGGACATAACGGAATTTCGCCACAAGGATTTGTTGAAACCGTTTTATAGCCCAAATCTGCATAGCAATCAGGTACAGATTCGTTAATAATCGTATCCCAAAATAAGATGCCTGGTTCTGCCGATTTCCATGCATTATGAACAATTTTCCTCCATATTTTATTTGCTTCTATGGTTTTTGAAAATTTTGGATTTTCACTAAATATAGGATATTTCTGTGTATAGGCTGAATCTGATTTCACTGCGTTCATAAAAGCATCATCTATTCTAACAGATACGTTTGCACCTGTTACTTTTCCTTGTAGTAGTTTTGCATCTATGAAATCTTCCGAATCCGGATGATTGATGGATACGGATAACATTAAAGCGCCACGACGGCCATCTTGAGCCACTTCTCGTGTAGAATTTGAGTAACGCTCCATAAAAGGAACAATGCCTGTAGAGGTTAACGCTGAATTTTTTACAGGAGACCCTTTAGGACGGATATGTGACAAATCGTGACCAACACCTCCACGGCGTTTCATAAGTTGTACTTGTTCTTGGTCAATTTTCAGGATACCTCCATACGAATCTGATTCGCCTTCATTTCCAATAACAAAACAATTAGAAAGCGATGCAATTTGATATGGATTACCAATACCGGCCATGGGACTTCCTTGAGGTACGATGTACTTGAAATCTTTAATTAAATCGAAAATAGTTTCTTCTGATAATGGATTTGGATAACGCAACTCGACTCTTGCTATTTCTTTAGCAATACGTCTGTGCATATCGTTTGGCGTTCGCTCAAATAAATTCCCTTGAGAATCTTTTAAAGCATATTTATTTATCCAAACACGGGCAGCTAAATCATCTCCTGTGAAATAAGCTAAAGAAGCATCAAAAGCTTCGTCTTGTGTATACGTTCTTGATTGTTTGAGGGATTGAGATTCTACAGGCATTGTTCTTGGTTTAAGTTATAAGTATTGGAATAACAAATAACGTAAAAAAGTTAAACCTAAAACACAACAAAAATCATAAAGTTTACAATAAAAATATTTATCTTATTGATATACAGTATTTTAAAAATTTATTAACATAAAAAAGTTAACAAATTTTTTAATTTAAAAAAATATATAAATTTAAAAGCCTGCTACAAATCCAATTCCTAAATATTGTTTCCACTGTGTTTTAGGGCCAGCTTCAACAAATTCGCCCTCAATTGCCGACGGTTTAGTTGTTTTTACATCGTCATCATAGCGAATATAGGAGCCAAATGTTGCTTTTACAAAACTATTTACTTTAAAATCAAAATTAATTTGCCAATCAACATCTATATTCCCAAATTTATTTATGTAGTCAGTGTATAGGCTCACCAAATGTCTAAGGGTAATATTTTGTACAACTTCCATTTCATAACTATTGGTCACCAATATGCCTAATTCACGTTGAATCCTTTTTCCTTTAGTGATAATATTTCCTTGATCATCTAAGACGGCTGGTTCAACACCAAAAGCTCCAGCATTGGCAAGTTCTTGATCTAAAACAAATGTTGTTTTTAAGGTAAACGGTGAAAAATAAAAAGACAGGTCTTCTCTCTGCTTAGCATATTCCATCCCGCCTCCAAAAAACAAATAACCGGGCGCCATGAATTTTGATATGGGGTCATCAATATTTGGGTACTTATAACCATTTGTGAATTGTGTCTTAAAATTCAGTCTTGCGGACAAGAACCAATTAGCTAAACTATCTGGTTTGTAGCCAAGATTTGAATTAAATTCAATAATGTCTTCGGTCTTCCTTAATTCTTTCTCTTGCTGTTTATTGATGCCATATCTCGTAGTCAGCCTGTTTTTCCAAGAATAATATTTATCCTTATAATTGACATTTGTCTCTGAATTAAATAATGCTGACACTGAATTGCTCCCTCCTGAATTCCAATTTACGAATGCTGTTTCGCTTAAATCAACACCTACTTTATTATTTACAACCCATTCAGGTCTTATCTCTTTCTCGGTTTTATTATCGCTCAAAAACAAAGATGTTGGCTGAGCACTAGCAATTTGAAATAATAAATAACAAACAATTAATAGAGACTTTTTCATTACTTAAAAACAAATTTCACAGTTAGTAGCAAAACTCACCAAACTCACTTTTTATGGTAAGCTTTGATACCATGGCAACTTCAACACGACCTATGATCTGTGCATCAACATTAAACGAATTAGATATTTTTATAATGTCATTGGCAATTTCTGAACTTACATATAATTCCATTCTATGTCCGCAATTAAAGACTTGATACATTTCTTTCCAGTCTGTTTTTGATTGTTCTTGAATTAACTTAAACAACGGAGGCACAGAAAACATAGTGTCTTTAATAATATGAAGGTTTTTTACAAAATGAAGTATTTTAGTTTGTGCTCCGCCAGAGCAATGCACCATGCCATGAACGCTATCATTTTTATATTTCGATAAAATTTTCTTAATTATTGGTGCATACGTTCGTGTTGGAGACAATACTAATTTACCTGCATCAAGGGGAGACTCTTTCACACTATCTGTTAATTTCATATTTCCTGAATACACCAAGCCTGAAGGGACCGACGCATCAAAACTTTCTGGATATTTCTCGGCCAGATAGTTACTGAACACATCATGTCTTGCCGATGTTAATCCATTACTGCCCATACCACCATTATACTGTTTTTCATAAGACGCCTGACCGGAAGAGGATAATCCCACAATAACATCACCTGCACTAATATTAGCATTATCAATTACATCACTGCGCTTCATTCTGGCTGTTACCGTAGAATCTACGATTATAGTGCGCACTAAATCGCCTACATCGGCAGTTTCTCCACCTGTTGAATGGATTGTAACTCCAAACTTTTTTAATTCGGCAATAAGTTCTTCTGTTCCATTTATGATTGATGAAATAACTTCACCTGGTATGACATTTTTGTTCCGGCCAATTGTTGAGGATAACATAATATTATCGGTTGCGCCTACACACAACAAGTCATCTATATTCATAATTAAGGCATCTTGTGCAATACCCTTCCAAACTGACAAATCCCCTGTCTCTTTCCAATACATATAAGCCAATGACGATTTTGTACCTGCACCATCAGCATGCATTATCAAACAATAATCTTTATCATTGGTTAGAAAATCTGGTACAATTTTGCAAAATGCCTGAGGGAATAATCCTTTGTCAATATTCTTAATGGCATTATGAACATCTTCTTTTGAGGCAGAAACCCCTCTAAGGGCATACCGTTTACTTATTTCTTGACTCATGCCATATAAATTGTGTTTTAATGTGCAAAAATAAGGATTGTTTACTTTTTACTTTAACTTTTAATGGTTGAATTTAAACAATTGCTTCTAAATATAAAGGTCTGAAAAATAAAAAATCAACGTCATTACGAGACATTTAAATTTTGAAGTAATCTATATTCAGAAGTTTACAATATATAGATTCCTTCACTTTGTTCGGAATGACGCCTTTTCAGACATTTTTATATTTAGAACAATGATTATCTCGTAAATAATAATTCACGATACTTTGTTAGCGGCCATATTTCATCATCGACAAGTAATTCCAATTTATCACAATGATAGCGTATGTCATCAAATAATGGTTTTACTTTATGGCAATAAGCGTTTGCTTTCTTTTCAATATCGTCGAGGGCATTAGCTTTTTTACGTTCATTGGTCATTTTGGTAACATTCGCATTTATACCCACAATATGACTCGAAATCTCCTCGATTAAATTAAGCTGTTCCTGAGATACTTTAAGATATTTTTCCTCGAAAATATCTTTTAATCCTTTTACATTTTTAATTAAAATATTTTGATATTTCACCGCTGTTGGAACCACATGATTTCTTGCTATATCGCCTAAAACACGTCCTTCAATTTGAATATGCATAATATATTCCTCTATTTCAATTTCGTAACGTGCTTCACATTCAATCTTACTCATCACGTTCATTTCTTCAAACAAAGCAATTGATTTTTTAGAAACTCTAGCCTTTAACGCTTCGGGTGTTGTTTTATTATTGCTTAAGCCTCGCTTCTTAGCTTCAACAGCCCAAGCATCGCCATAACCATTCCCTTCAAACAATATGTTTCTAGAAGCCTTAATGTATTCTCTTAAAATATTAAAGATAGCCTCATCTTTCTTCAAATCCTTCTTATCAATTAAAGCATCAACTTCAATTTTAAAATCTCTTAATTGTTTTGCAACAATAGTATTTAAAACGGTCATGGGGTTACCACAGTTTGCTTGTGAACCAACCGCTCTAAACTCAAATTTATTTCCAGTAAAAGCAAAGGGAGACGTTCTGTTTCTATCGGTATTATCAAGCAATACATCAGGAATTTTACCAACTACATTTAACTTTAAATCTGTTTTCTCTTCGGGTGATAATTTACCTTTGGTGACACCTTCCAATTCTTCTAATACTTTTGTTAATTGTTCTCCAATAAAAACAGATATAATAGCTGGAGGCGCTTCATTTGCCCCAAGCCTATGATCATTGCTTGCAGATGCTATGGAGGCCCTTAATAGCTCTTCATTATCATAAACGGCCTTAATTGTATTAATAAAAAAGGCAAGAAATTGTAAATTGCTCATAGGTGTTTTTCCTGGGCCCAATAAATTAACCCCAGTATCGGTGGATAACGACCAATTATTATGCTTCCCCGAACCGTTAACCCCTGCAAATGGTTTTTCGTGCAATAAAACTTTAAAATTATGGCGAGATGCCACACGCCCCATGATATCCATTAATAATGAATTATGGTCTACCGCTAGATTTGCTTCTTCATAAATGGGAGCTAACTCAAACTGATTGGGAGCCACTTCATTATGACGCGTTTTAACGGGTATGCCAACAAGCATACACTCTGTCTCCAATTCTCTCATAAAATTCAAGGCCCTTCTTGGTATGGATCCGAAATAATGATCATCTAATTGCTGCCCTTTAGCAGGCGAATGCCCCAACAATGTTCTACCCGTTAAGATGATGTCTGGCCGTGAAGAAGCCAAGGCTTTATCCACTAAAAAGTACTCCTGTTCCCACCCCAAAGAAGAAGATACTTTTTTAACGTTTTTATCAAAATATTTACAAACTGCCGTTGCCGCACCATCAATCGATTGAAGCGCACGCAATAAAGGTGTTTTATAATCTAATGCCTCTCCCGTATAAGCAACAAAAATGGTTGGAATACATAAGGTTGTTCCATAAATAAAGGCCGGAGATGTTGGATCCCAGGCTGTATAACCGCGTGCCTCGAAGGTATTTCTAATCCCTCCACTTGGAAAACTTGACGCATCTGGTTCTTGCTGTACCAGTTGATCGCCACCAAATTTTTCAACAGACATGCCACCCCCTATTGTTTCAAAAAAAGCGTCATGTTTTTCGGCGGTTATTCCTGTTAAAGGCTGAAACCAATGTGTATAGTGGGTTACCCCTCTAGACAAGGCCCAATCTTTCATTGATGCTGCCACTTGATCGGCAATACTTCGATCAATTTTTGTACCGTGCTCAACAGCACTCATCACGCCTTTATATGCGTCTTTTGATAGATGTTGGCGCATGGCGCTTTCATTAAACACATTTTTTCCAAATAAATCTGAACGTCTTTCCTTCTCCTTCAAAAGAATAGGATTATGAGACATGGATTCTTTAATAGCATGAAATCTTAATGTTGACATTGTATGTTTTTTTTTTAAAATTAAATTAAATCATTGCCACAAAAATAATAATCAATGTTGTATTTGGAATAAATTAAAAATAAATCTTGTTAACAATTTTACAATTTTTATACAAAAAAATATACTTTTTTTAATAGACACCTTAAAAAAATAGGGCATAAATAAAAATAACATCAAATTTTACTAAAAACACCCTCCTAATATAAAGTATATTGAGAAAAAATTATATTTGTAGAATATATTATATTAATATCTATTTAAAATATTCATTATGGCAAAAATTAAATTGGAATACATTTGGTTGGATGGTTATAAACCAACTCAAAACATGAGAAGCAAAACCAAAGTTGAAGAACACAAAAACTTTAAAGGAACGCTTGAAGAAATAAGTAATTGGTCTTTCGACGGTTCATCTACAAAACAGGCAGAAGGTGGTTCATCAGACTGTGTTTTAAAACCTGTTGCCATTTACCCAGATCCAGAGCGTACCAATGGATATTTGGTAATGACCGAAGTTTTAAATCCTGATGGAACAAATCACGTATCAAACGGTAGATCTACCATTAGTGATGATGATGATGATGATTTCTGGTTTGGTTTTGAACAAGAATACTTTATCATGGACGTAGAAACCGAATTGCCTCTAGGGTTTCCAAGAGGCGGATATCCAAAACCACAAGGCATGTATTATTGTTCGGTTGGTGGATTAAATACGCATGGCCGGGATCTTGTTGAAGAGCATGCTGACTTATGTATTGCTGCCGGTTTAAATTTTGAAGGTATTAACCAAGAAGTTGCTTGTGGCCAATGGGAATTTCAATTGTTTGCCAAAGGCGCCAAAAAGGCCGGAGACGAAATGTGGGTAGCTAGATATTTGCTTGACAGATTAACAGAAAAATACGGTTATTATATTGAATATCATCCTAAACCTCTTGGCGATACCGATTGGAATGGTTCTGGAATGCACGCGAACTTTTCAAATTCTGTGTTGAGAACTTGTGGTGATAAAGCGACTTATGAAAAAATATGTGAATCTTTCAGATCAGTTGTTAAAGAACATATTGTCGTTTATGGTGAGTTTAACGATCAACGTTTAACCGGTAAACATGAAACCGCTTCTATACATGATTTCTCTTATGGAATTTCCGATCGAGGCGCATCGATTCGAATTCCTCATTATACAGTTTCTAAAGGATGGAAAGGCTATTTAGAAGATCGTCGTCCCGCTTCAAATGGTGATCCTTATAAAATTGCAGCTAGAATTATTAAAACAGTTAAATCCGCTAAAATTTAATAGTTCTTCTGAATCTATTGTTTATAATAAAAAAGAGGCTGTCTTAAAAGTGTCGTTCTGAATAAAAATGAAGAATCCATTGAAAATCAAATTATTGATAATTAGGTAAATAAGATTTTTCGACCACGCTCAAAATGACAATCAAAACACTTTTAAGGCAGCCTCCTTTTTTATTTGGCACATTCAAATCTTATTTTATTGTAAATATTAAAGTAATAAAGATCCCATAGGCAAAAACCAAAAGAAATCCTTTAGCTCTTGTAATTTCAAATTTCTTTTTAATAAATACCATAGGCAATAAAATAAGTGCAAACCCGAGCATCCAAAAAATATCGTTAGTAAGTATTTGTGCTTCTGTAACCAGAATTGGCTTTATTATGGCCGTTATGCCTAAAACCGAGCCGATATTAAAAATATTGGAACCAATTAAATTCCCAAGTGAAATAGCCTTTTCTTGTTTAACTGCGGCAATCACCGATGCTGCCATTTCGGGAATACTTGTTCCAACTGCAATGACCGAAACCCCAATTACAGCCTCGCTTACACCAATTGAAATAGCCAGCTGTTTTGCCCCATCCACTAACCATTCACTTCCAAAATACAATGCTACAGCCCCTATAAGCAACCAAAGAAATATTTTGAAATTTGATACAACAGCCAATGTTTCGTCAACCTCTTCTGCATGAGCATTGTTTTTTGAACTTTTAATCAATACAACCAAAAATATAATTATTCCAAAAAACAAGACAAACCCTTCTAAGGCACTAAGCACATTATCGTTCCATAAAAAATAATACAGTGCTAAGGAAAAGACCATCATTACAGGCCAATTCATTTTATAAAATGATTTATCGACCACTATTGTGCCAACCATAGCCGTTAAACCTAGAACTAGACCAATATTGGCAATGTTGGATCCTATGACATTATTTATTGCAATAGCCGGAGACCCAGTTAATGCTGCTTGTAAACTTACAAGCAGTTCTGGCATTGAGGTAGCAAAAGAAACCACGGTCATACCAATTACCATTTTTGAGATGTTAAACTTAAAAGATAGTGCCACCGAAGATCTTACCAGGTATTCACCTCCTATTACTAATAAGGCAAAACCCAAAACGATCCAAATTATACTCATAAAAAAATTTTTACGAAGATAGCATATTTCTTTTCTAAGAT
>TARA_R110002167_G_scaffold12963_6_pt1 | contig 11924 bp, 30 predicted proteins | sample TARA_R110002167 | Tara Oceans TARA_R110002167 (sample SAMEA4398238) | marine metagenome | biome: Polar Biome; feature: [MES] marine water layer (ENVO:01000295) within the mesopelagic zone...; material: water (ENVO:00002006), including particulate matter (ENVO:01000060) such as...... | reverse complement strand
CGCGAGTGACGGGACTCGAACCCGCGACCTCCGGCGTGACAGGCCGGGCGTTTCTTCAATGATTTCAATACCCATTCAAACTTTCAGGCCCCTAAACTGCTTTAATCACTTCAAAGGGTTAGGCAATGGACTTTGAACGACCGGATAGCCGTTCGATCTCTACAGCCAGACGTTTCCGGCCCTCGATGCGCTGCAGCGCCACCTGTCGCGCCTTCGTGACGGTCGGCGGTGTATAGGTGCCTTCGAGGAATTTGCTGGATGCCAGACCGTTAGCGAGCAACTCGCCCATCGTTTCTTTGTCCGCTCCAGCGGCATCGGCCTCGACGTTCCCAGATCTCCGAATATCCAGAAACTGTCGGGCATCCTTTGGAAAGACGTGCTTCCGGATTTCACGGAAGTCCTGGGCAAAATAGTTTTTGCCGCTGATGCCCTCGGCATAGGCATTTCCGCTCTTGCGACGAATGATGCGCGCACCCGGCATGACCTCTACACCTAGGTCTGCCAGGTATTTCAGCAGCTCGGAGGCGGTTGAATCGGACAATGCACCGAAGGCCCCCTTGTCGGTCTTGGTGCGATCGCGCTCCAAATACCAGCCTGAACCATCGCGCTTCAGCGCTGCCTTCGTGACACTGTAGACGTCGACCGGTGAGAACAGCGTGTCCCAGGCAATCAAAATCGCGACGGCCATGCCGTGATGACCCAGCTCGTGAGCACCGGCCACCAGCTGGTCGATCTCCGAGCCTAGCCATATCTGTGAACGGCCGAGGGGCTGGGGATTGGAGACTGCCCGAGCAGGCGAGGGCATGTTGAGCTTCAGCCGGATAATCGCATCGGCAAATATCGCGCGCAGGATCTTCAAAACCCGATACCGCTCGTTCTCAGAGACGATCTTTTCAAGATCCTCGAGGAAGTCCTCGACGTCGGCCGCGCTGATCTTGGTCAAGATCTTCGATCCGAAGGCGGGGCCCAGGTGTTTCCAGGCACGGTCGTAGTCTTCACGGGTACGTGGCTTTTTCCGTGCGAAGGCCTTTGTGCGCTTGAATCGCTCATAGTACGCGCCAAAGGATCCAGCTGGGTAGCTGACGACCAAGTCGCCGCCAGTCTTCACTTTCAACCACGACTCGTAGAGCTTCACCGCCTCGGTATGCGCGGCCGGGCCATCAGGGCCGAGCGCCTTCGGACGGAAGCCAAGTGCCCGCATTGCGGGCGTTGGCTCCCAGAAAAGGTTGCCTCGCCGCTTTGTGACGTAGCGCAGCTTAATCGTCGTCACCTTCGCCGAAGGCCTCCTGCATCCGCCGTTCAACGTCTTCAGCGTCGGTAGTGGGCACAGAATCGTCAAGCGAGTACAGCTCGAACCCGTCCCGGCTGAATCGAATTCGACCAACGGGCATCCCTCCTGCAATTGCGCCCTCGACCGCCTTCCGGACATCATCCTTCCGGAAAGCCGATCTGGCGCGCGATTTTCTGCGATGGTCTTCAGCGGCCGGGGTCACGGCTTCGCTCCTGTCAGTGCGGCGGCCAGGCGAAAGTCATCCGAGCGCAGCTGGATGAAGGATCGTCCTCCGTCTCCTGGGGCGGGGACGCTGAGGAGAACCGGGTTTTGTGCCGGCGGCAGAATGGGCTCGCAACGAGCGAAGGGCCGAAGCGCCCGGCGCAGATCGCCGACCAGCTGGTCAGTCGAATCGATATCCTTGACCAGCCCCATGATCTCCTCCCGGTGCCGCCACAGGACGCGCTGAAAGGCTTCAGCGTTGAATCGTCGACCGCCGCCGGTCGCAAGCATCGCTTCAGCGACGCTCGCTGCGTGGCAAAGGCGCAGCTCTTCGGCGGCGGCGACGTCCATCAGGCGGCGGCCTCTATGATCGGTTCACGGTCATCAGACCGGCGGACCAGCTTCATGCCGCCCAGGGCGTAGAGCTGGCAGAGGACGGGCCCGGCCGACGGCGCAGCGGCAATACCGCCGTCGATGGCCTCCAGGTGGTCTGTGAGCGCCGCCAGGGCGGTTCGCAGTTCCGCGATGGCTTCCGCCCGGCCGGCGGCCTTCAGGGCCCTGTCGCGCCCCTCCATGGCAGATGCAGGCCTCATCACTGCACCCGGTCCGGAGTTTTGCGTCGGCGCACCGTGTCGGCCGCCGCCCGCTCGACCCTCTGGCCAATCTGCGCCAGGCGCACCAGCTCGGTGACGTAGGCTCGTGCTGCGTCGGCCGAGGGCCCGTTCGTCTCGTTGGCGGCATTCAGCTCGGCCAGATAGACGAAGCCGACTCGATCGGCCGTGACCAGGTGAAGCCCCTTTTCCAGATTGAAGGTCGCCAGCCAATCCAGATCGAGCGGCATGCTTCCGGGCGTCATGCTGCCTCCGCTTGATTCAGAAGGTCGGCGATCATTTCGATGTTGCCGGCCGGGATTTCCATGGCCCCGACGTAGACGTGGATCTCGGGCGTCTGCGCCCGATGCGTTCTGATCGTCGTCACGACGCTGGGGAATTCCACCATCCGCTGCGTCACAACCTGGCCGGCCGCGCCGACATCACGATCGACCTCTTCGAAGGAGGCGGCCTCGAGGTGATGGCGATTGATCGGGTGGGTCTTGGGCGCGCCGGCCGGGCAGGCCGTGCATCGGTCAGCCGATGCCCATGCGCAGCCTCCTTCGCAGGCCTGAAGCTCCCAACAGCCGCAGGCGCGACAGGTGCGGACGTCGCCCTTCATGCGGCTACCGCCAGATCTCCGACGCCTCGGGCCACCTTCAGCAGGAAGCGCCGGCGTTCGTCATCGAGGCCCTCGTAGATGCGAACCAGCTCGAAACCGGACCGGGTCGCGAGCGAGGGCGTATCGACGGCCTGCATTTCGTCTGACCTGGCCGGGAGGAAGAAGGCGGCCTCGACATCGAGGGCCCGCCCGATCGCGACCAGCCTCGAGCAGCTGACACGATTGGCCCCCTTCTCGTATTTCTGGACCTGCTGGAACGTCACACCGATGGCCTTGGCCAGATCGGATTGATTCATTCTCCGCTCAAGGCGGCGGTTGCATATGCGGCGGCCGACTTCGACGTCTATGGGGTCAGGGGTCGTGGTCATGCTCAGGCTCCCGGAGCGTGGTTGAAACCCTGCAGCACCGCCCAGGTCAGGACATAGGCGAGCAGCAGGACGAGGATCAGACGGAAAACGGCCTTGCGCATCAGCGGGTCGGCCAAAAGCGCCAGGCGACGAGGCTGGCAACAGCGAGGACGATCGCGCAGGGTTTGCCGATGACGAGTGCGTCGACCAGGCCGACGCAGACTCCCAAGGGCACCATGGCAAGGTGGAGCATCAATGCGGGGTGATTTCGCACCAGCTGCGGAATGGAGGTTCGCCGCCGCCGACGTTTGATCTGAGACAGGTAAGCGAGCGGGCGCTGTTCGCCGACCTCGCTGCCAGCGATGTGATGAAGGGTCATTGTCAAAACTCCTGCAGGGCGGCCGCGGCTGTCTGGCCAGTCGGCGTGAGCCAGTGGACAGTCCTCTGACTGCCAAGCGGGCGAATGGTCTTGCTCTCGACAAGGCCCATGCTGGCCAGACGCGAGGTCAAGGTCGGTTCACATTTGCGGCCATCGTAGGGGCCGAGGGCCGTTTCCAGACTGACAGCGCCGAAGTCGCGAAGCGCTTTAAGCTGGGCCTTCAGTGCGGGTGTGAGGGTCATTGCGCGACCTCGCCGCTGCAGCTCAAACCGTCGCGGCCACGGTATTTCGCCTCGGCCGATGCCGCCCATGCGATCGCCCCGACCGTGCCGATCAGATAGACCAGCAGCATGGCCGCGATCGCGGGCTGGAAACGGCCCTCGAAACGGAAGCGCCGCCACATCAGATTTCACCCAGGGCGGACATATACAGATCGAGGATGGCGTCCTCTTCCTGGCGCTTGGCCTTGTCCTGCTTCCGGAGGCGGATGACCTTGCGCAGGATCTTGACGTCGTAACCCTCGCCCTTCGCCTCGAGGAAGACCTCCTTCATGTCGGCCATGACGGCCGCCTTGTCCTCTTCGAGGCGTTCGGCGCGCTGGATGATGGTGCGCAGCCGCCCCTGGGCGGTGGCCGTCAGGACGTCCGGCGTGGCGTCAAAGCTTGAATCATCGGCCATCAGAAGCCTCCCTCTTGCGAAGTCAGCGGCATCGGCGCGAGCAGGACATACGACTTGCCGATCGAGGTCACGCCGGGCAGGCCGCCCTCAATCTGAAACGGCAAATCGCCGGGCTTCATGGCGAAGATCGAGGCGTCCGGCTGCGCCAGCGCCTCCAGCTCTGCGATCAGTTTTTTGACGGTCAGCATCAGTGCAGTCCTTTTGGCAGTGGCCGTAGTCCGAAGGTGTCCCCGATCGCCCGAGCCAGATCGGCCGGCTCCGCGTCGAGGTAGGCAGCGAAGCAGAATGCGTCCCAGAGCTGGGGGGCCTGGCGGCCGTCGATGCCGTATCGCTCGCGAAATGCGTCCTCGATAACGCGCGGCCGCTGAGGACCGGCGAACCTCGACAGGAGACATTCCCGCATGTCGTTCTTGGGGGACTCCATCCATTCAGCTCCGACGTTGGAGGGCGAGGGGAAGGGACCGGATATGTTCCAGGCCCGCGGGGGTGAATTCGGCGCTGCAGAGACAGATCAGCGTTTCGGGGTTGAGGTAGCGACAGCCGCAGCGGGGGCAGTCGACCTTGCCAACGTGCAGGCCTGCCGGCGGATGGGCCGGGGGTGGGGTGAGCGCGGGCATCAGCACCGTCCTTCGGGGCGCGGTTTGAGCTGGCACTCTCTGACCTGCTGGTTCAGTCGCAGCCCTTGGCCCGTGCGCAGCAGGTGATTGAAGGCGCTCTCACCGTCATCCGTCAGGATGTAGGACCGGGGGGCTTGGCCCCTCCGGAAGAAGCGACCTTCCATGAAATAGCAGGGGTTGCTGTAGCCGAAGACGATTAGCTCGCCGGCGTCGAGGTCTATGGCGTATTGCGTCTGGCGGGTGCGATAGCCCCGACCCTGTACGAGCAAAAGCTCCGGACGGCTGCCGGCGAGCCAGATGTATCGCTTCTGCATGTCGGTGAGCTTTGGGGCCTTCATCCCTTCGCCCTCCGGCGCATCCGCTTTGCCTTCCGGAGAGCGCGCGCCAGATCACGGCGCTCGCGCTCGAGGACGTTGCAGATCTCGTCACAGGCCTCCCGTTTCGAAGGGAACCCTCCGATCGGGTCGCGAACGACGTCGAAGTCGAACGAGGTCAGACGCCGCGCGATCGCCCAGCTCATCGATCAACCCCGAGTCCGGAGCAGACAGCCGCGAGCGCCGCGTCACGCTGATGGTCATGGAGGAAGGCGGCCGCGATCGATTGGCCCAGGCTGCGCAGCACCTCCAGCTGATTGGACTCGCTGGCGATCGCAGACCGAAGGATTGCGTTGCCGAACGTCTGTCCAAGCCGCGTAGAAGTCAGTTCACGCGATAGGTCGTGCTGGTTTCCGTGCCTCACCGTCTCGACCATGAGGAAGGTCATGTCGGTGGCGGCGGTCGAAAACTTGACCCGGTTCGCACCATCCGCCTCGCGAGCGATCGCCAGATTTCGGACAGACAGGCTGGCGTGTCGCCGTGCCCGCTCTTTCGGTCCCTCGCCCCCGCAGACATGGCAGAAGCCGTCGCCGCGCGGGCGGTACTCGTGACCCTTCTCTTGGAGATGCATGGTCATGGTCGCGCCGCCCGGGCCTCGAGTACCGCCAGCGCATGCGTCGGCGATCGACCGAGCAGCGTATCGAGGGCGACGTTGCAGTCGCGCTGAGAGCGCGACAGAAGAGCGCTGACCTTGGTCAGGCTGTGATGCTCGAGCATCAACGCCCGAAGCTCGGTCAACCCTGATACCGACCAGCCGGATTGCGGCCTCTCTGCGCCGCAGCTGCAGGTGAAATCGCAGCTGCAGAACCGACGCAACAGGCCGGGCCCCATGGCCAAGGCGTGACAGGCGGCCATCACGCAGCCGCCTGAGCCACGGCATCCCACTGCAGGGCCCAGCAGGCGCAGTCGAAGGCCTGATAGACCTCGTCATCGAAATCGCGGGTCGTTGCCGTCGTCGGCGACGCGACGATCTTCGACCATAGCCTCGACGCGACCTCGAGGTGACGGATGGCGCGACCAAGGAAATCCGCGCGCCTGTCGCGCCCGGCCGCTGTCAGAACAGCGACAATCGGTGCGGCGCTGGCGGCCAGCCCGGGAAATGCGCCCGCCGCCAGTCCGCCGTCGACGGCGCGCTGAAGCGCATCGCAAATCTGCTCGAGGGTGACCATCGCCGCGTCGAGGTCGGCCTCAGGCGGGGAGGGATGAGCCGCCTGCATTACAGCTGCTCCAGAAGGGCCAGCGCATCGCTCAAAGCGCTGAAGGCGTCACGGGGACCAGAGGCCTCGGCGGCGCGCCGCAGATCGGCGGCAGCGGTTCGCAGGGTCCGGGCGATCGCAGGGCGCTCTGCGGCGGTCTCACCGGCCAACTCTTCCAGCTGGCGTGCAATCTCCAGCGCCTTCGGCGCGGCTCCGGGCGGAACCCCGAAGGGCCCGGCCTCGGTAAGCGCTTCAACCTGAAACGCCAAAGCGGTCGCCCTGGTCGATACGGCCTGGTCGGACAGGTGCCGAACCGCATCGATGCGGCCCGGGTTGGTCTGTATTTCGACGGTTGTCACAACCACCCTCCTTCAATCACGAGGAGAGTAGTCGGATAAACCGACAAGCCTGTCAACACCATTAGTCGGAAAATACGACTACGTTGGGTGACCGACATTAGGCCAGCGCTGTGTGGCGGTCAGATCAGCCGGCTATTGCCCGACGATCATTCTGGCGGCCGCGCGGATCTGCCGGAGCTGCATTGCCTCTTCAGGCGGCATGAGGAGTTCATATGGCTCGACGCCGAGCCAGATCGCTGCCTCGTCAACGCTGTCCTGTGTGTAGCGCTGTTTGCCGTTCCATAGCGCGAAGGTTTTCGCCCTGGGCCAGCCCAGCTCGCGGTCGGCATCTGCCTGGATTTTGCCGCGGAGGGTAGCCCACTCCCTAAAGTACCAGCGATGTTTCAGCTCGCTGAGGGGGGTTGAGCTGCGCTTAGCGGGCTTCGCTGTCATGCCCGGCATTGTGCGACGCAGCGTCAAAGATGTCGGCTCGCATAATCCGACAACGGCCGCTTGACTCCTTTGTCGGATTATCCGACTTCTGGTCATACATGCACCCGTGGGCCAAATTTCGAATCAAGAAGGGCTGGTCCCAGCAAGAGCTGGCGATCCACCTGGGCCTCAATTCGCGCGGTCGCGTCGGCGACATAGAGCGGGAGGCCGAGCAGGCCAGCCCGTTCATCGCGATCAAGATGGATCGGCTCAGCTGCGGTGAAGTCCCGGTCGCAGTGACTCGGCCCGACCTTCACGACGTTCGGGTCATCCAGCCGGCTCACAGCGAGCCCGCCTGAGATGGCCGTGCGTCGCCCTCCCCACACCCGCCTCGCCGCCCGCCTGACCGGACCGGCTGAGCATCCCGTCGGCGCGTCCACCGTCCCCTGCCGCGCCGGCGGGATGTCGTTTCTTGCACCAGGTGCAGACACGTGACCGGAGGGCGCAACGCGCCCTTTGCAGTCCGTGTCAGTCCGACGTCGGGCAGTTCCCGATTCGTACCAAAGGTTAACAAAATCCTACCATTGCGACCGACAGCCGCCGCGCGGCTGACGTCGCTACGTCGCCGGCTACTGAGCCAGGTGGCGCTGGACCGAGAGCGCTGCAGCCCCTCGGCGGACCAAGCCCTGACCAGATCGCCGGTAAACGCCGGCCGCTGACCAGGCCCCGCACTCATGGAGTGCCCACCAACATCGGCAAGCCGTCCGCGTCGGTCGCTCAGTGGCGACCGCGTCGTTGCGGCCGCCTGCCCGTCTGACTTCGCCGGGGGCGAGGAAAAACGGCCAGGGACGCGCGCGTCCCGTCTCCCGCCACGGCGGGCCGACGCGATTGCCTTGCCTTCATCCAAGCCAACCAAGGCCGTCTTACAGATGGTCATCGGGACGCCTTTGCTCATCACCCGGCACCGCTTGCCGCGTGAACGAGAGCCTGCGCGCCCTGACGACTGGCTGTCAGGCGGATTCGTGAAGGACGAATCCCATGAACGTGCGCCAGCACGCCTTCCACGCGCGCGCCCTGCAGGACGCCTGCGGAGGCCCCGATCGATGCCTCGAGCTGCTCCAGAACACGCCCTTCCGGATGTCGCGGACGCGCCTCTATGCGACGCGGGATCCCGGCAACCCGTTCACCATGCCGATCGGGGCGGTCGCCTTCCTCGAGGCGCAGCAGAATTGGCGGCTCTACACACTGACGCTGGCCCGGCAGCACCCTGAGCCGACCGAGACCGAGTGCGCGATCAGCGAGGCCTGCGAGGCCACCGAGGCCATGTCGATGGCCCAGCGCCTGGTCAGGCTTCACGCACCGGACGGATTCACCGAGCATGAAAAGCGCGAGATCGAGCCGCACCTGCAGATGGTCGAACGCCACATTGCCGGCGTTCGCGCCGGCATGGACGCCGGAGCCGCAGCATGACGGCCGTTCCGATCGAGGGCTTCCGGTACCGGATGCCAGAGCCGGCCAGCCGCCGCACTCACCAAAAGGTCAGGCGCAACAGCAAACCGGCCGGGGGCGAGAGCTGGCAGCCGATCAGCCGGGCCCAGGCCAATCGCAGGATCTTCGCCCTGAAGGTCTATCGGGAACGTCTGCGCAAGCCAGGCCAGCGCTGGGGCGCCGCTGGCACGATAAGCGCCGGCGCCATCGGCATGTACGAGCTGATGTGCAATTTCGCCTGTCGCGGCCGAGGTCGCATAGAACCCAGCGTCGAATGGCTGGCCGGCGCCTGCAACGTCCCGAAGAAGGTCATCCACGCCTGGAAGGCCCAGCTGAAGGAGCATGGCTTTCTGGATTGGCGACGGCGCTGGGTCGAGACCGGCCGCGACGGCGTTCGCGGGCCGCAGGTCGAGCAGACGTCCAACGCCTACTGGACCAAGCTCCCGGCCGCGGCGATGGCCCTTGTCGACAAGCTGACGGCCCCGCGGGCGGCACAGAAGCCTCGCCAGGTATCGCCCGAGCTGCAGGCGGCCATTGACAGGCTGGACGACGCCGGCAGGAGCCGCCAAGCCGAAGACCGGTTCCGATCTGGTTGAATGTGAATCACCTGAGGGGTCTGAATCCGGGCTCCCATAAGATTAAAAGGGGTCTCGCTAGTCGCGAGACAGCTTGATCCAGGGAAGAAATGAGGCGTCGCCCTAGTCGGGCGACAACATTTCTGAAGAAATCACCGCCACATTCGGCGAATACTGACCCACCAACCCGGCGGGCGCGTTCCACGCGCCCTAATACCAGCCACGCTGTCGCGAGGGATATCGGCTGACGCCCGTATCTGATCGAGCCACCTGCGGGCTCTTCGATGGGGGAGGGGTTCGAGATTTTTGCCAGAACGTCGACCATCTGTGTCGCCAGCAAATTTCGCCAGGAGGGCAACGGGCCTCAAGCTGAACGACGCAGGCGGGATCAAGCGCGTTCGCCTTTTCGCTCGGCCGACGTCGCGCTAGGCTGCGGGTATGATGAGAACACCGACGTCGATGCTGGCCAGCGCCTTGTTTCCGGTCCACCGCCCCGCGCTCGAGGTGTACGTCGCCGTCGAGACATACATGCTGCGCGGGCGCACCCTCGGCCTGGACGTCGACCAGCTGACAGACATTTTGCGCGCCGAGATCGACCACGCGCACACCCGGGACGACGTCACGCCGGCCGATGCGCTCGAGGCAGCCAGCCGGCGCGCGCTTGAGACCGCCTGCGCGCAAGAATTCGCAACAGCCTGAACCCCCTCTAACCGGCAATCAAAGCCACCGCCTGTCGAGATTCGGCCGGGGGTCAAGATCGCATGAATTGCGAGTCGAAAAGCGCGCAGGCGAGGCGGGGGGAAAAGCGCGGCGCTGGGGATGGGATGGGGGTGGCACCCCATGGGGGCGGCAGGGGCGGCCCGGCAGGCCCTGAGGCGGGGTCGGCGGCGCTCGCGGTGCCTCCGGGGACTGATGGCGGCTCCTGAGCCCTCCCTGGGGCGCTTGCCGGTCACCGCCGCTTGGTGGTCATGGCGACCAGCCGATTCGGCCCGGGCGTGTCCAGGTAGAAGGTGACCCGCCCAGGACAGCCGACCCGCCGGCACCGCGGCTTGGCTCCCCAAAGGCTGGCGTTCTCGCCGGCCAGCTGGGCGATCCTTTCGAGGTCGGCCTTCAGCCGAAGGTCACACAGATCGCAGTCGGCATAGACCGGCCAGCCGTTCATCAGGATCTGGCGCAGGCTGGAGCTGGCAGCGCGCCAGTCGTCGTCGCCGTAGGCGCTGAAGTTCTTGCGACCCATGCCCGTCGCATAGGGCAGGCCACGCGCAAAAAAAAGCAAAATCGTTCCGTTTTTGTTCTCTGCTGTGGTCTGGACTACCCGGGCCAGCGGAGCGAACACCGTGGCTATGGAGAGTCCCGCATGATTGAGTTCTGGATTGACCGCCGCGGAAACATGGTCGTCGACGGCGCGACTGTCGGCTGCTTCGGCGGCGTCGATGCCGCCGCAGACGCTGCTGTCCGCATTGCCCAGGACCGGGGCAGGCCTTATCGGATTTTCTACCCGCTCTAGGCCGGTACTCGTCGACGGCTATGACTGCGGAAAAGCCCTGACATTCAGGATTTCGGCGTAGAGCGCCCGATTGTCATACGTCCCGTCGAGGTGCTGGACCTTACCGTCCGGCCGCAGCGTCGCCCGATCGTATTCGTCCACGCCGCCCGGCGTCACTGGCGTCGCGCGGCCTGCAGCATTTATCGCCCAGCCGATCACCGGCTCAGTGTCGAGATAGTCCGTCTGCCCGTCCTCGCCGCCGCACTGATCAAGCACGAAGTAGCCAGGTAGAGCAGGGATGACGCCGCGAATATCAAACTTTAGTGCGCGCTCCCATGCCCCCTGCTCGGCCATGAACGTATAACCGGCGGCTGTCTCAAGCGAGACACGATCGCCTTCCAGGTGGGCCCGAACAACCAAGCTCACGGCCAGCTGGGAAAAATCAACGAGCGTCACAAACGACATGGGTCGGCTCCGGAAAAGGAGTGGCCATGGTGTCCGATTCGATCACCATGGCCATCCCCTGTTTAGCCGGTAATGATCACCTCGCCAGCCGGCTTCGCTCCCTGACCGGCCAGGCCGTAGTGAGTGCCGACGCCCTCGATCGAGAACCGGGCGAAGATCTCTCGCACCTGGGGCCGATCGTTGAGGGACAGAATGAACCGGCCCTTGATGCCAGCCAGCTGCTCGGCCATCGCCGTGAATTCAGCCTGGTCGAACATGCCGGGCCCATAGTCGTCCTCGCAGCCGAAATATGGCGGGTCGAGGTAGAACAGGATGCCGGGCTGGTCATATCGGGCGATCAGATCGGTCCAGGGCAGCTGCTCGATCGACACAGCCTCGAGCCGCCCGGCGGCGGCCAGCAGATCCTTCGCGACGTCGCTGGCGCGGAATCGGCTCGGCCTGGTCTTGGCCATGCCGAAGTCGCGGCCTCTGACCTTTCCGCCGAAGGCCGCCTTCTGCAGGAAGACGAAGCGCGCGGCCCGCTGGAGATCCGTCATCAAGGTCGGATCCTCGCGCTGGGCGCGGTCGAAGTCAGATCGGCAGTGAAGCTGCAGCGCGATCAGTTCGTTCAGGGCCGCAGGATGGGCGCGCATGCATCGGAACAGGTTGGCGACGTCGCCCGACCAGTCGTTGATGATCTCGGTTTTCGGCCGGCTGGACCGGCGGAAGAAGATGCCGCCCATGCCGACGAACGGCTCGGCGTAGGCGGTGTGAGGGGTGTCCTCGATCAGAGCGCAGATCCTGCGCGCCAGGTTGCGCTTGCCGCCGATATACGGGGCGACGGGACGGATGGGGGAGACGGGAGA
>TARA_R110002167_G_scaffold325067_1_pt1 | contig 11926 bp, 24 predicted proteins | sample TARA_R110002167 | Tara Oceans TARA_R110002167 (sample SAMEA4398238) | marine metagenome | biome: Polar Biome; feature: [MES] marine water layer (ENVO:01000295) within the mesopelagic zone...; material: water (ENVO:00002006), including particulate matter (ENVO:01000060) such... | reverse complement strand
TTCTTACCAGCTGATGATGCTGTGACCTTATATTTCATTTCTTTTTCCATAAATTACTTTTCCATCCTTTAAGCAAAAGGCCTCAAATCCCTGACCAATTAACTCATCTATTCTATACTTCTGCAATGGTTTTAATGTATCACCACCCGTCTTGCATTCAATGAATATTGCTTTACCATCCTTTAAACATAACAAATCTGGATAACCGTTCACACTTAATCTAATAATGTTTAACACAAGATATCCACATTCTATATACTCTTTTATTACTTTACTTTGATACTTCATTTCTCAAAGTAATAGAATCACTTTCTTTCATTGCTTTCAATAACTCTTCATTGATTGCACCAAACTCAATGTACTTACCATTGTCATCCATTACCTTAACTTTAGATACCAGCAAATCATTTTTGCCCCACTTGTTTCTTTTTAACTCTATTGTTGTTATTTCATATTTCATACATAATCTCTCTTAAACATTGATACGGTGTAATCCTTCTTATTGATTACGTTCTTGTATATCTTAGCCTCTATTCCTTTACGGGCAAACACCCAGTATACATCATTGGCTTGTCTGTCCATTGTAGTCATCCTATCCTTAGACTGGAAGTAACTGATTGAACTGAAGTCTATGTTGTAATATACCAATGCGTCTGCTTCTCGTAATGATATACCTTCACGCCCTGATATTATTTGTAGTGCTATATTCTTATCAGTACCATTGAACTCATCTAACTCAGTGCATAAGCTATCACCAAAGATATCCTTTAATATTTGTAACTCCCCTTTGAACTTATAGAAGATACCTATCTTCTTACCTTGGAACTTATCACGGATAAACTCCGCCTTACTATGGTCAATGATTGCCGAGGTTCCATCCTCAAGTATACACGTGCCGCTACATAGCTGGTGTATCTTGTTCTGTAGCTTAACGGCTGTGTCTGCTATTATCACCCCGTTGTGCCCTTGTACTATCTTATCTTTCTTTAGTTGCTTAATGATTTGCAGGGTGATTGGTTTCATATCACAGTGCAGTATATGCTCATTAACATTAGACTCAAACCCCGCTTCCTTCTGTGTGTAGGTGATGATATGCTTATCAATGTACGGTTTGATCTTGGTGTAGTCTGCCTGACTGTAATCTTTCACATCAGCATATCCAAAGTTACGTGTAGTTATGTTCACAAAGTGTTGTGCCCATTTATAAAAGTTCGGCCATTGTTTGAATGGTGAGTTGTTGCTAAGCCAATACTGATGATAGACCTGGCTGTAACTTTCCGCGTTCGGTGTACCGGATAGGAATATCATTGGTAGGTTGGCCCATCGTTGTTTGATTATCTTGGCTGACTTGTTAGGCTTTGGGAATGATGCGTTCCGGTGATGCTCATCGCTTACTACAATATCATATTCACCTTCTACCTTATGTAGTGATTCGTTGTTGATTACATTAATATAGAAGTCAAAGCCATAGTTATCATAGTCAGCAAGGATACTACTAATTGCTTTCTTCTTGGTAATGAATAGCACTGATGCTGCACCCAACTCTTCACAGATAGCCAAGGCCGTCAATGTCTTACCGGTACGCACTTCCATCTGTAAATAGAGCAACTGATAATCCGCTATGATATCAATACCACGCCTCACAATATCCTTTTGGTAGTCTCTTAGTTGCATATCTAAAACGGTACTTCATTGACTAATTCAAACCATCTGTTACCATTCGTGTGTCCCTCAATATATTCATAGCTGCTATATCTTGAATACTTCTGCACCCAAATATTGAATTTCTTTTGTGTCAACCATTTCTTATAATCCTGGTAATCTTCAACAAACTGATCATAGAAGTTACGTTTGTTTATTCTCTTATCCACGCATTCGTTATCCTTGTCCGTTATCCAATCCACAAACTCCATTGATGTTTCTGCTATAAACCTACGCACTTTGATGTTCTTGGCATTGGCTTGCTCTATTAAACCGAAATCAAAATACTTCTGAATACAACCGACCATATAATTGTCAAATGGCACATAATCATTATCGTTCCAATCGTCAAACAATTGACGCTTAAACTCATCGTATGGCGTGCGGCTGCTGTTGTAGTGCTGTGCAAACTCCATTTCGTGTCGGCGTCGGTTATGGCTATTCCCTTCACCTTTGATTGCGTAGTTAGTAGATACAACTACCTTTGGCGAATCCTCAACCGTTAACTTTATAGCATCTTTATTCTTTCGCTCTAGGGTTATCCCTTCAGTAACTAAACTAAATTTACTTTCAAAATCAAAGTTTTTCTTGACATCATCAAATACCAATATCTGAGTATCTTGGCTTATTGTTTGATACGGAAATGACTTTTTATCATCAAAGGCCTTACCGTCCAATATGCCGGTTCTTCTTATCTGTTTTAAGCCTTGCACAAATAACCCCTTGCCAGTGCCACCTTCAGGGTTGTCGCTAATCACCTCATCATTGAGCATTATAGCCTTATTATTAACCTTATTCTTAAAGGTGTGCAATAAATACCCTATTGTACATTCAAAGGCCAAAGGTTCACCGCCGCTGATGTTATTAATAAAAACCTTGTAATCATTAGTCGTTACTTTGGAAGGTGTAAACTCACGGTCTATGATTTGATTTTTCCATATGTACCCATCACAGTCCGTATAATCATTCAAAACCAATTTATCTTTGGTTACATGAAGTATACCGTTGCGGTATGCCACGAATGATTTAGAGCGGGTATCTTTCAACATTAGTAATTCAATACTATCCAAGAACTGGAGATAATTATCGCTAAACATTATTTGATAGTTAACACAATAGGACCACACCTTATCTTCATCCAAGTTTAAAAGATAGTTCAAAACAAAGTCTTTTATCTTCTCCGTGCTAGTCTCATGCACTATATTACTCTCTACCTTTACAAAAGAAGGTTTTAAGCTATCACCACTAAAGAACTTTTTAAACCCGTTTCTTTCTAAGAATAGTTTATATTTTAAAGGTATTAGTTTTACCTTTTCTTTTTCATAATACCAAAAATCATGATGCTCAGTATCATTTGCTACTTGCTCATATACTTCATCATCTATCTTATGTATTTCCTTTACCTTTTCTTTAGTGTATTTTAGATCCTTTTTAATTTTATCTATTTTAGTATAATCTTCAAAGTATTTACTTCCAAAGGACCTGAGTCTGTAAGCACTGCTTATTGTGTTCCTTGTTTTCTTTTCATCAAAATCACCTATTGCCACATTGTTTATAATGTATTCCTGGGCCGTTGACTCATTTATTCCGTATTCACAGAACGCCCCTGATATATCTAACACAAAGTTATTTGCTTGACCATCTACAAAGTCCCTAGACCAATTCCAGGCCATAATTAAATCAATTATCTTTCCTTCATCAGATAAAGGTATTAATGGCACCTTTTCGTTTATACTAAACCCGTCTTCTATTAACTTAGGAGCATATTCCAGGCCTTCGTAATTAATATAAATGTCCGGATCATAACTTTCAAAGCAAACTCTGTCGACATTACAGCCAGACAAATCAAGATAGTCATAACTAAAATCCTTGACAAACTCCTTAAAATATTTCTCGTGTGTTTTTGCATCGCATTTTGGGATATGTACTATTCCTTTTATACCGTTTCTACTCGGTGATCTAAAAAGGGCAATAATATGTTTGTTTTCTTTTAACTCATCAAATAACCTTTTATAGTCGTTTTCAGGCACTTTATCAAAATCTAATACCATAAGACCACTGTGTTCTTTTAAACCCGTTTTTTTACGTTCTATAAACTCCCCAGAGAACATAATGCAAGGAAGTTTAGTCTTTAGTTCGGGATTAGTAGATAATTTATTTATTATATCTTTACTCTTACCTTCCTTTATTCTATTAAATACTTGGTCTAAGGTTAAAAGGTAGGGCACATCCTTACTTTTGAACAATGACTTGAATAAGGAAATTTTAGTTTTGTACATCATCGCAAATGTATAACTTATTTATTAACCACACTATTTATTTGTATAAAATTTATAAACGTGTCCGATGTGTCCTCGTAACTCCTTACTAATCAGTATATTTAAACATTTAGGACACATTGAAAATCAATTTTAGGGGTATACCCTAAATTAAAAACACTTAAAACAGCGGGGTATAAGGAAAAGCCCCCATAAATCCAAAACTAATTTTATTTTTATCTTGTATATTAATTATATGCGTATATATTTGCATTACATTATTAGAACGAACAAAGAATATGTATCTATCAAAAAATTACAAAGAAGCAATCCAAGGAACAATTGTTTTATCAGAAAATAATAATCATAAAGACTTTTACATTAGTCAAAAAGAAATAATTATAGATTGTTTTATGAATTATATTATGAAAAAAGGCGGTGATATAAATGACGTACTTAATATGTATAATAAAATCCCTACTTTTTTGGCTGCAAATCCTTTTTATAATTTAGAATTTGAAATAATAGAAAGCAACATAGATTTTAAAAACGAATTATTTATATTTTAATATGAAATTAACAATTGCGGAAAGTGTCACGATTAGAGTATTATTAAAAGATAGTATTCAAGATTATAAAGAAAGGGCTAAATTATTTAGCACTGATGTAGATGATGATATGGATTATCTAATGTACTTTACAATGAGAATAAAAGAACTAAAGGAAATATATAATAAAATAGAAAATGAAATTTGAAAAACAAATAAGTCCGGAACTTAGGAATATCTTAAAGGCGTGTACAACAATTCAGCAACGTAAAGATGTAGCGAGCCAAAACGGAATGTCATTGCACACATTTAACGCAATGGTCAACGGCCAGCGGTCTATCACGGATAGCACAAAGCAAAGTTTGATTGATTTGGTTAGCCTATCACTAGACAATGCAAAATCATTTAATTTATCACTAACAGAATATTACTTAAAATTAATTTAAATTTATGTCAATTACAGCAACAACAACAACGAACAGCAAGAAATTTGAACCCATTGAAGCCGGATCATATCCCGCTAGATGTTATTCAATGATTGAAATGGGTACCAACGAAGAAAACTATCAAGGTACTGCAAAGATGGTTAACAAGGTGCGTATCACCTGGGAGCTACCAACCGAGATGCAAGTATTCAAAGAGGAGCGTGGACCAGAGCCGCGTGTTATCTCAAAAGAGTTTTCACTATCAATGCACGAGAAAGCAAACCTACGTGGTTTTCTTGAGTCATGGCGTGGTAAGTCATTTACCGACAATGAAGCAAAAGCCTTTGATGTTACCAACCTTTTAGGTGTACCGTGCTTGTTAAGCATCACGCACAAAACCGCAGCCAATGGCAATACCTATGCAAATATCAGTAGTGTATCATTGTTACCCAAGGGTATGGAGTGCCCTGAGATGATAAACGAACGCCAAGAACTATCATTTGATAACTTCAAAGAAGAACTATTTGAAAGTCTACCTGATTTTATCAAAGAAAAAATACAGACTTCTCAAGAATATCAATCAAGAAATAATGAAACCAATAATGATTTACCATTTTAAAGAAATCGCAATTCAAGCAATTCAAGGGGCAACTGACCCCTTGATTGCATATGCTGAACTCAAGGGTTATAAGCAAGAACTAGATCAGGCGTTGAAGGACCTAGAGCCAGTGGCCTTGGATGAGAGTGAGAAGTATGGCAAATCATTCGAGTTGCACGGGATAAGGTTTGAACGCCGCAATGGTGCAACCCGCTATGATTTTAAGCACCTGGATAAATGGCAGCAACTCAACACCGCGTTGAAGGATTTTGAAAAAAACAGTAAACATTCATTAGCAGCGGCAAAGTATGGCGGTAATTATATTGATGAGAACGGCGAAGAAATACCAGTACCGCACGTGACGTTTAACAAAGATAGTTTGATAGTAAAATGAGAACACCACTTGAACAGTTATTAGAATGGGTGCGGCACAGTATGCCAATGGATATTGATGTGTGTTTATTATTAGAAGCTAAAATTAAAGAGATGATAAAAGATGATAAGAGAGAGAATTAACAAAAGAGCCGGACTGATTGCTAAACTTGAAGAGTGGCAGAAAATAGATTTGAATGCACTTGGTGAGTCTGAGCCTATCCCGTTGACCAAAGAAATAATATTAAAAGGCGTTTTGAAGTGTTGCCGCAGAGATTTTGATAGCGTATTCTGGAGACATGCCGCCAGCGGCAAAGTAAACCAACTTGCCCCAAACGTAAAGATACGACAAATGTACTTTTATATTTGCCAAAAATTAATGCACCTATCTTTGAAAGAAACTGGAAGGGTAACGGTCAGAGGTAAGTTGTTTCAACTCTATGACCATTCAACAGTTATTCATGCTGTAAGGGCACACGAAAATAGAATTGAATGTTACAAATCAGAAAAGAAATTAAGTGATTCGGTAATTCAATATCTACGATTATAATGAGGTTTTTTTTATTTTTTCCATTGTTGATTAACTACGCCACTTCATCTTTTGAAGTGGTTATGGTTACAACTACACCAACAATTCAAGATAGCTTGATAGACGCTATAATCCACGTTGAAAGCCGTGGTGATAGTATGGCATACAATGCTGGAGAAGATGCGGCAGGCGTGCTACAAATACGCCCTATCATGATGCGAGAGGTTAACCGGTTACTAAAAAAAAATAAATATACGTTAGATGATCGCTGGAGTAAAAGCAAATCAATTGAGATGTTTAATGTGATTAAGGACCACACAACCAACCCAACTAATGAAAGGTTGGCCCGTAATTGGAACGGCGGTTGGAATGGATATAAGAAAAAAAGCACATTAAAATACTGGAACAAAGTCAAGACACAATTATGAACGATATACAACCAGAGGTTTTACTTCACTTGCTTTGCTTTCAAGCGGCTGAGTTATCTGAGGAACTAGATACAACTGCCGCCCTTAAAAAAAGCCTAAGAACGCTCCGCAACTTCACCCAAGATTGGGTGCAAGAATTTGAGCAAACAGAAACCGGTAGTGAATACCAAGCCAGGTGCATCCACAATTTCAATGTGGTTTTAAACGCTTGCACAAAAGACATACTACTCACACCAATAGGAGAATTTGAAGTAAAAAAATGATGGTTAAAAAATTAAATAAAAAACTTTCAAAAATAATGATTTGTGAATTTTCAAACATTTCACACATATTTAAAAATTTTCATTATAAAAGTGACAACATGGGCGGCGGCATTAGTGTTTGTTTTGCCATGTTTATTGAAAATAAATTGGTCGGTGGGAGTGTATTAGGTAAGCCAAGACACGAAAAAAAATACAAAAACTGCATTGATATTAGAAGAATGGCTTGTTTAGATGATTCACCTTTTAATAGCGAAAGTTATTTTTTAGGCCAAATAATAAATTGGATAACTTGCAACACAAAATATGACAATGTTTTATCCTATAGTGATTTAACTGTAGGTCATATAGGTACTATTTACAAAGCAAGTAATTTTCATTTAGTAGGAGAAACCACCCCGACAAAATATATTGAATGGAATAAAAAAACATATCATCCAAGAAGTTTAACTATTGATAGAGATTATTCATACAGAATGAGAGAAGCAGTTAAAAAAGGTGATGCAATTATAAAAACTGGGCTACCAAAAAAAATATGGATGTATAAAATAAACCCTAAAAAAAGAAAAAAAATAATGCAATTAGACAACTTTAACAATACATCACCAAATCAAATAAAAATGTTTTAAAATGAAATATCCATTAATCACCATCATCTTATTTTTAGTATTAAATGCCATTGGCTTATTTATAATGCTAAAGAATCCCGTATATGAACCACCACATCATGAACCGGACATAATAGAGCTAACTAATACAGATACACTATATTTGGAAATAGAAGTTTTAAAATTAAAATCAGATACTATAAAAGTAATTTATGAAAAGAAAATTAATCAATACCGGATTGCTCCTACTTCTGAGCGTGTGCTGTTATTCTCAAAACGTATTAATAGATGAAGAAACTGGTGATACTATGGTTGCTATTACCATTAGTCAGATGGATAATATATACGTTGAACTTTTGCAGAAGGATTCTCTTTCCGGACAAGCCATAATAAACGCGTCTAAGGAAGTAAAATACCTTCAATTAATAGATAGTGCCAAAGTAGACCTTAAAATGTCACAGACAGCCTTAAAAAGCCTTTCACAAAACAACCAAAAACAAAAGGTAAAATTAACTAGAACCCGTCAATCTTTATTGTTAGCCGTTGGTATCATTATTTTACAAATTATTTTATAATATGCCAGATATAACGATGTGTAGCGGCTTAAATTGCCCACTCAAAGAAACGTGCTACCGATTCAAAGCAATGGCGAATGTATACGGCCAGGCTTACTTTTCAAACCCGCCTTATATTGATAAAGGTTGTGAATACTATTGGGAGGTAAACAATAATAATTAAAAACACAAAATATGATTAAAAGAGAAGATTACTTAAATGCGTTGGAGTTAATTGACAAATATCACCAGCAATTAAATTTATCAGTTGTTAGACGTGGGTTATCTTGGGATGATTTACAAGTTGGAGACAAGATAATATTTGATAAGGTTATGAGTAAACACCTTACAGAAGGCAAAGAATATACAATTGCAACCGTTGATTCTGATTGGAAAGAATACTATAAGTCTTGGTTTGAAATTATAGACAATAGAGGTAGAAAGAAGGGATTGAGAAAACATGCTCAAGGGTATGTTATGCGTATGGTCTAAAAAATAAATAATTGGAATAACTTGCTTTGTATTGAAAAATTATACTATATTTGTACTAACATAAACAAATAAAAGAAATCATGACAACTCAACAAAAAGTTAATTTATTTTCGGGACCTACAGAAGCTCAACTTAATCATATACAAAATAAGCAAAATGCTGAAACTACTTATATTGAATTTGTAAGAAAAAACCCTTCTCTAAGTATGTCAGCTTATGAATCTAAGTATAAGGATATTATGAACTCAATTAAATAATAAATATGCAAAAAATAAATATAAAATTTTTAGCTTTTAGTATTGCTTTTTTCACCGTTGCGTTAATGGTGATTAGCGGAGTGCTGCAAAATTACATAAACTTTCAAAGCATAGATAATGAAATTGCTTTTACATTTGTTGCCTTATTTGGCGGGATAGCTTTTTTATTCGGCCTTAAAAAAGATGATTAAATACTCAACAAGAATAGTATTGGTGCTAAAAAACATAGTTGTAAAAATACCTATAAATAGAAAAGGGTATTTACAAGGACTTAACGAAAATAAGATTTGGAATAAATACAATAGCATTGCACCACTAGCAGAGTTGAAGTGGGTATGGATGGGTGTTGTATGTCAGAAGAGATACAATGAAGCTACATTTATATTGGACTCACAAGTTAAAGAAATAAAAGGATTGATTCCTGAATTTAACTTTGACAACTGCGATCTTTACAAACGTAGTAACTGGGGTACAGATGGCAATAGATATGTATTGCTTGATTACGGAGTCAATGAATACATTGCAAGTTTGTATTAAAAAAGATGCGTAAACCTTGCAATCTGTCCGTGCTGCTTAGAATGTAGAAATCCCTCAATGGCTTTTGGTGCGTGCTGATATCCGTTTCTATGATGCCAGGAATCTGTCCCACTTGGAGACCTTAAACTTTCAACCGTCACACCTTGGTAATCCTTTGAAGTCTTATGATGCACGTGGTGAGTATAAACATAACGGTGCTTTGTTGTGGCCCAGTCGTTTGCTTCAACGGCCATTAATAGCGGTAAGTCATTGGCTTTTGCTCCGTCTCCGTGAGTGGTTCCAATTAAGGAAGTACCATAAGCAAAATACTTCCGGTGTGCAATAGAGCAATCAAAGGTAATATTACTATTTTTTCTAAACCATGTTTGTATCACGTCGGCTAAGAAAAACCCACTTTGGTAATCGTGGTTTGATGGGTTGAAATGAAACACAACATCAGCAACGGGCAGCAACATCTCCAGGACATCCACATAAATTTGCTTTGCTTTTAAAAAATTGCTGTACCACATTCCGTCTGTGTCTTGTGGAGTACCGCTTGTAGTTTGCCGCTTTGGAGAATCAATATGCAAAATATCGTTGCCACCGATGAATAAAATTTTATCTATGTTATACCCTTGGGATTTGTCGATAATGCCTTGTACCCCCTCTAAAACGCGTTTTACGGCTATGTTAGTATCATAGTCCTCACCCGTCTCAAATGCTTCACACAATTTCCCTATGTGAACATCAGCGGGATCAATCACCAATAAATGGCCATCCTTTGACTTTTTGCGTTTAATCTTTGGATACTTTGGGCTGTATCCTTTTAAGTCTTTTATTAATTGTTCACGAATCTTATCATAAGAAACCGCCCCTTCATAATCTGGGTTTGTAAAGAATAAAGATGTGTCTTTTGTTTTAACCCACCCGTGCTTTACTGATTTGGTTGGCACTCCAGCATTGTCACAATAGTTATCTATCTTTGATTTGTGCAAGCCATACCGCTCTTTTATTGTTAAAGGTGCTTTGCCAATTATAGGGCTTAAGCGAATAAAGTAGTCTTTTCGGCTTTCGTGTTCGCCTTGTGGGTGAGTGTTAAATGCGTCTAAATATATATTATTCTCCATATTCTTTGTTTACGTCGAAACTTGGGCACGCTTTATTGCCAAACTCATTGTGGCCGTGAACTGTCAAGCTACCATATGTTGCTTTGAGATCGGATATTAAACACCTTAACCCTTCTTTCTGTGCGTCTGTCCTAGTGTCTTTTGGATGCTCCATATTTGCATCCATTCCACCTACATAACAGATGCCAATGCTGCCAACATTCTCACCTCTTGTATGTGCACCTATGCTATCAATGTGGCGGCCCATATTAACAGAGCCATCTAATTCAATGACGTAGTGATAGCCGTTGTCACTCCAACCCCTATTCAAATGCCATTGGCGGATTGTTTCGGTTTTTACATCTCTGCCCTCTGGAGTGGCTGAACAATGAATAATAATCTTATCAATTTTTCGCATAATTAAAATGAACCGTCACTATGAATAAGTACAAAGTTAATGTATTATAATTAACATTGTTATCTGGTGCGATGTACTCCCATCCCAAAGCAAAACGGTCATGCGGGAAATGGAATGCTAGCGTGACACTCCAATTCACTAAAATTGCTTTTTAACGTCTTTTAGTTTTGCAATTATTGCCTTTATCTTATCTATAAACGAATAGCCTTTTACTTTGACAAACGACTCATCCATAGATTTCACCTCAATAGATAGCAATACTAGTGCAATTATTTTAGTAGAAATAAACTCCACGCTAATCACGCTCAGAGTTAGTGCGTTTATTATGAATACATCAGAAGCATATATCAGCATAACCGCCGCTACATAGCTAACCAATTTAGGCACTAATCCGTTGCGGAATATCTTGCTTGTTATTTCTTCGCCTAATTTCTTAGCCTTCCAAACTCCGAAACAAGTATCTAATATAGTAGCCAAAGCGACCATAAGAATAATGCCCTTAATTGGGGCAAAGAATAAAACCAAAGTAGTTAATATAGTACTAAGATATATCTTCATCAGGAATTACGCAGAACGGGCTATCAGGGTTTGCAACGCAGTACCCCTTTAAATAAAGCGAATCATCACCAGCAAAGGTATGAACTCCTACTGGGTCAGGCCATACAATATAATCGTCTAAGCTATCTACGGGCTCGTTTAAAAGCATATCAACTGCGTACATAGTACTTAGGTCAGTACATACGGGTTCTTCTCCCTCGCTCCAAGCAAAACATATGTGCCCTATCTCCACAACGGCGTTTATCTCAGGGATTAAAACTTCTCCATCTTCTGTTGGAGTATAAAGAGTTGGTCTAAT
>TARA_R110002167_G_scaffold840_2_pt1 | contig 11957 bp, 13 predicted proteins | sample TARA_R110002167 | Tara Oceans TARA_R110002167 (sample SAMEA4398238) | marine metagenome | biome: Polar Biome; feature: [MES] marine water layer (ENVO:01000295) within the mesopelagic zone...; material: water (ENVO:00002006), including particulate matter (ENVO:01000060) such as...... | reverse complement strand
GTGAGCATTTATTGGATAGATTCAGAAGGTAGAAAATGTTTAATTGAGTATATGTCAGATAGATATTTATTAAATTGTATAAGGTTTGTAGAAAACAACATTGAAAGACAGCCAAACTATAGACCAATGCCTTCATATTATAATTTACTAAAAGAATATGATAGGAGAATAGATGAAGTGGACTAATGTAATAGTATATAGTGTAATGATAAGTTTAGGCTTAATGTTTTGGTGGGCAGTTGTAGCAAGGTTTATAGAAGTATTATGAACACTAAAGATTATATTAAATATGTTAAATCACATTATTGTCTTATATGTGGTAAAAGTCCTGTTGATCCTGACCATTTAGAACATTTGGGTATGGGTGGTGCAAACAAAGATAATTTAAAAGATTTTAGCTGCATTAATTTGTGTAGGCAGCATCATTCAGAAAGACATAATATAGGCAATGTAAGGTTTGAAGATAAGTATTCTATAAATCTATATAAAGAAGCATTTTATTTGCTTAGAAAGTATTTTACAGAATGAAGCTTTATAAAACAATATATGCAGATCCTGCGTGGAATGAATCAGGTGGTGGAAAAATTAAAAGAGGTGCAGATAGACATTACCCTTTAATGAAAACAAAAGATATATGTAATTTACCTATTCATAAAATAGCAGATGATAATAGTCATTTATATCTATGGGTAACTAATAACTTTTTAAAAGACGGATTAAAAGTTATGGAAGCTTGGGGATTTAGGTATGTAACTATGATTACTTGGACAAAAGCAGAAAAAGATATGTATAATAATTACAGATTACAAAATGCAGGACTTGGACAATATTTTAGAGGTTTAACTGAAAGTTGTTTGTTTGGAGTAAAAGGTAAATTACCTTACAAAACAAAAGACAACAAAAGACAGCAAGGTTGCACTGCATTATTAGCACCACGAACAAAAAAACATTCACAAAAACCAAAAGAAATGAGAAATATGATTGAGAAAGTATCTTATGCACCTTATATAGAATTGTTTGCAAGAGAAAAAACAGATAATTGGGATGTTTGGGGTAACGAGGTAGAATCAACAGAAATATTTCACTAAATAGAAAGGAAACTATGAAAATTAATATGCAAGTTAAAGTTAGAGAAGTTCTTATAAATACACCTCGATGTAGAGATAATGATACTTATCTTATATATGAGATATGGAAGACTGAAATGCAATCAGATATTAATAAAATATCTTTACTTGAAACATTAAGTCTGTGGAAAAGTAAAAAAATATCACATCCTTCTGCTATAATGAGAGCAAGAAGAAAAGTCCAGGAGATTGATAAAAATACAAGGGGTAATCTTTGGAAGAAAAGACATGAAGAACAAAAGAATGTTAAAGAAGAGTTAGGGTACTAATGAAGTTTACTGGCAAAGTAATAGATGGTAAATTAACTCTTGATGATACTAAGATGTTTAAAAAGTATTTGTATAATTTTGATGGCTTTGTTAGTATAGAAATAAAACAATCTGAAAAGGTTAGGTCACCACAGCAGAATGCTTATTATAGAGTTATAGTTAGGGTTTTAGGCAAAGAACTTGGTTATACTGAGCAAGAGATGCATGAAGTATTAAAGCAGAAATATGACTTAGAAACTACCAAACATTTATCTGTAGAAGAGTTCGGTGAATATATAGATCAAATTATAAGATGGGCAGTTACCGAAATGGGTATAGTCTTACCTGATCCTAAGCAACCTCATCAATTGTAACACTTAAATTATAAACATTTGGAGCTACTTGGTTTATTTTTAAACTGTTACTTGCAAATGTGCATATAGAAAATTGGTCAGGTGCATTATTAGTATTGTCAGGTTGAAATATAAATGGCAGAGTACCACCTAAAGTACAATTCCACACAAAGTTAAAACTATCATCTGAAAGCATAGGACTAGGGTCAGAACCTCCTGTAGGTATTGAGCCATCATCAATAGAATCGTTAATTACTTTACTTGATACTTCGTTTTTCATCCACATATCATCGCCATCTATGTAAGAGAATGTAAGATTCCAACTTCTTAATCCTTTTCTGCCTAAACCACTTTTAGCTCTATAATCAAAACGATAACCTGCAGTATCTACTTGAGCCGTAGTATCTAATTCAAATGGTGGATATTTATAAGTTCCATTTAAATCGTTGTCGACAGGATGATTCATAGTCCATTCTGTTGGCCCATCATAGTATATGTTAGCAAGTGTTTTACCACCTATAGTTTTTGTTTTTTTAATACCATCAAATCGTCTTTCCATTGTAAGTTTTAAATCAGGCGAGTTAGGAGCATCCCAATACTTGCCAACTACAAAAGAACCTAATTGGTGTGTGTAATCATCAATTCCTTCACTAAAATAAATATCAAAATTTGTCCAATCTCTATTTAGTGTGTTAATTGTCCAAATTGAAGTTCCATTATAGACAGGGTCAATAAAATCATTACTACCATCCTCATAATGATTCGCATTAAGAACTTCAGTAAAACCTAAATTATTATTACATAATCCGTGACTATTACCAATATATTTACCTACAACCTTACAATTATTTGTATCACTAGCAAAATTATGATTTAATAATGCAACAAAATTAATAGGAAAAGATGTTTTTGGAGGATTATTATTATCGTGACCTATACGAAATACTGTTCTGTTATCATCTATTTGTAAAAAAGGATTTGAACAATTCATATATAAAAATTTTGCACCACCTTTAGGAGTTGCATCCCAACCTAATTGCCCTGTTGCGTGTAAAAAACTTACCATATCTACATAAAATCTTGGTGTTTTAACTTGCTTTCCCATTAGTAGCCTCCTGAGCCTCCTGAACTACCACCACCTGTTGTATATGAAGATGTTGATGTCCTACGTTTTGTTTTAATTTTTGTTTTATCTACTTTAGGTAATCCGTAATCAGGTAAGTTGTAAGATGTTGTTTTAACTATACCTTTTTTTCTTTTATCTTTCATATCATCCCAAGTATTTGTTTCAATATCTAAAGCAGAACTTTGAGCAAACCAAATAGGCTTAATTTTTGTAAGATTACATACTACTTTTTTAGCATCTTTGTTTGCTATAATAATGTGAGTTATTTCTACACTACCAATATAACTAAATAATTGAGTTTTTTGTATAGGAACATTTTGCAATGTAAACATTATCATTTTATTAGCATTACTTTGCATAATCCAACCTTTAGGCAATTCAGGTGTAATTTCTGCATTACCTTTAAATATTAACTCTATTCCCATTATTTCTTGATCAGTATCTAAAGAACAGATTCCGTCACCACAAAATACAGTAGCTTCACCTACTGGCTTTTTGTTAAAATTATAAACTTCATTTAGTTTTTTTGCTTCAGCCATTTAATTTCCTAATGTTATTCCTATTACTTGAAGTATATCTTGTACATTTACTATTCCATCATTATTCATATCTGCTAATTCTATTTGGTCATCAGAAAGTTCTGAATTTTCAGGATATAATACATATTGTATCATAGAAACAATATCTAATACATTAATATTATTATCCATATTAACATCACCTTTGTTGAAAGTTTGAAAATATCCTAATTGAGAAAAATAAGTATATTCTATAAATAAATTTTCTGGTGCAAATATTTTAATCCCAACATCAACTCTTGTGTCTATAGGAAAAAATTCATATTTTTTATTTACAGTTAAAATTCCGTTGTAGTTATCTTGTAAATCTGATGTAGATTTTGTAATGTTAAACAAATTATCAACATAGGTTGGATTTTCTTCAGTATAAATTCTTGCTTCTAATGTTTGTGGGTTTCCTTGGTCGTCTATATAATTTATAGGATTTCCATCAGGGGTTTCTACAAATAAAAGATAAATTTTATAATCCCAATCTTGAGGGTAATTAGTATTAACAACAAAGTTTGCAGCACCTGCATTAATTACAGTTTGACCTGTGCTTGTTACACTAAATGTATAATCATCATTTTCTTCTGTATTTATGTTTTCATCAGAATAACTTGGGTTATCAAAAGGGTCAGGTATATCAAAATTACCTTGACCTGTATTACCACCTGGATCATTATATACATTTCCTTCCTCAACTATATCATTTCCCTCTTCATCTTCTAAAGGTGCACCAAATTCTCCACGATGAACTTGTATTGCTTCAATTTGTGTTCTTGTTATATCTTTTTTAATTTTTGTTATAAAAAACAAAGGATAAATCCATTGTCCATTTTTAAAACCTTCTTTACTATAGTCGTAACCAAAAACTTTAGATCCACCTAATAATTCATCAAATCTAATATAATCACCTGCCTCTAAACCCATATAACTTACTGGTAAATCCATTTTAACAATTAAATGTTGATTAGCATGATAGGAAACTAATCTTTTTTGTAATCTTCTTGCAGTTTCAATGTTTCTTATATGCTCTGATTCTACTTCTAATTTTGCTTCTTGATTGGTCATTCCGTAATAATCTATGTTATAATTTTTATCAGAGCCTTCAGGTTCATTTGGGTAATTATCATAAGTCACAGCATCATAAGTTTGCCATACGAATTCATTTGGGTATTCTCCCACTTTTATTTCATAACCTGTTTGTTCATCTAATTTTCCTGAAGCATAATTTTTTTTATATTTTACATTAACTTGGTTATAAACATCATCTAATTTACTTAAATCAAAAGTATATTTAATTACATCAATAGATTTTACTATTGTGTATGGTAAATTATCGGCAGTTTGATATAAAGGGATTAATTTAAATTGCCCTAAATTATTATAAGCAGGAATTGCTAAAGATGATTTAAATAAACCATCAAAAACTTCTTTTATTTCTACTTGCTCATTTAATGTAAAATCAAATTTCCAATTATTATGAATTGAGTTTCTGTTTATAGTTTGCTCAAAATTTAATTCGTTGTTTAAAAGATCTTCCATAAGATCTTCAAGATTTCTTATAACAGTATTATCATCTTTTATTCTTCCTGAAACATTAACAAAGTAATTTCTTTGTGATATATTATCTATTAAAATATCTTGTATAACATACAGCTCTCTTAAATGAGCTGATGTAGTAAATAGACTTATACTACCAGGAACATTAGCAAGAGGAGCTCCCCATTGAATAGTATTAAAAGAAGTAGTATTACCCCATCCTTTTAAAGTTCTATCAAAATGACTACTGTTATAATAATGCTGATTATCTATTCTATAAGATTCATCATCAGTATAACCAACGCTAACAGGAGTATCGAAGCTGTGCTGTTTATTAGGGAGATATGCTGGAGTAATCCAGTCATCATCAATAATTCCATCACTATTATTATCTCTATTATATTCCCATCCTGTGTTGGTTGTGTGATAATTTTGATCAAGACCTGATGGAATTGCTCTTTCTACCAAGGCTTGTTCTACCCAAAAACAAGTTGGGCAATTATACTTTGGAGCTGTAGATGTATCAAAGTTGGTATGCTCATAAGGAGTAAAATAACTTTGTTTATAATATATTTTTGTAACACAAGGGAATGAACCTACATTGTCTGCTAAAGTAAAAGAAACAAAAGCTCCACCACTAAGAGGTTTTGTATGTCGTACTGATTCGATATGTATGCCAGTATTGTAATTTCCATTTTGCACCCATTGAATAGGAAACTCAGGTTTCATATTAGCACCCCTCCAATTTTCATCTATCCAAGCCCACTCACTAACCTTATCTTCATTTGTTGTACTATCGTTAATAGCAGTAGGTTTCCACCACATCATGCTTGGATTATTTCCAGGACCCCAATCAGCCTCATAAGCATCATCCATATCATTATCACTATTTTGACCACCTCCTTCACCATAACCTTTGTATTCTTCCGATATATTATCCACTATGTCAGAATTATTTGAAAAACCAACAAAATGATTATATCCCCATTTTGTGCTACCTGCGTTACTGCCACGAGAAGCTAATGAAAAAAATGCTGCACCTGTTAAAGGTCTATATACTCTTGCTGGAATACCAACTGCACCAAAACCTTCTTTTACACCTGAAACATTTGAATATTGAGTATAAACATATGCATCTCTGTTAATTTTAATGTTAGCAGGTATGTTATCTCCGTTTATAGTATGAGCTTGTTCAAAATCATAAAAAATCTTATCTTCTAATGCATTTTCTGTTGTTCCCCAACCAACAACTCCTTGTTGAGGAATAAATAGATGAGATTTATCATACACAGATAAATAAGCATTAATACGAAGAAGGTTGTTTTCTACAAATGCAGTTGTCATATCTACGTTTCCATGATCTACAGTTGAACCATCATTCCAATAACCCTCTACTGCTTGTCCAGGCTTATCTATTTCAAGCCTATCTAATTTGTTAAATATTAAAGGACTTGCCTCGATATTTCCATATATTGCAGGATAAGGTTTTCCTATATCTTTTTCTGCATATTGGACATCATCTTCAGGAACTAATGTGCTTGGAACTTTTGCAGACAAAACTTGCTCCGTATAATCTTCAAGTTCTAATTGAACTGTATTTTTGGTTTGTCTAAATCTTCTAATAGTTCCTGAGTATATTAATAAACAATCTTCTAACTTATCTAATCCATTAGAAGTATAATAAACTTGAACTACAGACTTTAAATAACCTTGAACATTATCACTAAATATTTTACCATTATATGGTGAATTAGAAATTGATAAAGATACACTTGATATAGTAAATTTATTGTTTATAATATCAGCAGAAGTTGTTAAAGATGGAGCATTAAGCAGTAAAGGTAAAAATGATTCGCCACTTATATTTGTTTCTTTAATAGAAAGATTAATAACACTTGTATTATCTTCTAAATTATCGTTTATTCTTACACCATTATAGATTTTAACTATAGGATATAAAGAAGTTCTAACACCATTTCCTAATGCTTTTTTAAACTTGGCAGGTAATTCAATCATTAATTAATTCCAAAATCGCTACCTCTACGAGCAGCTTCTTTAATTGCTTCTGCAAGTTCGCCTTCAACAAAATCTTGTGTCATAACATTACCTGATACTGAAACATTAATACTTGATCCACCTCCACCACCTTGATTCATTTGATTAAGTGTTTCTAAACCAATAGATTCAACTGCGTTTCTACTCATAATAAATTCACCTTGTTCAGCTTCTATTATAGTGCCACCTTGAGAATGACGATTGCCACCTATATAACCACCTTCTTCTGCTTGTTCAAAACCTCCATATGGAGAATCACTACCTCCACCACCACTACCTCCACCCATTTGACCCATAGCTGCTTCTATTGTTGCTAATTGTGCAGCTCCAGCAGCTATCACAGCAGCTAACTCTATAGGTTGATCTAACACTTCTGTTGCTGCTTTAGCAGTATTTATTATAGCACTTAGTTGTTGCATTCTTGCTGCAATTAAAGCATTTTTTTTATTAGTTCCTATACCTGCTGCAACCGCATTATTTAATTTTACAAATGAATTCATTTCTGCTGAATGTAGTGCTGTTATAATCTTACCTCTATCTTTTTCTGTTTTAGTTAAATTATTTTTTTGATTTTCTAAATCTTTTATAGCAGCAGTTAATTGTTCTGTAACACCTACTTCTGCTTCTAATCCTTTTAATAAAGCAATCTTTCTATCTATTTCTGCTTCTTGACCTTCTATTGTTGTGTCTATAAAATCTTGTAATATTTGTTTGGCTGCTACTAATTGCTCTGATGCTTCTTTTTCTTGGTTATATGTTTCATGTAGCTTTTCTATTTCTGCTATTTCTTCTTTAGTTAGAATAATCCCTTTAGCTTTTTGTTCTGCTAAAAACTTTTCTGCATCTGTTTGACCTTGAAGTGCTGCTATTTTTGCATTTATTCTTTGTACTTCACCTAATGCAGCTATTGCACCTTCTGCTTTTAAATATTCTTTTAATTCATCTACTAAAACTTGTTGTGCATCTTTTTGTTCTCCTAATACAATACCATATCTACTTTTTAATTCTGTTGCTAATCTTGTGCTTTGAGCATCTACATCACTTAAACTTGTATAATTAACTAATTTATCATTTAAAGCCTGAGTAGCTGCCTGTACTTTTATTTGTGCAGCAGAAAAATCTAAGGTTGAACCTGTAACAACACCTAATTTGTTTTTTATAATTTCTAATCGTTCGACTAAAAGAGCTAAATCTGCCTCGCTTAAAATCTCAACATTTACCTTTTTACCTAATTCTTCATTCATTATCATATAAGAATTTCTAAATACATTTAAATGAGCATCTAAAGTTTGTTGACCTTTAGCAAAGCCTTGTTGATCAATTTGAAATTTAATATCTATAATTTGAGATTCTAATTGCTCTGTAGTCATACCTTTCAGTTGGTCTGAAAATTCTTTCATTGCTTCAGTAACACTTTTTAGATTTGCTGCTGCTTCTTCTGAATCATCTTTAGTTGGAAATGCTTTTCCCCATAGATAACTAATTCCTTCAATAATTATTAACCATTTTAAAAATTTCTTAACTGACTTTGATGCAGCCTTAGTAGCTCGACTTACTTGGTCAGTTGCTTTAGCTAATCTCATTGCTCCAGCAGCAGTAATAAAATAAGCAAAGCCTAAACTTGTTATAGTTACAGTAAAAGCTGCTATAACAGCAGGATTACCTATTTGTTTTAATAAAAAAGTAAATGCTTGAGCTGTTGCTTTTATTATTGGCATTAATGTTTGGCCCATTTTTATAGCTGTTTCTTCAAATTGAGAACCTAATGCTTTCATTACATTAGCATACGAATCTGCTGTTCTTATTGCATCACCTTGTGCATCAGCTGAATCTCTTTGTATTATAGCTAATCTTGCCATAATTTTTTCTTGGTCTGTAAGCTCTCTTTTTGAATCAATAATTCCTGTTTCAAAAGCAATTTGTTGCATTCTTGCTTCAGATATTACAATACCATATTTTCTTACTGTTTCATGGTTTCCAACAAGAGCAGAATTGAAATCTCTCATAGCAGTAGTTTCGCTAACATTGTTAAAGGAAGCAACATCTATAGCAGCTTTTACTATTTCTTTTGATAGATTAGAAGCTTCATGCCTCATCATGCCCATTGGTACAAGAATATCCTGTACTGAAGCAGTCATAGCAATTAAACTTTGAGTAGATCTTCCAGTAGCATCAGCAGTTGTTTCTGCAAATTGCAATACTTCATCTGTACTTGCACCAAACACAACTGTTGCTTTACTTAATTGTTCTGCTGCATCACCAGCCATATTAGAAACTTTTAATATTGATGCTGCAAATATAGTAGCACCAAATGTGGCTAATAACATATTAGACCTTAGCACAGATAATGCTCCACCTGTATTTCTTGCTGCTCTTGTTTGGGCAGCGAAAGCATTAGCAGTTTGTTGTTGTGCTTTTGTTAAAGGGCCTTGAGCTCCCATTAACATTCTATTTTGAGCTGTTAAAGAAGCTACTTGTTTATTTAATGCTTTTACTGCTGCTATAACTCCAGGATGACCCTGTGCAGCAAATTTTATATTAATTTTATTTGACATTCTTAGCCTTTGCTTGTTTCTTATGATTCTCTATTGTCATACTTTCCTTTTTAGCAAATATGTTTTTCATAATTGTGTGTTTCATAACCCAGTCAGCTGGTTGATCACCATATGATCCTGGATAAGCAGGTGTATTTGTATCTACACAATAAGTATATCTTTCTATATCTCTACTAATTTGTTTAGTGTAGAAGTGCGTTGAGCAAGTAAAAAAAGGTAATTGTGCAACTAATGACTTATCTATATCAAAACTTGCACCATTATCATTATTCTCATCTATCTCTTCCAAAAGAAGATATATAATATCCCATACATCTTCTACACTCTTAAACTCAACAACTTCCCTTTTGCCATCCTTTGCAATAGGTGGCATTGCTTTATAAGGAAACTTGTGGTAACTACACCCTCCACACCCATTACTTAATAGTGCTATTTTGAGCTGGAGGGTTTTTCTTCCCCCTGATTCATAAACTCACCTTGCAAATTTGAAAAGATTTCTACTTTTTCTTCAAAGCTAATATCTTTTAAGAATTTATCAGAAGTATCTCCATCTATTCCTATTCTGATCCATTTAGTCATTGTTGAATGCATCATACTAATCTTAGTTGGATTACCATCTTTATCTGATTCATAAGTAATACTATCCATCATTTCATCTCGTTCATCTATGGAAATGTCTTTAGTTTTTAGTTTTCTACCTGATTTGAGTTTAAATTCCATTGTTTCGTTTCCTTATTTATTTATTTGTTAAGCTAAATCAATAGCAAGTATATTGCCTGATTCTTTGTTTAGTGCTTTCATTTCAACATCAAGCATCATAATATCTCCTGGTGCATAAGCAACATTAGTTAGTATTCCACATGGTATTGCAATAGATGCATTAGTTGCAGTTGTTTGTGTTAAAGTAAACAAATCAGCAGCATCATGTGTTGATTGTGTGTCAAATTCAGCAGGTAACTCCATAGTAACTGAATCCAATTTAACTTGAGCTGAAGCTGTTATTGCTATTTCTTCACTTCTACCAAAACAAGCATAACCTGCTCCTTCATCTACTCCTGTGTAAACTGCTGGACTATCAATTGTTACTGCAAATGATGATAGTATTGGTGCAGTTTTACTTGCAATTTTAACTGCTGAAACATCAATGCCTGACATATCAATATGATTAGCATCATAAGGTGTAGCTGAAACTGCTATATTGTTTGTAAGATCAGGAATTCTACCTGAACTTATTGTAGCACTAAACTTATATTGACCACCATCTGTACCCATGTCAGCATTTAGTGTAAAATTAGTACAAACACAACCAACCATAACTATATTTTGTGCATCAGCACGATCAGGTGATTGTACAGCTAAAGTAAATGTTTTATTACCTTCTGTTACACCATATTTACCTACAGTTGCAGATGGTGCTGTACCTACTGTAACATCAACTACACCATCAGGTGTTAAAGCATTACTACACGCACTTTGCATTAGCATTACATGACCACCATCTTTATGAAATGTTCCTGATAAAGATATTTCTACTGCTCTTATATCGTTATCTTGGAAAAAATCATCAATATGTGCAACTCTACCTGTTTGACTTCTTACATTCGCTACTTGTGTTACATTTAAAGATGGAAATACAACTGAATCAACATCTAATTGAAATACATCTGCTGTAGTTGTTAAATCAATTGCAGTTCCTGTAGTTGCTTCCTCTGCTACACTAACTTTAAAATCTTTTGGTGAAAATACTGCATTCGCCATTTATTTTTCCTCCTTTAATTTAGGTTGCTTTTTTTCAGCACCTACTGTTTCTACATTATCTTTAATGAACCTGTTTATTTCGTCAAGTTCTACTGTTTTCCCTTGTTCAAGAGCAATCCAATCTTTATATGATAAACCACAATGATTATCCATAGATGATAATTTTACTCCTTTTTTTAGTTTTACTTTCATAAAACCTCCTATCCTATGTTTGCAGTATGTTGTCCAAGCCATTCAAACTGAACTACATACTCGTTTTCGTCATCTAAGGCATTTAGCTCAGTTGTTTCAACTCGACAATTGATACATCTTGAGCTATCTGTTAATGTAATTGACATATTATCGTGTATTAATGCCTCAATTCTTGATGTTACTCTTAATACTTGATCCAATGCATTTTTATTAACATTTGGCTCAGAAAAATAGTAAAACATTTCTATCGTAAATTCTCTTGTTTCGGCAGATATATTATATTCTAATAAGTTACTACCAACAGGATTTAATCTTAGGTATTGTGTACCAGTATCTCTTGTTTCATGGCCTATATACACAGGTAATGCACCTTTAAATTCTGTTCTTAATATAGATCTTAGTTTATCTAATATATTCTTAAAGTTGTTAGTAAAAGTTATT
>TARA_R110002167_G_scaffold39708_11_pt1 | contig 11970 bp, 17 predicted proteins | sample TARA_R110002167 | Tara Oceans TARA_R110002167 (sample SAMEA4398238) | marine metagenome | biome: Polar Biome; feature: [MES] marine water layer (ENVO:01000295) within the mesopelagic zone...; material: water (ENVO:00002006), including particulate matter (ENVO:01000060) such... | reverse complement strand
CTATTTATTTAAACTCACAATCGGCCATCATCTGTGTCAGGAATGCAACTAGGTTGACTTCTTGATCACTTACAAATGCTGCTTTGTACTGATAGTCAGCTATCAACAATACTAATTGAGGTATAGAGTTAGGCTTGAGCTTCTCTGTAGATCGATCATAGATCTTTCTCATTAAAGCAGTAGGGTCAGAGTCAACATTCATAGCAACCCACTTCCTCATACCAGAGAAGTTCTTCTCTTTAAGCAGACCAATCAAGGCTGCAAAAGACTCCTCCGTAGAGTTGGCAAGCATGCCTGTGTCGATCTTACCAGTAGCACTGTACTTCTGTAGTTCATTGAGAACCTTTCTCCAATCAGGATAGAACTTCTGAATGATCTCTGCTACAACAGGCTTCTCATATGGCACACCCTCTGTCTCAAGTATGTTGCAAACTCTCTTAAAGAACTCCCCAGCCAGTTTAGGTGCATCACCCTTCGTATAAGTGAAGTCGACGGTAGAGCATCTAGATTGGAGCGGAGAAATTATTCTGTTCTTGAAGTTACAAGTTAGGATGAAGCCACAGTTCTTACTATACTCTTCCATAAAGTTACGGAGAGCTGGTTGAGTAGATTGTGGATTAAGATAGTCTGCCTCGTCTAGGATAACATACTTTCTACCTTCACTGAATGATACAGTAGTGGCGAAGTTCATAATCTCATTACGAAGTGTATCAATATTTCCTGATAAAGATCCATTGACTACGATGTAGTCTGCACCCAACATATCTAACATGGCCTTGGCTACTGTAGTTTTACCTACACCAGCCGAGCCACTTAGAAGTAGATTCGGAATGTTCTCCTGGTCTACAAATTGTTGGAAGATCTTTTTAGTTTCGGATGGTAATATGACATCGTCTAGTGTATGGGGTCTATACTTTTCGACCCATAAAAATTCTTCTAACATATTACTTCCTATTCAAATGTGGAGTGACCTTCTGTTGCTATCCAATAAGTTAGCTTAGGACCTTCGTCGTTAGCTGACTTAAACTTAGCAATACCTTTAGAAGATAGCTCTACGTCATAATCAAAGTTCATTACCTTAATGTTCTCGATCTTGAAGATCGCTGAGAACACTTTCCCTGCATTGTTGCCATCAATTACATTGCTGTACTTGTCGGCTGTAGGGTTCTTAGAGCTAATGGCCTCCAAGTTTATTACACTGCCATCAGAAGAGATTGCAATCTCGGGCAGACCCATTACAGATGCTGCTTTAAGAGTGTTGCTCAAATCTTCCCAATTCACCTTCACTGCTACGTCGATAGCAGGAAGCTGTATCTCTTTTGCTGGTGGTGTAACAATCATCTGAGGATCAGCATACGTATAGTTTACTGATCTCTTAGAATCATGTACCGTTACAAACTTCTCATTGAATTGAAGTTGTGCATCATCAAACAAAGTTAACACACCAAGGAATCTATTTAGTTCATAGAAACACCCTTGAGCGGGAAGCACATCTTCGATCTCTGCCTTAGCCATAATAGACTTCTGCGGAGAGATGGTCTGTAAAACGCCTCCTTCCTTAAATTCAATACCCTGGTTGATCACTGCAAACGACTTTAAGACGCTTACTGTATTTTCACTTAGTTTCATAATATTTTACCGGTTACAATGTTTTGTTTTTGCCGAGCTTGCTAGGATCAGCTGTCGCTGGAGCACCAATCTGAGCTAAGTCTTTAAGAGACCCACCAAAGACCATACTACCCATGTGCTGTAATTCCATCCAAGGACACAGCCACACTTTAAGACCGATACGTCTTGCCCACTGGCAGAACATATAATCTTCCGACAAGTATCTATTAGAATACTCCATCGGTTCGCCCTTACTATCTTTCATAATAAGAGATGATTTCTTATCAAAGATAAACTCCTGCACTTCCTCTGGCGTTGCTTTAGGATTCTGTTTATAGAATTCCTCTAGCTCAGGTTTGAGGTTAGCTTGTTTATCATCAATCAATGCATCAAAGTAGGCCAAGATCTCTCTTGATCCATCGAATGCGTCTGTACGTACATGATCTGGCTTGTACATTAAATGCTGGTATGCATCTTTGTACTTCTCAAGTCCACGCTTTGTGAACATCATGAAACCAGTACCGCCTTCTAATACTTCTGTAGGCTCTGTTAATGACATCTCGTTGCCACCATCAGCTGGATTGAATACGTAGTCGCCAACAAACTTAGAAAGAATTTCTGGGTCGTCATCTGCAACACCTTGGTTGACAGCTGATACAATCTTCTCCCATGAGATACACTTCTTAGGATATGGACCACACATCACGTCGTATGGACATTCAGGATCTTCTGCATCCATCATAGCCATCATAGTGATAACATCATTAGGATTAAAAGAGATGTCACTATCAATGAAGATCATGTGCGTGCAATCAGATCTCATGAACTCATCGACACAATAGTTACGAGCTCTTGTTACCAAGGACTCGTTGAATAGATAGTAGAACTTAGCCTCTATCTTATAATGCATGCAAAGAGCTGATAGATCATTACATGACTTAGTAAACATACCTGCACATTGGCCACCATACATTGGTGTAGCAATGAACAATCTACGTTTCTGTAGTTCCTCAATCTGGATACTAATTTCCATTATGTTTCCTCTGAATATTTTGCGTCGTGACTCTTACCAATACCATAGTCACCATCATACATGGATAGTGTCTCTGCTTCAAACATTAAGAACTGGCCTACGCGTGAACCTCTTTGAATTGCAGCAGGGCCATGTGCTACGTGAAGTAATCCAGCCATCACACCACTGTATCCTGAGTCGTATAGACCAGATGTTATGTGACAACCATTCCTGTTTAAAGTAGACCTTGTAATAACCCATCCAGCATATCCTTCCGGTATCGTTACAATGTTCTCCATAATAATTTCATACACGCCAGGCTCTAAGCAGAACATTCCGTTCTCATCTACGTTAATCTTCTCAGATCCGCGATGTGTTTTCTTATCGTCAGTTAAGATGAATGTCTCATCTTTTAATGCAAAGATGTCTTGTACTCTTAGATCAACAGCATTAGGTTGACTGTCTCCTACTTGTACGTTAGTTAATAAACCAGATTGCATCTGGGGTGATAAGATATGTTTCATTGATCTTGGTCCTGAGTAAAGTGCCACAACAGTAGCGTGTAATGTATTGTCTTCAATAGATCTTTCTTATTGAAGCCGTCTTTCTTTCCATAGCGCATTAGATACTTGATTGCTGTATCTCTACAGGTAGTGTCAACGCTTCCTAGAGTTTTCCAGATATCAATAGTCTGGATGTTCTCATCCTTTGTACCTGCTTTGTCTCCGACATAATGACCACCGTAGGTCGATGCAATGTAGTCTAGTGCTTCACCGAGAATCTTATTCTCATTGAACCTAAATTCTACGTTGTCTATGTGTGGCTGCTTCATGTTTGGTTTACTCCGATAACTAAGTTGTCAATATAGTCCATGTTATGTTTAGCTAGATTGATAGCAGCATTATCCTCTGTTTCGTATTGGAAGTCAACATGCTTTTCGAATTTACCGTTAAACAATCCAGTAGGAGAGTTGTCGAACTCCACACCATTGAAGCCAGCCCATATAGCTGCACTTGAATCCCATGTGTCAATACCAAAGTCTCTACACAAAGCAATCTCATTAGGTCCATCGACCATGCCCAGGAAGTGAATCAGCTTGTCATTGTCTTTAGCTAATTGCAATAGACCTCTTGACTTGAGCTCGTTCATAAACTTCCAACGTGCCATGTACCTTTGTAGATTGTTGCCCTTCTCACAATTGTATGCATTAGGTACAGCTAAGATACTGATACCAATGTAATCTATGAGAGGGTTGCTTGCAGCAAATGCGAATGAGATGATCAAGTCTTCCAGATCACCTTTAGTAGATTGTGGTACAAAGAATGTACCGAACCCAGCTTCCTTGAATGCAGGAGCATATCGTCTTGCATCATCGATGCCAACAATGGAAGGCATGTCAGGATAGTCAGGGATCACAATGTAATCAGCATTGACTTTCTTTGCAAGCGGAATAAGTGCTTCGGGTGGAAAGTTAGGTAGTCCAGCTTTATACATTTCAAAGCCAGAGTTGTCCATAATATTAACAGTACCAGATGGCAAGCCTGCATAGAACGTACAATAGTCCTCGTCAGTCTCAGCAATGTGTGCTAGTGTTAAATGGGTTTGTTGATGGCGTACTAGATCAAGATGCGGTACGGGCGCGATATGACAAAACTTCATAATATATTATCTCCATTATATAAATTGTAGGACTCCTAATCCTTCTGTGGCTTGCCGACTTCTCCTGAGGATTTAGGTCCTTCCTGCTTCTTAAACGCTTTCTCAGCGTAGCGGACGTTCCACCCCTTGCCACTCAACTCTTTACAATGGTCAATCGTAAGAGTCTGTCCAGGTGTAAGGAAAGAGCAATTCTTTCCTGACTTTGTTACTTCAAATCTATTTGCATCTTTACGAGAACAGACGATAGTATTGCTATCTACCTTATCGTCTTTCTCTGAGATGTATTCTTTAAATGGTTGCATCGGCTTGTCTCGTGTACTCAATTACGCAGCCGTTCTCCCCATCCTCTGATATGTCTATGATGAGATCTCGACTACTATACTTTGTCTGTATGTATTTAGCTAAATCCTGAGCCATCATTTCACAGCTTTTGTAATCTAATTGCATAATACCTTGGTTATACAATCCTTCCAGCTCTCGTTTGAACTGAATGAACTCTACATCTCTATCATCATGGAAGATCTCTAGCCTTACGTTGAAGTGAAACATATGACGATGAGGATACCCTAGAAAGGATACATCATCAGCTCCACCTGTCGCTAGCTTAGGATCAGTCAGAGCAGCAGGATACTTATGTATGCCTTCTCTCTGAAACTTTACATAGATCCAACTCTTCCTTGTGTTGATCACGATAGCACTCCATATCCACCTGTCGATACTGCAATAGCATTCCAAGGATGCAATGACTCTTCATGAGAGGCTACGATACTGAAGTCGTCAATACGACCAGCCTGTACCCATTCGTCTAAGCCGGCATGCATAATACGTACTGCATCTTCTGAGAACAATAAGTTAGCTCCATTGAGTTCAGCAAATGCTTGCTCGTCTCTACGCTTAACTACAATCTGAACTTCAGTAGGAATATGCTCTCGGCATAAGTCTACGATGTCTTCGATCCATATAATGTTGTTGTCAGTTCTAGGGAATGCAACCTTAACCTTCAAGATTGATCTCTGCGAGTGAGCATTAGCAGCTGCGTTTCTTTTGCTTCTAGCATCATGTGCTAGTTCAAATGAACAAGGACAAGTAGATGAGTATACATAGTCTACAGTTAAGAACCATTTGTAGTCACCATCAATGTACTGACCCTCTAGTTCCGTCTTGTATGCGATGTGTCCTTCTACACCTCTGGTACGTAATGCTTTCTGATGCATAGGATACTTGAACCTTAGCTTACAGTATGCATTCTTAGAACCTTGCTTCTCGGCTAGTTCTCTAAGAGCACCTTCCATGCCATCGAGAGATAGCTTGTCTTTAATCTGCTCATGCATAATGAGATACAGTCTTGATAGGTTCAGACCTTTAGCCATTGGATCATCCAATGAACAATACAAGCTGGCTTCCGTCTGTAGAACCTTCTCTCCACCCTCACGGCTTCTTAATACTACAGGCAAGTCTACTGGAGCAATACCTACTTTCTTCAGAGGTACTCTTGCTCCAGGCAACACTGGATCAATCTGCGGATCAGGTAAGTCGTCTGTATAGAAGTCTTTGTCGTATGTGAAGATAGTGTCTGGCATCTTCGATGAATAATCAATATCTGGCATTTATGCTCTCCTGCAAGTTGCTGAGTTGGATTCATGTTCGCGAACAGTTACTGACTCAACCCAGCATCTATCACCATATAAGTCTTGTATGATCTCTTGTGCTTTATCAAACACCATCTCAGCAAATCGTTCACAACCAACTGCATCTACTAATCTTAGATCAATCAATGACTCCTTCTCTAACTCATAGAAGATTCCTTTCTTCGGATCGTCACTAGCAATAAGATAGGTATGGTCAAACATATACTTGAGCCATTCTTTAAGAGGCTTGAGGCCACCAAAGTCTACGATCCAATTCTTTTCATCTAATGCTTGTCCACCAAACTGCAATTCGAATTGCAATGCGTATCCGTGAATTAGATTACAATGGCTATCTGCTTTCCATTGTCTGAATGCACAACTATGACCTGTTGCGTGGGTATAGGTCTTACCAGAGGTAAACCTTTTCTTTATCACTTCTTGTTCCATTCTATTTTGATTCCTCTTCTTTGTAATTCATTAATACACTTGACTCTACGCTTTGGTATAACATTGCCATCTTTATTAATATAGTCAAACAAACTCTCTTTGCTCATCTGTTTAATATAGTAGTGTTCTGTCACTACTTGCTTCGTCTGCCTGTTTACTGTCTTGGCAGAAGGACTAAATTTGATTGGCATATTATACCTCCATATGCGTGTTAAGTCAACCGTTAAATACTCCCACATAGTTCAACCAATTCTCTGGATCAAATTTCTGCCAGTCCATATCTTCTGGCAACTGCAAATTACCTGATATTGATATCCTGGTTTGTCCAGATGTGTTCTTTTGGGTGAAGTGTGGGATCTCACCTGAAAAGAATAATACTTTGTCTTCCTCTAACTGTTCCTCTTGCATAACACGATGTGCGTTACACTCAAAAGTGAACACAATGTTACCAGCATTCTTAGGTGCCTTGGAATAGTATACCCAAGAGATCATTGGCGGCATGCCACCCTGAGCTCCATGAGTGTGGAACATGGTAGATTCGTTAGCCTCGAGAATGTGGGACCATACATTGACGTTCCTGAGCTTTGAGTGAATCTCTTTCTGTGCTATCGCTTCAACTTTTTCAACCAGCTCCTTACAAGCAGGAACTGACACATCAGGAAACATAGAGTCCTCTGCAAATGTATGATTGGCATTGTCGTCTAGCTTCATGTCTTTACGAGCATATGCTGCTTCGTTGATAGCTTCTTTGTCTACGTCTGTAATTTTGAATTGGGATGAGCCCAATAAGATTAATGGTTTAAACACCGATCAGATTCCCATATAAGTATGTGTGAACTCTAGCTGCTACTGAGTAGCCTCTATCCTGTGCCATTCTAGCTACGTCGCCATCGCACAATGCTTGGCCTTCCAATGTAGCTCCGACTGGCATAATCCATACAGGCCAATCAACACCGGCCGCTCTAAACTCTTTGACTACTCTATCTAACTCTTCCCATTGCTCTGCCTTAGGTCCAAGTACAAACTTCAACTGGCCATTAGGAATCTGCTTACGATCACCAAAACGTCTATTCTTAGTTACCATCTTGTCGTAGGTAGCTACAATCTCAGGACATATAGCTTTCTTATTCTTTTCGCCTGATACTGTAAATAGTTTAGGAGAAACTGACATGAACATATTGGCTGCACATACCCCTGGGTTACTAAAGTACTCTTCAAACTCTGGCGTCAACGCCTGCGTACCATTGGTCTCCCACGTAATCCACAAAGGCTTTTCCCCAGCGAGCTTAGCTCTAAACTCATCCCATAGATCGATGACAGCTTTCTGTGCATGCTTCATCATAGGCTCGCCTCCAGTAATACATAGATGAGTAGTCTCACCTGATACTGGATGCTTCCAACGGCCTTCTGGATTGAATTCGTTTTGCTGACGCCCTACTAAAATATCAACTAACTCTGCTGGCGTAGACTTGTGTTGTAGATGCCTGAACTTTTTAGACCATGAGTAAGATGAATCACATCCTCTCTCCCATACCGGCAAGTCCTCGATCTTAGTTATATCTTTAACTTCAATAGTTTTGTATGGTAAGTCGTATGTCGATTCATCAGTCGGATCTTCTTGTCCGAATCCATCACACTGAAGATTGCATAGAAAGAATCTTAGCCAGGTTGATGGAACTCCAGTGAAGTATCCTTCTCCTTGAATAGAGTGGAAGGTTTCGCTATATGTAATTGGCTTGCTCATATTGTTCCTCGGTTATCTGTACTGTCTATTATACAGCGGTTCGCGTCTCATGTCAACATGCCGATCAGAGCTGTAAACATGCGGCTTAATATTGTCTGGGATTGACTCCCACAGTGTCATTTTGGGTCTTTCATATGGCGCTACAATGTCAAACGGGCGGTCAGGTCGTAACCCACTTGCCATCAATTTAGTGCCTTCTTTACATTTCAAAAAGCAGTCAGATGTCTTATCACCTTTGCCATCTCCATCAACATCCCTGCCAGTGTTGTTGCCATACCACAATGCATCAATGCCCCAATTGATCGTCCATATTTTTAATCCCCAATACATCCAAAAGTCGAAGTCATATGTATGAGGCGTTCCGCCTGCAAGTTCATTGGGTTGGAGATCTCCGTATACAACATTTTCCATTGTCAGACATTCAACGCCAAGTTTCTTTGACATTGCAGTGGTACTTTGTATCTGAGTTATAGTCCTTGGATCCCAATACGACAACACATTATAACACAGTGGGTTATATCCTTGCTCAAGTGCCCACACCACTAATGCTGTTGACTCGACACCACCAGACCAGGCTATTAAGCTATCGTGTTTGTATTTTCTTGTTTGCGTCACGCAATTGCTTCCTAACTTTGTTGAGTGTCTTTGCTTGTTTTTGTCTTGCTCTGTCTAATGCAAATCGGGAAACATGCTCTACAAAGTGTTCACCCTGTAGATGTTCATACTCATGTTGGAATACTCGTGCGGACATTCCAGCAAACTTCTTCACTACCATGTCGCCATTGTAGTCTTGAAATCTTACACGAATGCTAGCTGGGCGCTTTATTTTGAGATAGAGTCCTGGCCATGATAAACACCCTTCATCTAGCATATTGATCTCGTCGCCCATTCCCGTAATAATAGGATTGAAGCATACGTGCATTGGCTCACCTACCATACAAAATACTCTGTAAGGAAGTCCCAGCTGGTTAGCTGATAGACCGATGCCGCCAAAGTGCTGCATGTGCTTAACTAGGAGCTCTGATAGTTCTATAGGATCCATCTGCGGGTTTGCAAAGTCAAACTTCTCTGGTGGTTCATTCAACATTGGATGCGAAGGATCCACTAACTTATGGGTCGGCGTGAATACTGGCTTAGGTATATGTTTTTGTATTTCCATTATGCAATCCTGCTGAAGTTTTTATGTTTCTCGAAGCGTAATATGTTAGTGAACTTATCTAGCAACTGATCAGTCTTATGAGATATTATAATGATATTTGTATCAGAAGTCAACTCTTTAATGATCTTTAAGAACTCATCCGTACCTGATGCATCTAAGCTGCTGTCAAATACTTCGTCCATTATTAATAGGTTGGTGCTTGCACTGTTCTTTAACTTAGCAATTGCTCTCCACGTGAACAACAATGCTAGATCAATTCTCATCTTCTCGCCTTCAGAGAAAGATGCATACGCAAAGTCATCTCTGTGACGTGAGCGTATTGTTTCCTTGAAGTCTTCATCAAGGTTGAAGTCCACAAAGAACTCCATGGCTGCCAAGTACTTATTGATCAGCTTATTCATCACTGGAACATATTGTTTAATAATTCTTGCTTTGATACCTGTATCTCTGAGTAGAGTGGTAGCTGTATTAAGAACTACTTGCTTTTGTCTTGCGTCTGCTCTTGTTTGTTTTCCGGCAGCAAGGTCTTGCTCGAGCGTGGCCTTATCATCATCAGTAGTTGCGACTGTAGTTTTGTCGTCAAGCTCATTAATGTGTGTACGAACTTCTTGAATGAAGCTACTAATTCCTGCCTGTTTGTTGAGGTTGGTGTTGATGTCTGTTTGGAGTTCTGAGATCTCTCCTTGAATTCCTCTATAAGAAACAAGGGTGGCGGTAATATCTTCGAGTTGCGACTCCAATTCAGTAAGGCCGCTCGTTGTCGTCTCGTGTACTTCCTCTGCGTTCTTGATCTTGGTTTCTTTGATTGAGTCATCTATATCTTGCTCACAAGTCGGACAGTGCTCGTGCTCAAGGAAGAAGTTTTTCTTCTTCGCGATACTGTCTAGTTTAGTCTTTATAGCTGATTTCAGCTGCCTGTATTTATCAGACTTTGTCTGGAGCTTTTCTACATCATCGATCCCAGATAATAGCTGTTTAACCTGGGCTTCAAGCGATTCTACGGCGCTCTGCAGGTGTTCTAGGTCCAACTGCTTTGATTGTACAGTGTTCTCTAGTTTTGTACGCTCTGCGCCCTTATCCTCTTTCATCTGTTCGAGGTATTGTTGCTCCATTATAATCTTTTCTTCTATCAGATTGATGTCGTAATCCATCTTCTGAAGGCTTGTCTTGTTCTCAGATACCTTATCTTTTAGAAGTGTTGCCATCGTACTGAAGATCTGAATGTCCAGTAAGTCTTCTATCACACTACGTCTATCTGATGTCGACAGTTGCATGAACGGAACGAAGTTTCTTGATCCAAGGACAACGATCTGAGTGAATGACTTGTAGTTCATCTTGAGAATGTTCTGCTCAAGGATCTTCTGATAGTCTTTAGTGTGTGAGTCTTGGTTCAACATCTGACCGTTCTGATGAACCTCAAAGTATCTTGGCGCGTGGCCTCGACATACCTTGTATGAGTTAGAACCTACTCTGAACTCTACCTCAACAGCCAAGTGTTTCTTATTGATACTATTGACTAGCTGTGGATTGTTCACTTTACGAAACGGCTTCATGTACAATGCATAAGACAGAGCGTCAAGGAATGTAGACTTACCTGCTCCATTCTCTCCAACGATCAACGTGTCTTGTGCTTTGTTTAGTTCTATCTCAGTCCACGTATTTCCGTAGGACAGGAAGTTCTTGAATCTAATCTTCTCAAATATAATCATAAATTATTTAGTTTGGTATTTTAGTATTTCATCTAAAAAAGGCGAGTTGGCCATCGAAGCGAAATGATTGGTATCTTTAGGAAAGCACTTACCGCTGTATCCAAATTTACCATCTGGTCCTGGAACGTCCCAGTGTGACTTACCAGTACGAACATCCATCTGAATTAATTGCTTGACGTGATCATATGATATGCCTTGAGCCTTACACATAATCCATAGGTTGTTAGCAAATGCAACTTTCATTGCTAGAAAAGTATTGATAGACATCTTCATCATCATGGCTGACTTAGGATCAGTCACTACCGGAGCCATCATGTGACGACTAAAGTGTCTAACTAGCTCGTCTACTTTATCTTCACGATTGGTTCCAATGACGCAAGGGGTTAGCTTACTGTTGATATCATCGGCCCAGTGGTTCTCTCTTATAAACTCAGGCATTACAGAAGCGTCGGGGAACTCTTCTACCTGGTCCGGACCAATGGTTGATCTAATAATGCAATGTGCTGTGTCCGGCACATCACGTATTGCATGGCTAACGTAGGACAGGTCAAGTCGACCCTCCCCGTCACCATTACTTGGTACGCAGATGAAGGCTAGATCTATACCAACCCAATTAGCTATGTACATCTCCTTACCTGGATCTTGTACGCTCACCTCTATGCCAGCTTTCTCCAACATCAACTCTGTTGCTTGTCCGACAGGGCCATAGCCCATCACTGCTACTCTCATAATAATTACCTTGTTGTTAAAAATTGAAGCGAAGTTCAGTTTCTAAACTATGCTTCAGTAAATCTCCACCGTACTTAAATGACTCTAAATTACTACGTACCGATAGATTGTCTGTGATCTGACGAGCATATCCAATCTTAGTTCCCCATCCTTTGACGCGCATTACACCATATGGTGTTGCCTGTCGGAAGGTCTCGGCACCGGCTTCTACATAAAAGTTCTTCGTGAACTGATACCCAGCTCGGAGGTATTGTGTTTCTTTTCTCTTTGACCAT
>TARA_R110002167_G_scaffold23038_6_pt1 | contig 11974 bp, 6 predicted proteins | sample TARA_R110002167 | Tara Oceans TARA_R110002167 (sample SAMEA4398238) | marine metagenome | biome: Polar Biome; feature: [MES] marine water layer (ENVO:01000295) within the mesopelagic zone...; material: water (ENVO:00002006), including particulate matter (ENVO:01000060) such as...... | reverse complement strand
CCCACCCTGATTACCGCAGTGAATGGTGGTACCTGACCGGTAATGTTATCGATAGCGACAACAACCCTTTTGCGTTTCAGCTGACCCTCTTTCGGCAAGCCTTGCGCCCCAGCGATGACCAACCCGTAGCCAACCCCTGGCAGATTCCCCAGGTCTATATGGGCCACCTCGCCATTGTCGATATTGCCAACCAGCGCCACCGCTCGGTCGAACGTTTTAGTCGCACCGGCCCTGGACTCGCCGGCAGCAGTGCAGCGCCGCTGCGTATCTGGTTAGAGGACTGGCAACTCGCGGCCACCCGCGACAACAGCCTGTTCCCGTTACAGCTGCAAGCGGCCGATAAAGATCAGCATATAGCGCTGAATCTGACGATTTCGGCAACCAAGCCCAGGGTGCTCCAAGGCGAGGCCGGCCTGAGTCGAAAAAGCGCCGAGCCGGGTAACGCCTCGTATTACTACTCCTACCCGCGATTACAGGTCACCGGGCAGCTAAACTGGGATGGCAAGGCGCACCCGGTCAATGGCCAGGCCTGGTACGACCATGAGTGGAGTAGTAGCGTGCTGGCTGATTACCAAACCGGCTGGGATTGGTTCTCACTGCAGCTCGACGATGGGCGCGAGCTGATGTTGTTTTGGATTCGCGCTCTGCCTGGACATCCGGTGACGCAGCACAGCGTGCTGATCGATCGGGACGGCAGCAAGCAGCAACTCAATCCCAATAATATCGAGCTGACCGTACTGAAGCATTGGGACAGCCCCAGCGGCAAGCGTTATCCCGCCCGCTGGCGCCTGCATATTCCCGCCGAGGGGCTTGATCTTGATATCAGGCCGCCGGTTGCCGATCAGGAGCTACGCCACTCGCTGGCCTACTGGGAAGGCGCGGTCGTCATCGGCGGCAGCCACCAGGGATTGGGGTTTGCCGAACTGGTCGGCTATTAGGGATGGTCTGATCAGGTCGATCAACCCCTCTAGCAAGCCCGGCAGTGGAGTGTTTTAAAAACGCATAGCAGCTTACCGCCAGAGCCTAATTAGGCGGTGATATCTTTCGCCTCCTTAGGTAATACCAGGTTCAATACTATCGCTAAAATCGCCGCTAAGGCGATGCCTTTTAAGGTGAATTCACCGATACCTAACTGCATCCCACCGATACCAAAGACCAGCGTCAGCGACACGATCACCATATTGCGAGGCTCAGACAGATCACGTCCGTCTTTCACCAGCGCGTTCAATCCGATCGCTGCGATGGCGCCAAACAGCAGGGTCATGATGCCGCCCATCACAGGCACCGGAATGGTGGCTAAAACAGCCCCTGTCTTACCGGAGAAAGACAGTAGAATCGCGAACCCCGCAGCCCAGGTCATGATCACGGGATTGAACGACCTAGTCAGCGCTACCGCACCTGTTACTTCAGAATAGGTGGTATTGGGTGGACCACCGAGCAGACCCGCAACACTGGTCGCCAGACCATCACCCAACAGGGTGCGTTTCAGACCCGGCTTGTCAAGAAAGTCTTTTCCTGCCACATTGCCAATCGCAATGATATCGCCGATATGCTCCACGGCTGGCGCTATGGCGATGGGCAGGATGAACAAGATCGCTTCGAGATTAAACTCAGGTGCCGTAAACGAGGGGACGGCAAACCAAGCAGCCTGCTCAACCGCATTAAAGCTGATGATACCGAACCCCATCGATACCAGATAGCCCACAACCAGTCCGATCAGGATAGGGATGAGGCGCATCATCCCCTTGGCGAAAACCGCTGCAAACACCGTGGCTAACAAGGTAACCATCGAGATCGTCAACGCGATATCAGCATCGACCAATTGCAACGACCCATCGCCAGTTTTGCCCAATGCCATAAAAACGCCTACCGGCGCCAGACTCAGGCCAATGACCATAATCACCGGGCCGACAACGACCGGGGGTAATAAACGATGTAGAAAGTCACTGCCGCGCCAAGCGACCAAGCCACTCAACAACATGTAGAACACACCTGCCGCTATCAGCCCTGACATCGTACCGGCGATCCCCCAGGTTGCTACGCCGTGCATAATTGCCGGAATAAATGCAAACGAGGAGGCCAAGAAAATAGGCACCGAACGCCTGGTGACAAGCTGAAATACCAACGTACCCAAACCGGCGGTAAACAGCGCCACATTGGGATCCAACCCGGTCAGTATCGGCACCAACACCAGGGCACCAAAAGCCACGAACAACATCTGCGCCCCAAGAATACTGGGGTGTAATCGACTCGGCATACCACTTCTCCTCAAACAGCCATCGTTACAACGGCCATACATCTTGAATAAAGACTTAAAAATTTGCTGCCAGCACCAGCAAGATCCAGATGCGGTATAGAGGGCGACATCATGATGGGCAGCCTTCGTCTTGGCAATCACTACCGCCATGGAAGCCGAAATCAGCTCGTAGAGTAGCGTTTAAAGCATGCCTGCTGGCTGCCCTGCAGCAGCCGATTCAGGGTTAACTGCCTTGCCGCTCAGAAACGCCTGCAGTTGATCGGCGGGCTGTGGTCTCGAGAACCAGTAACCCTGGATCATTTCACAGCCCATCTGCTTCAACAGATCACGCTGTGAGCGATGCTCCACGCCTTCGGCAATGGAGATCAGCCCCAAGCCCTGAGCCAGAGCGATAGTGGTTCGAATAACATGCGCGCCCCGCGTTTCCTCTATACTATCGATCATCGACTTGTCGAGTTTCAGGTAATCAACCGGCAGCTGCTGCAGATAGGTCAATGAGCTATAGCCGGTGCCGAAATCATCGATGGCTAACTTGATGCCGCGCGCCTTGAGCTCATGCAAAGTTCGATTTCCCTCGTCAAGATTATCGATCATCATCGATTCGGTAATTTCCAAAATCAGGGTATGAGGGAGAATCCCGGTCTGAACCAACACTTCATCAAGGGTTGAAGAGATATCGGATAGCATCAGCTGGCGCGGCGAGACGTTGACGCTCATGTGCAGTTCCGGGTTGCCTAGCTGTTGCCACTGTTTTAACTGTTCACAGGCGGTCAGCAGCACCCATCGGCCCACGTCAACAATGAGACCGCTCTGTTCGAGCAGAGGGATGAACTCCACCGGCGAGATAAACCCCAGTTCTTCGTGATGCCAGCGTATCAACGCCTCAAAAGAGATGACCCTGCCATTAAGCAAAGATTGTTTAGGCTGATAATTCAGCGTAAACAGGTTTAGTCGAATAGCCGTAGGTAGATCCTGCATCAACCTCGTTTGGCGTGCCGCTTTCTGACGCATCTCATCGTTGTACATCTGAAACTGAGCCACACCCCGCTCGGAGGCGTGTCGCAGCGCATAGTCGGCACAGGCCATCAGTTCATCGATATGCTTGGCATCATCAGGATAAACCGACATCCCCCCGCTGAGGGTGACTTCAGTTTTTTGGTCTTCCAGATAGATAGGCTCACGGAAGGAGTGTAGTAATCGCTCCCCAAGCATCACCCCATCCTCGGCATAGGCTAGGTCTTCATAGATGATGGCAAAATCATCCCCTCCCAGGCGGGAAACCTGGAGCCCATAATTAGTATCCCCATCGAACCGGGCCACCTCGTCCGATAGCCGCACCGACTGGCGCAGACGTTCGGCGATTGCCATCAGCACAGCGTCACCGGCCTTATGCCCCAGGGTATCGTTGATCGAACCAAAATCGTCGATATCGACAAACATCAGCCCCAACTTTCGGTCGTGCCGACTCGCGCGTGCCATGGACTGGGCCAGGTGCTGATAGAGCAGATTTCGGTTAGGCAACAGGGTCAAACTGTCATAGTGCGCTAACTGAATTAATTCTTGCTGATGTCGGCGCTGGTCTTTGTTCGCACGCCAAAAGATCGCTAGCAACGCCAGCAAAAGGCCCACTCTGGCAAGGATTGCCAGCCATAGATCCTGCTTAAGATCATCGGTCAACGCGGCAATTTCAACTGCTGACAGATGATGATAGAGCTGCCAGGGCATATCGTTGACCACGCCCAAAACCAGACTCTGAATTCGGCCCTGTTCGGCTGGAAGCTGTGTTAGCGACAGACTAGAGAATTCGGCAGCACGACGATCGAAAATTCGTATCCCATAGCCATCATTGGTCAAGATAAAATTAGCGTTCGACTTAGGCATTTGCCAACCCTGAGACTCAGCTAAGGCTAAATCGGCCACACTCACTGGAATCAGCGGCACCCCGATCAAATGTGCTTCAAGCACATTTGCCCGTAATATTGCAGAAATAATCCCCTTGAACTGATTTGAATCGGCGTCAAATACCGGTACCGAATAGAGCAGTCCATAGTTGTCTCGCACATCGCTCTGAGATAGTGACGCGTACTGGGTATTATCACAGGTGCGCATCAGCGGAGAACTCAGCGCAGGAATGCTAGTAATGTCGCCATCAAAAGATGCGCCTTCCGTATCTTTAAACCTATCTAGCTGCTTGATGTAATAGGCATACTCAGCCTCTTCATACTCTTCCGGCGGATCCCCTAACAGCATATTCTCGACTACCAGAGATTCATTAATACCGACGATCACATCGTCGTACATAAAAAACGGAACCTCCCCGAGCTCGGGACGAAAACCATCAAGGATGTAATAGATTTCTGACAACTTGATGCTGTTTGACAGGTTTTTATAGATCTGCTCGATAGTGCTGTAGGTATCCAGTGACAAGCGCCCCTGCGCCACGACATCCTCACTAGGACTCTGCCTATTGCCCCCTTCTACCGCCCGTACACTAGGCAATAACGAGATGGTGCGGGCATGCTCATACAACGTCTGGAACAGATGCTCCAACTCCTCACGTTTCTGGCTTAGCTGCTGTTGCTGATAATCATCCACCCGGCTTTCAATCCGGGCATCATAATCCTCGATCAACCCGCTGAGATTAAAAAACCATAGCAGCAAAATAACCCCGATCATCATCCAGACCAGATAAGAGGCGGCGTAGGTACGAGCTTTTCCTGCCTGCTTATTGGATTCCTTACTCCGTGACATCAGTAGCATTGCCCTATTTAAAAACCCAACGACAGGTTAATTCTCTCTACCCCACTTTTCTGTATCCTGGGCCTATGCTGCGCTCTACTGACTACAGATTCGCTGACATGGATAAACCCCGCATCAATAGAGCGGGACGATCATACCCTGTACAGGGACGGTTATTGATGACTAGGATCAAGCCATTCACACTCAGTAATATTAATCTGCCAAGATGGCTTATCTCCGTTGACTCTGGTGCCCATTCAGCACCCTGAACACTGCCCGCGAGCGATGAATTTATTAAGTTTTCCCTCATAAGGTTTTACATCGACCCATAACTAGTCTTACTCTCTAAATTCCGACATTGGCGGCTATTGCAAGTAACGCTTATAAAAACGCCGCGATCGTCAGCATAAGGAGATTTATCGATGCGCTCAGCTAAGCTTTACATCCTTGATACCAACGTCCTGTTGCACGATCCGAACTGCCTGATCGAATTCAAAGAACAAGATATCGCCATCCCGATGACGGTACTCGAAGAGCTCGATAGCATCAAAGACCGCAAGAAAAGTGTCGCCCAGGAAGCCCGCTTCGCGATCAGAGCCATTGACCGTATCCTGAGTAAAGCCAAGACGCCAGAGGAGATCTCCGGTGGGGTCAAGATAACCCTGCCCACCCCCGATCCGAAGCAAAAACTGGGTAAGCTCTCTATCTTCCCCGACCACGAACTGTCGATGCGCAAAGGGTTTCTGCCCGATCACAACAACAATGACAACAACATCATCAACGCCGCACTGCACTTGCAGTCGATCTACCAGGATCGCCAGGTGATCCTGGTGACCAAAGATATCAATATGCGCCTTAAAGCGCTGGGAGCAGGCCTCAAGCGTGTCGAGGATTACCGTACCGATCAGCTGATCTCCGATCTGGACCTGCTGACGGCCGGCTACCATAAATTTCAGGGCAATTTTTGGGATCAGGTCACTGACGTACAGACCGAGCATAACGAGGGTCATACCTTCCATCGCATCGCTCGAAAACTGTTGCCAGAAACCTTTCTCAATGAGTATATCTATGATGACGAGGGCTTTGCCGGTCGGGTCGAATCGATTACCGAAACCGAGGTCAAACTCCGTGATATAAACCAACGTTTTTTAATGGACAAGGAGAACTGGGGAATCAAACCCCTGGATATTCCTCAAGGGCTGGCTATCGATGCGCTGACCGACCCCAGCATCGATCTGTGTATCATCAATGGCGCGGCAGGATCGGGTAAAACCCTACTGGCGCTGGCGGCTTGCCTGGAGCAAGTGATCGAGCACAAACGCTACAACAAAATCATCGTTACTCGCAGCACCCCGCCACTGGCCGAAGATATCGGTTTCCTACCAGGTACCGAAGAGGAGAAGATGACCCCCTGGCTCAGCGCGATTCAGGACAACCTGGAAGCGATGCACGAAGGCGATGAACTGCCGCACAGCAGCATCAAATATACGATCGAAAAAGCCAATATCCAGTTCAAATCGCTGAATTTCATTCGAGGCCGCAGTATCCAGGATGCATTGGTACTGATCGACGAGGCGCAAAACCTAACCCCCTCGCAGCTCAAAACCATCCTCACCCGGTGCGGCAAGGGAACCAAGATGATCTGCCTCGGCAACCTGGCGCAGATCGACTCCAACTACCTAACCCCGCTGACCTCGGGCCTGACCTATATCGTGGAATGTTTTAAAGACTACAAAGGCAGCGCAACCATCCACCTCCAAAGCGTCGTGCGCAGTGCCCTGGCCGAATACGCGGAAAGCCATCTGTAAGCCAGCAAGCAGCAACAGGCGATTCAATCGGAGCCGAAACAATCAGGCTCCGGTTGGATCATCTCGTTCGACGATTCCTTTCAATCTGAAATCACTCAAATCTGCCTTATTAGCCACAACACTCAGCCATGCTGCCGCAATTAAGACAGGCCCCTCTTCCCTGGGGACTGACCGCTCCGGCAACGGCCGCTTTAGCGTTGGTCATCAACTCTCTCCTTAGTAGGGATGCCTGTATTTCAGCTAACCCCCATTGTAGACTGCTGGGCAGTTTGGATTATTAGCGTTTTAGCAAAACTGTAACCAGATAAAAATCATCGTTAGATGACTGCCTGTTCAGGCTCAAAAATGACCGGAGGAGTACCCAATGAGCGCATTGCTGCTAGATGGCAAAAGCCTGGCCAGGAGTCGTGAAGCGATGCTTAAACAAGCCGTCGCATCACTGCTCCAACAGGATGCCAAGCGCCCCGTATTGGCTACGCTGCTGGTGGGCGACGATCCCTCATCGGCTACCTATGTACAGATGAAAGTCAACGCCTGCGCACGTGTGGGCATGGGATCTCGAAAGATCGAAATGCCTGCCCATACAACCACCGAGGCGCTATTGGCGCAGATCGGCCAGCTCAACCGGGATCCTGAGATTTGCGGTATTTTGCTGCAGCACCCGGTCCCCAGTCAAATTGACGAACGTGCCTGTTTTGATGCCATCGCCCTGGAAAAGGATGTTGATGGCGTCACCACTCAGGGCTTCGGCCGCATGGCTATGGGTGAGTCCGCCTACGGCTCTGCCACTCCTGCAGGCATCATGACCCTGCTGCGCCATTATGATATTGAACTTGAGGGAAAGCATGCTGTAGTCGTGGGTCGCAGCCCGATACTGGGTAAACCCATGGCTGCTATGCTTCTAAATGCCAATGCCACGGTTACCGTCTGCCACTCTCGAACCCGTAACCTAGCAGAACTGGTTGCTCAAGCCGATATCATCATCGGCGCCGTCGGCCAACCCGAACTGATCCGGGCCGAATGGATCCGGGACGGCGCAGTGGTAGTCGATGCTGGCTACCATCCCGGCGGTGTAGGCGATATTGAAAAAATCGGATTGGAGCAGCGGGTTAAAGCGCTGACACCGGTACCCGGAGGTGTTGGGCCGATGACGATCAACGCTTTAATCAGCCAGACCCTGGATTCAGCCAAGGCTAAACAGAGTGCTCAAGACGCCTAAAACGCCCTGGCCTTGATCGTCACCAAACTCTTACTACTGGCAGCAGTCTATAGAAGATATATAGAAGGCGCGGATACAGTAAGCACCCTGATCACTTAAGCGAGAGGGCAGCAGATGAACAGACCCCTGGACAGCCGCTCGGCGCTGTTAACCCAAGCCGATAGCGCTGCGGCGTTAACCCCAGCCTATAAAGAGACGGTGCTGGCTGTTATCGCCCACCATCAACACAGCCCCGGTGCCTTGCTGCCCATTCTTCATGAAATCCAGGAGCATCTAGGTTATCTACCGCCGCAGGCGTTTGCCCTGATCGCCGATGCGTTGCGGCAGACGCGCGCCGAGATACAGGGAGTGGTCAGTTTTTACCCCCATTTTCGCCAGACAGCTCCAGGCCGCAGTCAGCTGCAGATCTGCCGTGCCGAGGCCTGCCAGGCGCGTGGTGCCCGAGCGCTCGAACAATACGTTCAGGCGCGGCTTAAGCTGGGTTACCACCAGACTAGTGCCGACCAGGAATACAGCTTAGAACCTGTCTACTGCTTGGGTAACTGCGCCTGCGGCCCCTCGATGCGCGTCAACGACGAAGTGATCGGGCGGGTCACGCCCGAGCGTTTCGAGCGCCTGCTGGATGAACTGACTACCCAGCCTCTGGAGATCAGCTGATGATGGCTAAGGTCTATATCCCCCGTGATACCACGGCCCAAGCACTCGGTGCAGAACAGCTGGTTAGTCAGCTGGAAAAACTCTGCCAGGCGCGTGGCGAGCAAGTGACTATCGTTCGCAACGGTTCGCGTGGCCTCTGCTGGCTCGAACCCCTGATCGAAATCGAGACCGATGCCGGTCGCATCGGCTATGGTCCTGTCGATAGCGCCGACCTGCAGGGGTTGCTCGATGCGGGCATGTTACGCGGTGAACTAAGCCATCCACTCTATCAGGGATTAACCGAAGAGATCCCCTACCTGAAACGCCAGCAGCGACTAACTTTCGCCCGCGCTGGGGTGATCGACCCACTGTCGATTGAAGATTATCGCGCCCATGGCGGCTTTCGCGGCCTCGAGCAAGCGTTGACCAAAACCTCACAAGCGATCGTTGACGAGGTCAGGCGATCAGGACTTCGTGGCCGAGGGGGTGCAGCCTTCCCTACCGGGATCAAGTGGCAGACGGTACTGGACGCCACCCCTAGCAACGCCCAGAAATATATCGTCTGCAACGCCGACGAAGGTGATTCGGGCACCTTCGCCGACCGCCTGCTGATGGAAGCCGACCCCTATCTGCTGATCGAAGGGATCTGCATCGCAGGCTTGGCCGTAGGCGCAAGCCAGGGGTATATCTACCTGCGTTCGGAATACCCCCTCGCTCACCAAGTATTGAACGAGGCGATCCGACGGGCCGACGCCGCAGGTTACCTGGGTAAAAACCTGTGTGGCAGCGGAAAAGATTTCCAACTGCATCTACGCCTGGGCGCCGGTGCCTATATCTGCGGCGAGGAAACCTCTCTGCTAGAAAGCTTGGAGGGCAAACGGGGACTGGTACGCGCCAAACCGCCGTTACCTGCCCTGAAGGGTTTATTCGGGCAGCCTACTGTAGTCAATAACGTACTCTCTTTAGCCGCGATCCCAGCAATCATCTCCGAGGGTGGCCAGACTTATGCCGACTTCGGCGTGGGACGCTCTCGAGGCACCCTGGCGCTGCAACTGGCGGGAAACATTCAGCGCGGGGGGCTAGTAGAGCTGGCCTTCGGCGTCACCTTGCGCGACCTGCTAGTGAGCTTTGGTAATGGCAGTGCCAGCGGTCGGCCGCTACGAGCGGTGCAGGTGGGCGGTCCGCTGGGCGCCTATCTACCTGAATCCCAATGGGATACAACACTGGATTACGAGGCCTTCAACCAGATCGGTGCGGTACTGGGACACGGTGGTATCGTCGCCTTCGATGACCGCGTAGACATGTCCCAGCAAGCCCGTTTTGCCATGGAGTTTTGTGTCGAAGAATCCTGCGGCAAATGCACCCCTTGCCGAATCGGCTCAACCCGCGGGGTGGAAGTCATCGACCGCATCCTCGCCCATGCCGATGATAATACCCGTCGCGATGCCGAGCTATGCTTGCTCGATGACCTCTGCGACACCTTGGAATTTGGCTCACTCTGTGCCATGGGCGGGATGACCCCTAACCCGGTCCGCAGTGCGTTAGCGCATTTCCCGGAAGATTTTTACAGTGGTTTGAACAGCGCAGGGGAGAGCGACCATGCTTGAATATTTTGATCCGCGTAGCGAACCTGATCTGGGCACCCCACCGGTTACCAGCAGCACCCTGATCGAACTAGAAATTGATGGTAATCGAATCAGCGTAACCGAAGGCACTTCGGTACTGCGAGCCGCAGCGCTGGCAGGGATCCATATTCCTAAACTCTGTGCCAGCGACAACCTGGAAGCCTTCGGTTCCTGTCGCCTCTGTGCGGTGCAGATAGAGGGCCGCCGCGGTTATCCGGCTTCCTGCACCACCCCGGCAGAAGCAGGGATGCGGGTCATCAGTCACAACCAAAAACTTGCCAAGCTGCGGCGCAATCTGATGGAGCTGTATATCTCCGACCACCCTCTTGATTGCCTGACCTGTGCCAGCAACGGCGACTGCGAACTCCAGGATATGGCCGGTGCGGTGGGTCTGCGTGAGGTACGTTACGGCTTTGCAGGCAGCAATCACCTAGATGCCGCGAAGGATACCTCCAACCCCTATTTCAGTTTCGACCCGGCCAAGTGCATCCTCTGCTCACGCTGTGTCCGTGCCTGTGAAGAGATCCAAGGCAGCTTCGCCCTGACCATCGAAGGGCGCGGTTTCAACTCCAAGGTCAGCACCGGCAGCGAGAATTTCATCAATTCCGACTGTGTATCCTGCGGCGCCTGCGTGCAAACCTGCCCCACCGCCACCCTGACTGAAAACAGCCTGATCGAGGCTGGCCAGCCCGAACACAGCATTATAACTACCTGCGCTTACTGCGGCGTCGGTTGCTCCTTCAAAGCGGAGATGAAGGGTGAGCAGGTGGTACGGATGGTTCCCTACCAAGGCGGTCACGCCAATCAAGGCCACGGCTGCGTCAAAGGCCGTTTCGCCTTCGGCTACGCCACCCACAAAGACCGCATCACCACCCCGATGATCCGCGACCGTATCGACCAACCCTGGCGCGAAGTAGGCTGGGACGAGGCAATCAGCTACACCGCCAAGCGATTCCGGCAGATCCAGGACCAGCATGGCCGCAATAGCATCGGCGGCATCACCTCATCGCGTTGCACCAACGAAGAGACCTATCTGGTCCAAAAACTGGTCCGCACCGCCTTCGGTAACAACAACACCGATACCTGTGCCCGGGTCTGTCACAGCCCCACCGGCTACGGTTTGAAACAAACCCTGGGTGAATCCGCAGGCACCCAAACCTTCGCCTCGGTGGCCGATGCTGACGTGATCCTGGTGATAGGTGCCAACCCGACCGATGCCCATCCGGTGTTCGGCTCGCAGCTGCGGCGCCGATTGCGCCAGGGTGCCCGGCTGATCGTTGCCGACCCGCGTAAAATCGACCTGCTCAAAACCCCGCACATGCACGACGCCCAGCATCTGCCTCTGCAACCGGGTACCAACGTGGCGCTGATTAACGCTCTGGCCCATGTAGTGGTCAGCGAAGGGCTCGAAGACACCGACTTCATCCATCGTCGCTGCGACCCTGGGACCTATACCCAGTGGCGGGATTTTATCCGTGGTGAAGAGAACAGCCCCGAAGCGGTGGCAGCCATCACCGGCCTAGATGCTGCGGCGATTCGTCAAGCCGCGCGTGGCTATGCAAAGGCAAGAAATGCCGCCATCTATTATGGACTCGGGGTTACTGAGCACAGCCAGGGCTCGACCATGGTGATGGGCATCGCCAACCTGGCCATGGCAACCGGTAACATTGGCCGCTCTGGTGTTGGCGTC
>TARA_R110002167_G_scaffold159573_5_pt1 | contig 11995 bp, 1 predicted proteins | sample TARA_R110002167 | Tara Oceans TARA_R110002167 (sample SAMEA4398238) | marine metagenome | biome: Polar Biome; feature: [MES] marine water layer (ENVO:01000295) within the mesopelagic zone...; material: water (ENVO:00002006), including particulate matter (ENVO:01000060) such as...... | reverse complement strand
AGTAAACTCATCATTTAATTTACCAACTGACATTGCTGCACCAAGTTCAAAATCATGTTCAGAGTCATAATCTCTATTCCTACATTGAGCAAAAACTTTTCCACCTGAATTAATTATTGGTGCATTAGTACAAAATTCATTTAATCCATTTTGTGCTTTAGGTAGTGAACCTCCATATTTTAAACCTCTTCCATCTTCTCTTGGTCCAACTGGTCTAGCTCTAGGAACTAGTCCATTTAAATTATTTGCATATCTTTGATTTGCTTCATCTAAACTCAATTTATCATTTTCATTTATAACTACTTGAGGATCTGTAAAGTCAGGTGGTCCTTGTGATTTTCTTAATTCTATTTCAATATTATCAGCATATAAATTAGTTGGATCAGAAAGCATCAATTCAGGATCATCAACATTAACAGGTATTCGTTCTATTGGTTTGGGAGGTAAGCTAATTAAACCAGGTTGCTTAGTATATGCATAAGGATCATCATCTTCTAAATTCATATTTGGGTTTATACCAGCATTTTTAAAATCTTCTCCATAATCACTATAATTAAAATCTTCATTATGTTTATCTGATTTTGAATATTCTCTTGAGTCATCTAATCCTGAATTGGGATTTTGATAACCATCAAATGATTGTTGATCAAATGTTTTACCATCTTCATTTCTTTTTAGGTAATCAAACCCTTTATCAAGTTTACCCATCTTGTCTTTTGTAAACCCAATATGTGAAGCCCCCTGTTCACCATACTTATTGTCTAGGTAGTCACCATCTTTTAAATCTGAGTCATCTACCTTTCTATTAAATAATCCTCTTCTCCGGTCTAGATGTCCAGTTTGTTCATATAAGTCAGCATCAAAGTTTTTAACCTTATCATACATCTCAGGATTATTTTTATGTCTCTCATCTAGAATTCTTTGCATTTCTATTTCAGACATTTGTTCTGCATCCTTAAGAACCTTACCAGTTCTTTTACCTTTTGATAGGGCTTCATAGTCTACATATAAATCTTCATCTGTTGTATTTGTATGACTAAATTTACTATAGTCTGATTTGGATCCTGGATCCTGATAGTTTTTTGATTTAAAGCTATCTACAGATGAGTCAACAGCTTTTACAATATCTAGTATACCTGTATCTCCTAATGCAGAAAAAACATTTCCCTCAGCAGGGGAAGCAAATTTAAGATTATCTTTATTTAATTGTAAACCATCACTACTACCTCCACTATCATCAACAATACTATTTAAATCATCTGAGCTAATACCATCATTATTATCATTATTAGCTGATTCATCTAAAACTTTCATTGCATCAGGATAAGCATCATTTAATTTAGTATTAGCTGCATCATTAGTGGACAGATCAATCCAATCTCCTTCAGAGTTTTTCCTTTTTGTTTGCCACTGACCATTAACTATTTTATAATCATAATGTTCATCATGATCTTCATAAATTTTTTCTTCTGTTTCATTTCCTTCTTGGGCTTGTGCTAAAGGATTTATCCACTGACCACCTTTTAAAAACATTCTCATCTTTTCACCACCAGACATTTTAAAATATATACCATCAGATAATGATGCAACATTTCTAGGATCAATCTGTTGTCCCATGAGGCTAAGATATGTGTCGTTTATATTTTGCATTAGTTATAGTTTACTATTATAATATACTAAATTATCATGAGAATTACTAATAATAACATAGCTATCCTTGTCTCTTGATGCTTTCCATAACATCTAACTGGTGCATATTATTTTGTTTTGAATCATTATAATATAACCTGTTTAATTTATCATACATTTTTTTTGATTTCTTTTCCTGTTTAGTGTTCTTATATAAACCATTAATATAATCATTATAGAATTGAACTTGATTATCTATACCAAATTCTCCACCTGATTTATAGAAAGGATTAAGATCTACTTCATCCCACCATTCAGAAACATCATCTGCTGTTTCTCCAATCCAATCACCTACACCTTCTACTCCTTCTACTACAGCATCAACACTAGGTTTTATATAATCACTTTGGTTATACTCATGTGCAATAGTTTCTCCCATGTTAAGTATTTTTTCTTCAATGGGTTTATTAGACATTCTTTCATTTGATTCAATATTATCATCTTTATATTCACCTTTTACTATGAGTTTATTATCAACATCATCTACATCAGTTTCTGTTAAATCAATATAGTCCATATACGTATTTACTACATCTGTGTAACCCTCTCCTTTATTCCATTTTTTTGGTAGTGCTGTAAATATATCAAAATCTTCAGAATTTTTGTCTGCTCTAGATATTTGATTTTGGTATCTCTTATACAGTATAGCTGTTGTTGCTTTAGCTGCATTAGCAGGATCCATTAATTGATCATTAGATGTAATGTCTATTTTTTTTAATGCTGCTTTTTCTGTATCATCAAGTTGATTCCATCTTATTTGTGTCCAACCAACACTATTCCCATCACCATCTACACCATAGGTATCATATTTTGATTTAACATCTGGTGATGTATCTTGAATACCTGTATATTTAAGTCCAGCTTTAAGAAGATTTTCTCCAGCACTACCTTCATCACCCATACCACTTTCATAACCATAAATTCCAAAAGCAATCATTGATAAATCATTATACATATCACCGTCCATTCCTAATTTATCCATTAATAATTTTTTATTATCAACTATAGAATTTAAGAATGGTTGTGTATTATTTACAAATTCCTCCTCTTCACCTGCTGCAGTACCATCATATCTTTTAGAATTAGTTTGATAATAATTTTTATCAAAAGTTATATTAATAGGTTTATAATTAGTTGTTGTTTTGTTAGCTATACCATGTCCATCTTGTTCTTCTCCACGTTCATCTATATATTTTAGGGCATCTGTTTGATTTTCTCTACTTGTATAATAATTAATTTCTCCATTCTCAAATACAAAATTATTTCCAGCATCTTCAGGTAGTACATATATCATAGTTCCTTTTCCTACACCAGGAGTATTATATAATTCTGTTAGATCTTCACATTTACCATTAATACATCCATTAGTAACTCTATTATTACTTGCATTATTATCATTTAAATTTTCTACTCTACCATCATTCTTGCTAGGAGCAGTATGTATTACCATTGGAACTTCAGCTCCATTAGAATTATTTAATACAAATGATGGAGTTGGATTATTATTACCTGAGTCATCATAATATCCACTATCTTCATTTATCATTCCTATTGTATAAACACCAGCACCTGTTTGTTTATTACCTGCATCCCAGTCTGCTTCAGATGTATAACCTTCTCCAAATTCTAAAAGATTATCTACTGTCCAATCAGTACCTTCTGGTAAGTTGTCTTTCATGGCTTTATTAAGTGCATCTTGATCTAGTTTTTCACCATCTTTAAATATTCCAATTTTAGTAACTGTCTGTGCATCACCTTCATTTGCACCTGTTAAGATTGGATAACTTTTTGCAGGTTTATCTTGACCAGGATAATATAAATGCATTCTTCCTAACTTTTCATCTACAACAATATAAGGTTTACCAGTAGGTTTACTTATCTTAATATCTTGACCAACTTGAATATCATTATTTCTATCTATATTATTGGCTTTTTCAAGTTCAGTAATCGTCATGTTATTATTTGCAGCAATTGTACTTAAATTATCTCCACTCTTTACTTTATAGGTGCTTGTCTCAAATGACTTTGGATGAATTTCTTTCATACCCTCTACTATCCTATCAGCCTGCTCCATCTTGTTAATTTCAGTCTTTGTATTTCTTTTACCTTGAGTTACCCATTCACCATCTATCTTAACTCTTTTTGCCCATGGTACATTTATATTAACATTCTGATCTACATTAACTTCAGATATACTTGGTGTATAAACTGACTCTGCTCTTTTGATTTGCTCTTGTACATGTTTTCTAGAACGGTCAACATTATCAGGTAGTCTTAATTTTTTTCCTGGTTTAATTAAACTAGGATTATTTATTCCGTTTATAGATTGAATGTCTTGATACCTAACTCCATACTTTGAAGCTATTTTAGATAAGCTATCTCCTTTCTTTACAGTGTAGTATAAGTCTGGTGTATCACTATTTTCTACAGGTGCATCAGATAATTGTAATACTTGATTCACCCCTATTTTACTTGGATCATTTTTATATCTTGGATTTAAAGAAAGTATTTCTGATAGAGACATATTATTATCTCTTGCTATTGTAGATAGGTTATCACCACGTTTAATTACATAAGGTTTTTTTACTTCTGCACCATTCTGCATTTTAGGTTTAATCATTTTTAGCTTAACTAATTCTTGTTCTGCTAACGGAGATATTAAACCACCTTTATTATATTTTGCTAATTGCTCTTTAAGTCTTTTAATTTTATTAGTAAACTCACCTCCTCTTTTTTTACTAATAGCATCAGTAAATTTATTTATATACTCATCCGGAGTTTTATTTTCTAAAGGTTTACCATCTTTACCTAATTGTCTTTCATCACCATAAAGATGTGGAAACACTTCTTCTAAAGTTTTTTCATCTCTTAAAACATCTCCAAAATATTTTCTTGTTCCTTGTCTACCAAGCATGTTAGACAATGCTGCTATTTGTGTGGGTGTGTATGTAAAGTCAACTTGATCTTTGTATTCATTGTATATATCCTGGCCATTGCTTTCTAGTCCAGGAACATCAGTTACTTCACCATTATATCTCTTTATAAAATGATTTTTTTGATAAGTTGTATCAGCAATAAATTCAGCTCTTGTACCATCATAATCAAGATTATCAAAGAGATCACCATAATACCCTGATGCTGATGATTGTTTATTTTTCATTAGTGTTCCATTAAGACTTTCAACATGTCTTATACCTTTTTCAAGATCATCAAAGCTTACATTTGTTTCAGTTCCATCCTGAGCTTTTTCTAATATCTTTAATTCTTTATCTACATCCATACTAGAAGATGTTGACTTCCATGTATCAACTCCTTTTAAATAATCAGGAAGTTCATTATAAAATATATTATTATCTACTGCTTCCTTAATCTTAAGTGCAGTTGTAGAATCTTTACCCCAAGATTTATCAATTAACTTTGGATTTTTAAAATATGCTTGATACTCTTCTATTTGATTAGTATTCTCCCAGCGTTCACCTCCTTCTTTCCAATAATTGCTACTACCTCCAAAGAAACTATTAATTGAATTTCCAACATCTTTAAAACCCTGAGTTGCTGTACCCCCAATAAAATCAACTGTATTATTAAGAGCTTCCGTAGGTGTTTGGTTAAGGTCAAACTGATTTAATATTGGCGTAAATGAATCAAGCACAACTTCTCTAATTCTTTTATTTCCAGTACTTGATTCAGTTCTTTTATCTTCTTTAATTGCATCCATAACTTTTTGTGGAGTTGTAATTCCAGCAAGTGTATAGTCTCCATCTAATCCTAGTGCACTACATACACCATCCGCACAATTACTATTAACTAAGTCATAGTCAGTATCATCTCCTCCCCAGGCAGTAGGTAAATAAAAAGGTTTACCTCTATAATCTTTCCCCATAAATTTAGGAAGATCCGTTTTATCTCCGGGTGTAAAAGTTTGTGCTGTCTTCATGTAGTGAGCAAATTCTTCTTCATTAAGATTAAGAATACTAGTTCTAACACCATTTTCATAATCCTCTTCAGCATTGTATGTTACTGGTCTATTACCAGAATTAACCCATCTATTTACATATCCTTTTTGACCTTCATAATCTGTCCCTGATAGATCTCCTAAGTATCTTGATTCTATATGGCCTGGTAGCATTCCCCCCTGACCGCCATCATATCCAAGAGGATATTGTATAACTTCTACTTGATAAGAATTCTCACCTTTCTTTTGAAACTGTGGAAGTGAGCCACCGTGTTTTCTTTTATACATATTAAATCCTTTTTCATCCTGCCATTTATTTACAAGGTTGTTATAGTCTATACCATCGTCTATCATATAGGCACCATGATCAGTATAGTTTACAGCGTTATTAAAACCATATGGCATATCTGCATGACCAGTTGCTCCTCTAATTTGATCACCAATATAAGTATAAGGCTTTGAAAAATTATTACTAGATCCATAACTAAGATTATAGTGATTAGGATTAAACATAGGATCACTCATAAGATGTTTTGGTATAGGTTGTAAGTCTGTTGATTTTACCTCTGGATATAAAAATCTATTAATTAAATTCCTGTTTTTAGGTATAAGAAACTCATTAGTATTAGGTATAACACCTTGAGATTTCTTTAAATCAAGTATATTTTTATTAGTTGACACATCTCCTGTTAACCAAGGGAATCTAACTTGATACTCTGTTAATGTCATAGGCTCCCCTGTTAACAATCCTTTTCTTATTGAATTTGTAGCATGATCTCCTGCTAAATATTTTGTTGATTCTAATGGATTCTGTGTTGCCCAAACATTATTATCTAATATTTCTTGTGTCTTTGTATTAATGTTTTTTCCATATACACCAGATTCCATAGCCTCTACACCTGTATTTGTAGGAGCTGCATTATATACTGTTTTGGGTTTTATTTTTTTATTAACTGCTTCAACTATTTCGTCTGTTTTTTTGCCTAATTGAGTTATAATGTTAGGAGTACTTTTAACAGTGTTCTTAGCTGCACCAGCACCAACCCATGTACTTGGATCAGTAAGTATATCTGTTGCTAAAGCACCCCAGAAATTCTCTACAAGAGGTTTACCATCTTCACCAGTAGTTCCTGATACAGTTTTAGTTGGTTCTCCGTGCATATTTGTAAATGAAAAATCCCCAGAGAATCCAGGCATTGCATCACTAAAGTTAAATTCCTTATCTCCTCTTTCACCAAAGTATTCCACCCCTTCAGTAATTAGGTTTCCTGGAACACTTAGCACATCTAGTATGTTAGATATAGCTGCACCCTGGGCTCCTCCTGTTTCTGTAGTTCCTAGTAGCCAATCCCATTTTCCATCTGTTACACCTGTCTTATCATAAACATCTCCCATTACTCCTGTAGATCCTTCAGGGCGTAAACCATATGCATTACCACTCATTATTGAATTTCTACCAAACTGAGCCTTTGGTAGTGAACCACCTAAAGCTTTATTCCAATGATCGTCCCACTTGCTTGAATCTGGTCCTAGAAAATATGGATTTAATTTTTCGTAATGTTCAGGCACTATCTTTACTCTATCTCCTTCTTTTGTATATGTATTATAAATACCACCTGACTTATTTGGATCTGTATTATGAGGATTGAAAAACTGTTCATCAAATGTTTGATCCTCACCATATGTTCCAGATCTATCATAATAACCAGCCCAATTACCTTGTTGAGCTTTAGTTGTCATACCTGTTTCGTTAGCAATGTGTGCTGCACCAGGCAAACCATCACATACACCCATGTAACAAGTTCCTGTAGTTGCAGGCCCCCATGCAGTCATTGCTTCTGCAAATGTGTCTATCTTGCCAGGTGTACTTCCATAATCAAAATCACTTCTTGTTCCTTCTGATAAAGTACCTGCTTTAGAAAGAAACATGTTGTCACCGTGCTTTAACATGTATACATCTGAACCTTCTCCCATGTTTTCAAAGTAAGTCTTATAGTATTTTAATTTATCTTCAGAGGACAGACTTTTAAAAGCATTTTGTTGTTTGTCATATGCACCCTTATTTTGTGAATAGTCTGAGAAATTATCTCTAGTTTGTATATACTCCTCATCATTTTCAAATGCAGCATCATAGCTTGGTCGCATAGTATATTCTTCATAATGATTCATACGTCTCATCTGATCCTCAGCTGTCCCGCTCTGATCCTCATACATTTCATTTAGTGTATTATACTGAGATAAATGATGATTAGGAAAGTTATTTTTATATGTTTCATATGCTTGATTAATTAATAAGTCTCCTCTGCCATCTCTTAATTTTTTTAACCTATTATATTCATCTATAGAAAAGTCAACAGGTGTTTTACCACTGTTTAAAGTATTACTCATCTCATTTTGTATATCAGCAGCACGAATAACTTGATAATTATCAACCCCGTACTTCTTATCAAGATCCCCCTTCATTCTATTAAAATCTTCCTCAAACATTCCATCTCTATCATCCCCAATAAATACTGTAGCCTTGTTCTTTGTCTCACTACCTCCTACATCACCTTGAAACTTACGTAATGAACCACCATCTTGAAATCTTAATCCTATTCCAGCTTGTACTTGTTTATTATTTAAATTATACCCTAAGTTAGCATCTAATATTCCATACCTACCATACAACCCAACATCTTTCATCTTATTATTTAACACATCATAACCAGCTTGTATTCCAAACTCTGTTTTAGGATCAAACTCATCCATTCTTTTATTTGTAAAAGGATTTACTAGACCTTGACCTTCTCTTCTACGTCCATATTTATTAAATCCAAGTCTTCCAGTAGCGGTTAACTCTGTAAGAAGACTAGGTTTGTTGGTATTAAAATCATAATTTAGATTACCTCTACCTTCTAAGCCTCCTGCAAAAACAGTTCCTCCACCTCTTATTCTATCAGCTCCAAAAAGAGGTACTTCAATCTCTGGATTATATGATGCAAATAAAGAATTGTCTCCTGTATTATAACCAAGAGATCTTGTTGGTCTGAGTACACATCCATCTGATTCACCACATTTATAATGTCTATCTTGAAAACTGTCAAAGAACTGATCATCAATAGGACGATAACCTTGTTTTGTTATAGAATAGTCAACACCATCCTGAGCCTTTGGTAGTGAACCACCTCTTTGCATTTCTAAGATAGATTTATTTTTAGCTTTCCATGAACCTTCTCCAAATTTTATTGCCTCAGCCTTATTAGTTCCAAAGTGATACAGTTCACCTCTCTTTTCAGCTTCCATTGCTGCTAGCTTCCAATCTTCATCCTCAGACATATCAATCCATTCACCATCATCATTTTGAAATAAGGAAGGAAATGAAAACCAATTTATACCGTCTATTGTTTCAGTTTTCATTAAATGAGTTGAGTGAGAGCCATCTTCATTTTCTCTTTTACCCTTTCTCTTTTTTACTTCATGACCCATTTGAGCCAATGGAACTTCAAATACATTATTTCCTGGAAATATATATTCACCACCAGGCATCATAAGTTTTTGATTACCATAATCATCTGTTCCCATGACAGGAAAGTCAACACCTTTCATAGTAATATTACCTGAAGGTATTATATTATAAGGATTATTAACATCCTCACTATTTCTCTTGTATCCGTTTTTGCTATATTTCATTATCTAAAGGACATATTAATTTTAGTATTTGCTAACTTAAGTAACATCTTTCTATTTCCTGATATATTTTTTCTTAGTATAACTGAATTCCAATAGTGTCTAAACTTCTTTCTTTGGAAGGCAGGCTTAAAGTAATTAAGATTTGCTTGGTTAAGATCTCTTATGTATCCGTTTAACTGAGTTATAAATATTGATGCATTTGCATTAGGATCAAATTCACCTCTATCCTTTGTAATATCCCAGAATTGATTGAACCTATATTTTTGCTCTACCTTACTATATAGAATTTCAATATCATTTCCTGTAATTATTGGATACTGTGTTATTAAAGGTACATCATTTTTTGGATCAAGTGTCAGTGATAATATACCTGATACTTGTTCTGTATTATGAATTATTGCTTCATCAAAATTCCAATCTAAATCATGGAATCTATCTCCACAATCATGACCAAGATTACCTTTATAGATATAAGATTCTAATTGGTACTCAATACTCCTTACAGTATTAACTGTTTGTCCAACTGCTTCAACCCACTCTACTTCCCATGGATGATCTTTACCATAGTAGTTTGAATATAAATCACACCTATCATTATGCTTCCATATACCACCTTTTTCAAATGTAGCATCTAAACAACATTCGTAATCATAATGACAAGTCAAAGGTAATGGATTGATATACAATGGATTACCACCTATAAGAGATTCGTTATATGATTCTGTAATAGAATCACACTCACCTGTTTGGGTCATTGGAATTCCTGGGTTAGGAAGATTAAGTACATTACATTCACATTCTATTTTTCTACATATACCTGACCTATTTTTATCTGTACAATCATCTGATGGTCCTAGTATTTGGTATGGAGGTGCAGTTCCTGTAGATTGACTACTTACCCTTGTATAACCTGAAGGACATGAGCACACTGGAGGTAATGCACAAAGACCATTACTTATTTGTGAGGCAACATCTTTCGGACTTGGACTACCACCTACAGTAGTGTTTACATTCCATTGATTAGCATCTGGATAAGCACCAGGAGTACAAGATACACCATCAAATCCATTTGTTGTTCCAGGATTTCCACCACCAGGAGAAGCAAAGATTGTTATATTTCTTGACATAACTTGTTGACCAGCAGCAGCTGCAGCAGAATCTGCACCACTATCACATACTGGACCATCCATCATACCTTGTTCATTACAACCATTTGGTGCACCATCATTTGAGGCACCATCTCCTAAGAATATCATAATTCTTCTATATCCGGAATCAATAGTTCTATCTCCAAGAGAACTATTACATACATCAGATAGTACACCTTGACCATGATTATATCCTGCAACCATTAATGTATTCATCATAAATGGTTGAGTAGCTTGCGCAAAAGAACATCCAGTAATAACATTATCTGCATCAAATATATACCCAGGATTATTTGTCATACTAATCCTAGGATCAGCTGCTGTACCACTACCTGTACCATTAGGAAGTACAGATTGTAGATATGTAATACCATTTACTGTACCACTTCTACTTTCAGGTGTAAAAATTGCTTGTTGATTTGACCAGTATGTTAATCCAACCTGTGTATTACCAGCAATCATATCTGGGGCAATAGCACAAACAAAATCATTTATAAATGTTCTTGCAGCACCCCAGTTTTGACCACCACCATCTGGATGCACGGGAGGAGAATTCATAGATCCAGAAGTATCACATGAAATTACAATATCTAATTTACAAGGAATTGGTTCTATCTCAACCTCTACAGGTGCTTCTTCAATATTTACATCTGCAAGAAACTCTCCTTGGAATGTTTGACAACATGTCATTGTTGATGGATTCCATGTAAATCCTGGAGGACATTGTGGTTCAGATTCATCTGTAAAGTTCTTTGTTGTAAAGAAATGATTCAAACTTGGTATCACTAAATCCGGGTGCCAGTCATGAAATGACATCCATGCTTTTGATTTAGGATCATAACTTACTGTCCATGATACATCCTTAAAGTATTGTTCATCAGTTATGCTGATTGGTATTACACTATCAATATATGATACTGGGTGATAGGACTTACACTCACATAAATATTGACTTCCAGTTGTTAGTATTAAGTCACAATCAGGATCAGCACAACTCCAGGTTATAATAGGAGGTGGTGTTATTGCATTAACTATAGCATCTGTAATAACTTCTGTTGATCCTACAGTATTAAAAGAACCATAATACCCATTACCTGGATGTGCAAGACCATCTGTATAATTTCTCCAAGATGCACCATTCGCAGCTGTATTTGGATCCTGGTTATATGGATTTATACAAACTGCATAAGATTCTAAATCTGCATAGTTTGGACTATTCATAATATTTTGCCACCAAGTGTGTATACCAGAATTGTTAGACCAAACTTGAGCAGCAGAATCATTACCCATGCCAACTAATGGAGGTACAGTATCAGGAGTTGTGGGTGATACAACCATATTCTGATAAATATCTTGAGGTGAAGTAAGTGTAGTTTGATTAATTCCACTATCAGTAGATTGTGGTCCATCAATAATTGTGATTATTTTTTTATTTACTGCTCTAGAGTTAGTACCATATAATAAATTTAAACCACACCATAATCCTCCAATTACAGATGTTCCCCATGGACTATCTGAACCAGTATTTGTA
>TARA_R110002167_G_scaffold316548_1_pt1 | contig 11997 bp, 17 predicted proteins | sample TARA_R110002167 | Tara Oceans TARA_R110002167 (sample SAMEA4398238) | marine metagenome | biome: Polar Biome; feature: [MES] marine water layer (ENVO:01000295) within the mesopelagic zone...; material: water (ENVO:00002006), including particulate matter (ENVO:01000060) such... | reverse complement strand
TCCACTTCTTTTGCAAATTGCCTTTCTTTTTTAACCTGTTCGTAAGTGAATATTTTTTTATGATTCATATTGTAGCGACTCCCCTCTTTTTAATAACTTTTTGACAACAATTTTGTGACAATAATATAGATGTTTCTATATTTTTAGTAAGAGTATAAGAAAGCGAAAACGCAGCGAGGAAAGTATCTCCTGCCCCAGACACATCTCTAACATCTAAAGGCGCTTTTATCGGATAATCTTTATCTTTATGCCAGCAACCCTTAGAGGCTTTTGTCACAATTAAATTATCGCACATATACTTCCATCCATTTTCATTATATTCTTTTTCATTTATCTTAATGAAAGAAAATAAATTAGCCCAATCTCGATTATATGCCCTCTTAGTGTCTAAAAAAGACAGCTTGGACCTACTAGCTATTTCTTTCAAGTCCCTACTTTGGAGAAACCCTTTATCATAATCCGAAACAACTACTGCATCATATTCCTCTATATTGTCTGGCAGACCACAACAAAAAGGATAAGTGTCCGTATCGACCCTTAAAAACATTTGATTTGACTGCCTGTCGATATAGCGAGTTTTATGGCCCTCCGCATCATTGGTGAATAATTCTATATCATTCCCAAAGGGCTTTTTATTATGAATTTCTTCATCTATAGCTAACATGTTTCCATAAACATTATGGGCCATTCCAAGATTATTTTCAGTATATTCTGGGGTAAACACGGGAACAGGAGCTTCAGGACAAAGCCTTTTTGCTTCGCCATAGCAAAACCTATCACTGCAAGTCTCTCCGATAACTAAGAATTTCATTTTTGAGAAGAACCCTTTTCAACCCTATAAGAGTCTTCATCAAAATGTTGAGTGCTTACTTCAAAAACAGCAGAACATTCTAGAGCAGTTAATTTGTGTGGAGTGCAGGGATGCAAATGCACAATATCTCCAGATACTAATTCTTTTTCTAGCCTCTCCGCTTTTTGCAAATCAAAGTATTCCAACTTCAATTTTCCCTTCGTCACGCACCAAGTCTCTTCTTTCTTGATGTGATAATGCATAGAAAAACAAGCCCCCTCGTCAAATCGGAGAATTTTGCCACAATATTTATCGTTATTAGTTATCCAAAGCTCTTCGCCCCATCCTTTTGGATGAACTTGAAGTTTAGAAAAAACAGGCATAATGCTCATTAAGAGTATTATAGCCTGTTGAGAGGATTATTCAATGATTAATTCAATTAATCATTTTTGCTTCGCTTTCCCGATATTTAAAGCCACCCAGTCGATCACGGTATATACCTTAGATAAAAAAGCGCCTTCTTTAGGTGTAGGAGTAGCAGCTGTAAGAGCGGAAGCAAAAGCAATAAAAGCTGTAACTACGCCAAACCAAGGGTTATCTTGAATTAATTGAAAAATAATGTCCATAATTTTTTGTGGTTGTATAGTATATTACACAACAGCTAATTCAAGGGGAAATTTATATTCTTCTACAGAAACGCATTCTACCCCGCTAGCATAGATTTAAAAAGCTGGGGGCTATTTCCTCCAATTCAGAACAAATACTATCGATTTCTGAATTATCCATTTTTCTAGCGTAAGTCTTTAACTTAATCAGTTCCTTTTCAAATTTGCAAAACCTTTTGTCCTGCGGGATATCTTGCTTGGCCTCTTTGTCAAAGATAAATGTGTCAAATACCTCATATCTAATAGGATCAATACATTTTTCGATTGGATCAAAAGTGGAAGTGCCTACGACATAGTCAAATATGTCGTGTTTTCTTACCTTGATTTTAGTTTGCTGCATCTATAACATTATATTGCAGTCAATTAAAAAATTCTATTAGATAATCCTAATTCTGCTTCTAATACTAGAGACATGTCGTTTCTTTTCTAAAACAGAGCCTCCCTCTCTACTCCCAACTCCATTCGTGTTGCCCTCAATGGTAGTGACGTAACCACTAGAATCAATGTCCTTAACTGCCAAACCAATATGAGAGAAGGTGAAGACTACGATGTCTCCCTCTTTAATATCTTCATTTGTAGGCTTCCTAAGTTCAACTCCATTAGCAACTTGCTTTCTCGCCCAGTTCTCAAAATCCCAAGCTCCTGCGGTTTGAGGTCGCTTGAAATCTATATCTTCCCCCTCAATTGCTTCCCTAACTAACCAGCAAATGAAAGCAGCGCACCAAGGCCACCCTTTATCTGGGTCTAGCCAAGTCGCCGCTTTATATTCATCAACCCTTGGGCCACAATTACTTCCGTCAATCTCTGATACGCCGATTTCTGAACGAGCTAAATTAACCATTTTTTCTGACACGCTACTTCCTGAAACTACAGCGTCTTTTGTGGATAATCTGGCTAATATGGCGTTCCAAGTAACTGGCCCATCAACGCCATCAGCAGAAACTTCCAGTAATTTCTGAACAGTTTTAACGACTTCTTTTTTTGATTTGAAATCCATTTTAATTATTTTTTAAATATTTTGTCAGGGTTTTTCGCATATTTTTTAGCTAGAGAAATAATGCCATGAATAATCTCAGGGCTAATCACGCCGACAACCCCATAAGAAATTGCTTTAATAAAATCGCTTATAGGAGCATTTTGTAAAACAAACCATAAAATTCCAGAGAGTATAGCAGCAGACGCTATGTTTCTTATATATTGCTTCCAACGATAATCCGTCTTAGAATTAAGCATACGAGCTATCATCCCCGCCGCTCCAATTATAGGAATAATCCACCCGCCATTTATAAATTCTTTTAGCAAATTTTTTAGGTCCATGTAAATTTACTTACACAAGATATACAATACGATCACACAAAAAAACACAGTATCTGTAATGACACCGTGTTTTTCACTTTTATTATACTACCGATTTACAAACACAATTAATCAGACCCTTCATCATCTTTTTCAGTAGATGAAACAACTTCTGCAAACTGAGGACTAGTTTCAACTTGCGGGGTAGGAGATGCCGCTTCGCGGACCTTGTCAGCTAGTATAACACCAGCCTGAGCTACATTCAGGCCTTGAGATTTGATTGCGATATCAATCAACTGGATTAGAGCATTAAGCTCTTCTTCGGTAAATTCAATAGAGTTCATATATATACGTTATTATATATGTAAAAATAAGAATATCAACACTCTTTTTAAGAAAACTCAAAAAAATCATTTCACGCTAAGAAAATAAATCTGCCTTTCCAACTTCCTAAATCTAGCATCAGAATGCCATATCTCATCATCTTGAGGGGTATAAACTCCCTTAGTCGTTTGAACTAGAGTCCCTTGCTGAAGATTCAGAGTAGAAGGCTGATAAATGTTTAAAGGATTTGTCTCCACGGATGAGTTGTTCCCGCAAGAGGTCAGCCCTATCAGCATCACTAGCATTGCCCCTGATTTCCTCAATCTCTTGGATGATTTTTTTGCGTTTTTTTTCATGATCATTAGTTAGTTCAAAGAAAAATAGCTTGTTTTTTAAAGCTAGATACAACTCCACTGATTTTAAAACAGATTTAATTAGCGAGAGCATCGATATTTTCTTCTATGTATCTTCTTACACTCTTCCATTTATAATCGCCAACAACTCCTAGCAACTTAGAATTGTCTGCCTTAGTATACTTTTGGTATTGACCAACAAGTTCTTTCGGCATGGGGATTTCCTTGATCTCACAAGGAAGATTTGACTGTATTATTTTTGCTATATCTGAAAAAGAGATAGGCTTCCCAGTGCCAAGATTAAAAATCCCCGACTCATCTTTCGAAAGCATTTCATAATGAATCGCGCAAACATCATCAACACAAACAAAATCACGTTTCACTTTATCGCTTTTTTCAAAAAGACAAATTTCGCCATCTTGACTAGCTTGTTTAATAAACTTGGAGACTGGACTTGCTTGATTGCCTTTTTTCTTCTCCCCCAAGCCGTAGACATTAAAATACCTAAATCCTTGATATGGATAATCTTGATTTAAAAGCCAACAATCAAACATGTATTTGCTAAATGCATATGGGCAAACAGGCTTACAAAAATCATCCTCATTAAATTTTCGCCCTACTCCGTAAACAGACCCACTACTAGCGTATTGAAATTTAACATCCACACTAGCACAAAGCTCAAACAACTTCTTGGAAAACTCAAAATTTTGATTGAGAATCTTTCTGAGGTCTTTTTCTGTTGTGCTGGAGTTTGCTCCTAGATGAATAACAATATCTTGATTAAAGACATCTGGCAAACCAGAATCACCAAGATTAATGTCAAATTTTGTTACATTATAACCCCTATGGGACAAATAAGCGGCTAGATTAGACCCTATGAATCCTCCGCCACCCGTAATTAATACTCTATTCGCTCTCACAATTACACTCGCAATCAGAAACGCACTCTTGGAGCAGGTTCTTAATAAGATGCTCGCTAAAATCAGATTCTTTAATCTTAGCTAACACTTTATTAAGCCCCTCATCTCCCGTGTCATCTTCCAATTCTGTTTTTTCAAAAAAATCAAAATGGTCTTGTAGAGTATAGTGTTGTATAACCTCCACTACCAATTCATTATTTTCAAATGATTTATTTAGAGAAAAAGAAGAATATCTATTTGCAGTCTGATCTTCTTTTATAGTTTCAGCCAATTCTACTGCGCCTCCCTGACTCTTATATTTTATTAAAAGCCAGATTTTTTTAGCGTATTCAGTAGACGCTTGAAACTTGATATCTGCATCAAAAGACAGGCTCTGATATAGCTTATCATCTAGAAACTTAACAGTGTAGGGCATTATAAGTGTCTTACACCTATTCTTTTGTTTTCTCCTTTACATTTTCAGCTGAAGCTTCGTCAACTTTAGATTGAAGCTCTTCTAAGGCCGAGACTTTTTCTTCATCAGACATTTCTCCTATATTCCGATCAATTTCTTGAACAGCAAGATTATGCATAATGTTGATTGCTTCCGCCAAAGTAATGCTAGAAACCATTTCTGAGGTTAAATAAGATTTTAACTTATTCGTATCTTCTGCAGTCATACTAGTCTTTCTCTTTACTTGCGTAAATTCTAATGTCTGGCTGGTTTGACCCCTTTTCTTTAAAGGAATTTGGGAAGCAAACAATTTTAAGATCTCTACCCTCAGAGTCTTTGATAGAGCCGCTGTAGTAAGATTGCTTTTGACCGTCAACCCTCCAAAGAGCGCCTAGTTCACGTTGCTTCCATTCGTCACTTGTTGTTGACGCTGCTTCTGTTGTATTATTATCATTCATGATTGTTTGTTTGTAAATCTTCCTTGGACGCTTTTCCAAAACTTTTCTTCGCCAAGCTCAATATAACGCTTTTTTTGAATTTTGTAAAGCTTTTTTTCAATATGATTTCCATTTTTTTTGTCGTAACCAACCAATTCGCGTATTTTCCTAGCAGTGGAACCACTCATGACATATGATCATGATTTGTCAAATCTTTTTCAACAAAAAGTTTGATATTTTTCTCTCCAGATAAAACCTTGCCCGAAACGAAAGGAGTTATTTCCGATAAGATCTTCTTGCTTAGAGCATCCACTTTTACCTTTTCTTTTTGAATCTGGCTCACAATATTTTTTATGTAGTCGAAATTGAAAGTTAAATCTATATTATTATCTTTTAATCTATTTTTTAATCTATTTAACTTGAAGTAAAGTAATCTTCTCAGTCCTCTCTTGTCCAACTCCTTCAAGGAAAAACACTCGTCCACAAGAGACAAGATATCTGGATGAATAATAAGGTTATCCCTGTCTGACAAAACTTTTTGGAAGCCCATTGAAGATTGACTACTAGAAATAGCACTCGTTAAGAATATTTTGCAATTCGTAAAATCAGCGATATCTCCATTGCTCATTTGCAGCTGGCCATGTTTAAAAATCTGATTAAATAATGGTATCGCTAAATGGTTAACTTTATGAAAATCATCAATAATGATTACACTATTAGGAGAAATTAAAACTTTTTCGCAAATAGATGTATTATGACCATCGGAAGCTGCAATTTTATGAGCAGCGTAAGAATCGGAGAAATGCACCCCGCTATAAGACAAGACCTCTACAGAATTCCTCTCCAAACTATCCTTTAGCAATTCTACAAAATGAGATTTGCCGCTAAATTCAGATCCGCTTATAACAAAGCAATCTGGAGATGCGTAATTATCAGTTTTTCTAATGCCAAGGCTAGATAAGATTATCTTTTCTTTTAATTTTGTTAAAAACTTTCCTTGCCCGATAAGCGATTCTCCAATACACTCAAATATTTTATCAGTTACTGGCCTATTATTTAAAGGATTCTTCTTGCGATCAAAAAAATCTTTTAGGTGACAAAGTTTAACTTCTGGAATTTTTTCAGATAAATCTTCAGCCCACTTTTCTAAAGATATGTTCAGCTTTTCTAAGAGTTTTAGATGATCTTTGTCAGGGTCTAAAGCAGCAGTCATCGTTTCTATCTGCTGGCTTTTAATTAATGGGTCTGCCTCCCAATAACTCATCTTTGATTTCGCGCCACAGTGATCAATAACATCAATAGCCTTGTCTGGGTAAAATTTATTTGGAATGTATTTTTCGCAATAATCAATAACATTCTCTAGAAAAGAGTCTGAATACTTGACACTATGAAAATCTTCGTAATACGAAGTTATCGTAGGGAGAATATCTTGCATTTGAAATCTAGAAGGTTCACGAATTGAAATACGCTCAAACCTACGATCTAATGCTGTATCTTTTTTTATTGTATTTGTATACTCATTAATGGTGGTAGCTCCTATACAACTTATCGTTCCCCTAGCTAGCTCTGGTTTAAGTATATTTGATGCCTCCAAAGAATTATTTGTAGCCCCTCCAGCACCAATTAAAGTGTGGACCTCGTCAATAAATAAAATTAGATTACTATATTTTTTAGCTTCAGTAATAAAGTCCTCTAAGCGTTTTTCAAACTGCCCCCTGTATTCTGTGCCAGCGACCATGCTAGACAAGCTCACAGAATAAATAACCTTGTTAGCTATAAGCTCTGGAACGTCTCCAGAAACTATTCTAGAGGCCAAACCCTCTATTAAAGAAGTTTTGCCCGTCCCCGCTGGGCCAACAAGCAGCGCATTAGGCTTCTTTTTTCTACAAAGGACAGTAGATATTTCATCTATCTTCCCATCGAAATCCACAATTTTGTCGAACTCTTCATTTAAGGATTTTAAATTTAAATTTTCGGCAAATTGAGAAAGAACCTCGTTCTTAGAGAACATATCAATCCAATCCTCTGGAACATCAATGATACGTTCACTTAAATTATCACCAAGATCGATGTCTTTTACTATTAAAGAGCATTCTGTAATAATTTCCAATATTATTTCGTTAAAAGTCTCACCCCCCAAAGGGAATAATGTTTTAATAACCTTGGGAGAAAAAGTTGACTCGAAAAATGCCATTAAAATAACTTCAGGAGGAATATAATCTAATTGAAAACTATCTCTTGAAATCCTCTCTGCTTCTTGAAGGAGTTTCCTTACGTCTGTCTTTAAGGTCTTCTTCGCATGTTTGTTCTTCTTTTTTTTACTTAAGACCTTGCGCGATTCTTTTAAGAGATCCCTTGGATCGATATCGACCCTTCTGAAAAGAGAGACACAAGAAAGGCTTAAATCGTTAAGGAAACAGTGGAAGAACAAATCTAGATCCGCTCCATTTCTATGCAGGACATCGCATAAATCTTTAGTGTTCTCTATTACCCCCTCTATGTGAGGAGTAAACGGCAAACTATCCATTTCTCACCTCCCTTAGTTTCATGTATATGTCTGTATTAACCAAATTGATTTTATCTACAAAAAAAGCGTCACTGCTCTTCGACCCATTTATAACGATAACTTGGCTTTTTGCAATCTTTTTACCACTTTCTAGGAAGTTAGATAATTTATCTTCCCTCCTGTTATCCATGAATAAAAAGTTTTTAGTCGCAGTGTTATCGCAAATTGTCAATAACATATATTTATTGTCATTTAAAGACGTTCTGACAAAAAAATCCTTTACCTCGCCAACAACTTGAAATGTTTCCCTGTCACTAAAGTCTTCCAACTGCTTCAAATCAACTAAAGATGAGAATTTATCCAAAAAACAATCTCGTAAATTATGGGAGTAGCTATAGCCAAGTAATGCGGTTTCATACCTCCAGTTCGCAAACATTTCATGTTTCCTATTTTGAATATATATTTTCTTATAATCATCAAATTTCTTTTTGAAAGTTTCAAAACGCTTCTCCTTCATTATTGGCCTATTATCATCTCCCAAAGTCTGCTTTTCACGAACTTCTGATATAGCATCTAAAATATCATACCCAAATCTCTCTCCTGTTTTTGCAAAATTTCTTTTTTCTCTATCAGTTAGTAAGTTAAATGACTGCGCTTCTAAAACCAGACGAGTCCTATTAGTCCCTGTATTATCCATAGTCCCAGCTTGAATCAAAGCCGCTAAAACAGAAATATTAATCTCGCACTGTTTAGCAGCTAAAAATACCTCATATTTATTCGCGAATTCCCTGCCCCTAAAGTCGATTAGGCTTTGTATAGATTTCAATGATATCCCCTTTATGCTATTTAGCCCATATCTAATGTTATCCCCCTCAATTTTAAAATTAAAATCAGATTTAAACAAACAGGGAGGTAGCATTTTTAGCCCAAAGTCTTCTAATTCTTCGTTCACACTAGATACAACTTGCAGCGGATCTGGGTCAAATTCAGAACACTCTAGAATTGAAAGAAAAAATTCTTGTGGGTAAGTGTGCTTTAGGAAAACTGTTTTAGCAGCCAAATCAGCATAGGCAAAACTATGGGATTTATTAAAGGAATAATTAGAAGCGGCCACCAAAGAATTCCAATAAAAGTCGCTAATCTCTTCGCCTAACTCTTTTTTTTCTCCAGCTTCATAAACTCTATCCTTCCACTTGTGCATTTCGTCAACCTTCTTCTTCCCCACAATCCTTCTTAGGGTTTCCGCCTCTTCCAAGGTTAATCCAAATACTTTGTGAGCAATTTGCATCAATTGCTCTTGATATAAGATTACATTTTTAGACCAAGACAATATCTTATCTAACTCAGGATTCAAATTTAATTCTGTAGGAGAATCCTTTTGGTCTTTATAGGAGTCCACAAACTCTAGCGCAGCAGGTCTGACAAGAGCCATAACATCTGAAAGCTCATTAATGTCTATTGGCTTAACTTTTTTGCAAACCTTAAAGTTTGTGTCGGCAGATATTTGGAAAAGACCCACTGGATGCTTAAAATCCTGAAGAATATTATAAATGAATTGATCATTAGAATCGATGTCCTCTATTTTAATTCCAACTTTATCACAAGTTTTATGAGCGATAGTGAGAGTCCTTAACCCCAGAATGTCAAACTTAACCATCAAGTCTGCCACATCATTCATATCGTAGCCAGTGATTAAGTCTCCATCTTTTGTTTTTTGGAGCGGCACTATATTCTCAATGTTTTGAGAGCAGATCGCGATACCAGAGGGATGCACTCCAGTATTTTTAGGAAGATTCTCTACTTTAAGGGCATTCTCAAAAGTCTTCTTATGGCTTTTAACCCACGTCTTAAATCTATCACTCTCTTCTTCGGCTTGCAGCAACGAGTTCACTTTCCCGTGCAGCTTTGGTATCATATCTGAAACCAGATTAGCTTCAATTTCTCTAGCTTCATCGAAATATTTCGTAGCCTCCCTTATGCAAAGTTTAGAACTAAAAGTATTGAATGTTAAAATCTTTGCCGTCCTCCCCTCATGCTTTCTCTCAATATATTCTATAACTCTGTGTCTTTGATCGTAGGAAATATCAGAATCAACATCTGGCAAAAGACTACCAACAAGAAACTGTTTGCCCCTTTTATCCTTTACTTTCTTAGCTCTTGATTTAGAGACGAACCTTTCAAAGAAAAGATCATGAGGTATCGGGTCAATATTTGTTACCCCAAGCAGATAAAGAATAAGAGACCCAGCGGCAGAGCCTCGACCAGCCCCAGTGGGGATATTATTATCATGACAAAAGTTCAAAACATCCCAGTTAAGAAGAATGTAATCTGTGAAGTCAAGATCTACAAAAGTTTCTAATTCCTGTTTGGCTCTAGTAAAATAAACTTCTTTATTATCATAATTTATGATACCCTTATCTTTTAGGCCCTTTCTAGCAAGCTCATACAATATTTCCTTGTTGGAGCTATTAAGATTAAGACTAAGTTCATTCAGTTTATCTTCATTGATAACCGTTTTAGGTAGCTCTACCCCAGCAGGTTCACAATCATCATATGGTGTAAAATCTTCAAACATCACAGGTCCATGTGCTTTTTTAATTTCAAGAAAATCTGATAACACATTTTAATATCATACATAGCGTTATGAAGTTTAGCTTCATCAAACTCTATACTAAAAAATTTTAATAATTGGTTTTGTGAAACTTTAGCTTTGAGGCTGCGGTCATTAATTATTTTATATTGCCAGCTAAGCATATCAGTTTTAGGCTTATCTAATTCTTCTCTGTATGCCTTTCCGAAAGCTCTCGTATCATATATTCTAGGTAGATAAGAATAGTCTGGCTCTTGATTCAAAAGCCTCTGCAAAAGAGCTACCATATAAACATCAAAGCCCAGAAGGTTTTGCCCTATAATGATATATTGAGGATCAAACAAATAAGTTTCAAACTTAGACCATACTTCCGATAATGATCGGGACTTTTTATTATAAAGATCCCAATTAAATCCAGTCAGCTTTTTAACTACTTCTGGTATATTGAGTTCTTTATGAGAAATAAATTCATCGTGCTCCTCTAAGATTTTATTACCCTGACAAACTATCCAAGATAGCTGCCAAGTTTTAGAAGAGTGCAAATTTAAACCCTCTGTTTCTGTATCAAAGACTAAATATTTTTGGTTACTTGGCAACATGTTCTAAAAAGGATTCATATGAAAATTCATTGGAGCAAAAATTATCTAAACGTGGATTACTGTAAGTTGGGACTCTGCCTTGCTTCCTGCTGCAAACAGCCTTATACATTTGAAAGGCTTCAAAATCCTCTTTATTTCTATAGTAAATGCTTTTCGCTTTTTCCGTTTTGACCCCCAGTCTTTTGAGTGCCGAGCTAATTTGGAAGTCAAATGGGTGGCCGTTCGATTCTTCAATATAAAAATGATCATAATTGTCTAGAGACAGATTGCAAAGACCAAAGTGAAAAATATTGTTGTAAACATAAGAGTCGTAAAAGGGGACTCCAATACTAACATCCTCAAGTTCTGATTTGCTCAGATCCGATAAATGCAAGCAGTCTCCCTCGCTAGTAAAGCACTTGCTATATAACCTCCTTACAACTGAAACGCCCTTGTTGTTCTTGGGAAAAAAAATCAGTTTGCTAGGCATTTCCGACAAGTTCGACTGCACTACAGGCAGCCTTACCCCATAAATCATGGGAACCCCAATTTTCAAGAAAGCTTTGTTCGCAACCCTAAATCCATAAAAATTATCCTCTACAAGAATCATTTTATTTATATCGCCCGTTTCAGCGATTTCCACTAAGTCTTCAACTCTTAGAAGAGACCTACCTATACTAAAGTTACTTTTGAATAACGGTATCACTCCCGAAGATTACAAGAGTTCTACCCGCTTGTCAAATGAAAAAGCAGGGCATCCCGCATATTTTTCCTTCTTTATCTTGCGACCTTCAGAAAGCTTTGGCTCTAAAACTTCTTTATGATCAGCTGAAGAAATGTAGTTCCCTTTCTCGTCTTCTAAGATGTAGTAGTCCCTAGGGAACTTAAACGGGCAATGCCACATCAACGTCCCATCTTTTTTAAGTTGCCCTATGCGATCAGCCCGCCCACAAACAATCTTGCCAGCGAAACCTTCTTCTTTTGATGGGTATCCTTTGTCCCAAGCTAGTCCACTAGTGGCTGTTTTTTTGTTGAAATTATTAATTACCTTTTGAATGTCTGTCAAGAAATACTCAAAGCCCTCTAAATCTAATTCGTCCAAAGG
>TARA_R110002167_G_scaffold348499_1_pt1 | contig 12001 bp, 8 predicted proteins | sample TARA_R110002167 | Tara Oceans TARA_R110002167 (sample SAMEA4398238) | marine metagenome | biome: Polar Biome; feature: [MES] marine water layer (ENVO:01000295) within the mesopelagic zone...; material: water (ENVO:00002006), including particulate matter (ENVO:01000060) such as...... | reverse complement strand
CACTGGCGCTTTTGACACTTCTTTCAACGGCGATTACTCCTATACTTCGAATAATTCGTACAACCGAGTATACATTAATGGTAATGGTACTCGTTATTTATACATGAACAGCGACTCTTATTGGTGTGTTGGGACAGACACAAGCGACTGTACCTACGGCTCAGATTCTGCGGGATCAACCTGCCCTGACAGTGCAGGTTGGGGCTCAGCAGCCATAACAGTAACTAGTTATTAATGCTTGACAAATGATGCTTCCTGTAGTCATATAACTATATGTACATTGTATTAGGGCTATGAAATAATCGCATGTTTGGTAATGAGTAATCAGCTCCCTTTTATATCGTGTAAGTGCATCACATACGGGCGAGTTGATACACTAGAAGAAGCATTACATAGTTTTCTAATACAGGACTATCCGAAAGATAGATGTGAATTAGTTATAGTTAATGATTACCCGCAACAGAAGTTGATCTATGATCATCCTCAGGTAACCATTTATAATCTAGATAGTACATTTCCTTTTATAGGAGGAAAAGAGAACTACGCTATTGAGCGATGCAAGGGAGAATTAATAGCTGTATGGGATGATGATGATGTAGCTTTATCCAATCATCTATCAAATATAGCTAAATTATGGAGAGAAGATACTAATATCCTGCATTGGTCGACAGGTATATTTTATAATGAACCTAGTATAACAAAGATAACTGGAGTGGGTAACTCAGGTATTGTATATAGCAAAAAAGCTTGGGAAGCAATTGGAAAGAGTCCTATTGAAAACGCAGGAGGCGATATGACATTAGTTAATAAACTTCACTCGCTAGGAGGAGTTGTAAACGCCGCCCTACCCAAAAGCGAAGCTTCGTGGTTTTATATGTGGGGGGGGAGAGGATATCATCAATCAGGGCAGGGGACAGACGTCCCGGGACGTCCAAACATCATAGAAAGGCACTCCGAACATATAGAATCGTTAAGAAAACAAGGCCTAATCCCAACGGGTGAAATCGACTTGATCCCTAAATGGAATAAAGATTACCAAGGAATGTTAAACGACTTTGTCAAAAACGAGGAGTGAAATGTTTTTTCGGCGCGTGAAGCGAGCGAGCGTCCATGGACTAAAAAAATATGGCATTTACTAAATAATGAGAAACAAGGCAACAGGCGTCGTTAAATTAGTGTAATTGTAAATGACACATAACAACACCTAGCCACCTCACATTCATAAATGGGCAATATTTCTAATGATACGCACAACCCCTTTTTGGGGTTTGTCGTATTAAGACACGTTCATGATGGGGAATCAAATGAGTATTGGATTCAATGCGTAAAAAGCATTAGGGAATATTACCCCAATAACTTAATACTTATCGTTGATGATTCTAGTAATTATGAATATGTAACATCTGAAAATCTATACAAAACTACGATTATAGATAGCGAGTATCCTAAAAGAGCAGAATTACTGCCTTATCTTTATTATTTACAAAATAACCTTTTTGATACTGCTGTGATAATACATGATTCTGTGTTTGTGAATAAACATATAGATTTTAATGTTGATAAATACAAGATATTGTGGGAGTTTGAGCATGATTGGGATATGCCAAGCGAGGAAGCCCATATGCTTAAAGTATTTGATAACGCCGAGTTACTGAAATTCCACGAAAATAAAACATCATGGAAAGGTTGTTTTGGCGGGATGACTATCATTACCCACAAGTTCCTAACCCAGCTTAATGATAAATACGACCTAAGTAAACTGTTACCTTTCATTGAAACAAGACGGCATCGTATGTGCTTTGAGAGAGTAATCGCTTGTCTGTTACAGTATGAAGCAGAGAATGAAACATTATTAGGAAACATTCATGCTTATATGCCATTCTTCACAAATTTTTCCGAAGCGAAAACCTACCTTAAAGGCGATTTGCCTATGGTAAAAGCATGGGCTTCAAGAGAGTAGAATCTCTTACCTTTTGATGAATATCTTTGAAGAAATACCCAAAACATATATTTTATCACGGCGACCTTGCTAAGGTTGAGGGATCGGCAGAAAGGCCAACAAATTTACAGCAGGCAGCGATTGATATATTTTTATGCGTAAGGTCTGAGGCGTTTTTAGGAACGAAGTTAAGCAGTCTTTCTGGCTTAATACAAATACTAAGAAGGGTAAGATGAATAAAATAGTAGTTTATTCATTAATTTAATTTTCAATTTTAAAAATACTATAAAATACTATGAAAAAATTAAATATTGTCGTTTATGCATTATCTTTAACACGACACATACAGGAGTATGGAGTCAGAAGAGTCGAAAGTTTAAAGCATATAAAAACAAAACACAACATAGACATTAAAATATTTATCGACCAAGATGAGTCATTAGAATATCAGAAATTATTTGATTCAAATGTAGAGTTTATTGATATACGTAAAAACTTAACTCATAACTTAAAAAAAATACCACATATTAATGCCGTCGTAGAGGGAAAAAGAAATATCGGATACAAAGGAATGTGTTTGTTTAATTTTTCGGAGTACATTTATTACCTGCGAGGTTATGATTATGTCGTTAGACTGGATGGAGATAGCATTATTCATTCGGATTTATTTTTAGATGACTTTATAGATAGTGGTAAGATTTATGGTTATGTCAAAGATCAATTTGATTCCCATAAAGATACGAAAGAAACTCTACCTTGTGCAATAAAAAAATACATTGATAATAATAATGTAAAAATTCTCTGTGACAGAGAAAAGATTAGCTCTTGGAACTTTTATAATAATTTCCACATAAGCAAGCTTTCATTTTGGCAAAAGCCTGAAGTTTTAGATTTTATTAATTTTATTCACCAAGAAGGCGGTATCGAAAAATATAGATGGGGAGACTCCACCCTTCAAGCAAACGCGGTGAGAATGTTTTGTCCTGCAGAAGAGATATTTAAGTTTGATTTTGAATATGAGCATGGCTCTCATAAATTTAAAAACTTTTAAAAATGAAATCCATGAATAAATACTACAGTCAACACGGCCAAGACTATTGGTTAGAACGAGAAGATTCAATTTCAACCAACAGCGGTTATTTTGTTGATGTGGGGGCATCTCATAGAAAAAACGGATACATGAGTAATACATTGTTCTTTGAAAAGCATTATAAGTGGAAAGGCATATTAATAGAGCCTAACGAAAAAATCTCCAAACCCTTGGAGAGCAGGGAAGCGATGCTTGTGCAATGCGCGGTTTCAAATAAACAGGGGTTTATTAAATTTAAAAAAGGTGACGCTGGAGTCAACTCTAAAGTAAGCGATGGTGGGGAGTCTATACAGTGCCAAACAATAACCTCTATCCTTGAAGAGAACAAAGCTCCGCATATAATAGATTTCCTTAGCATGGATATAGAGGGACACGAGCCACAAGCCTTAGAGGGGATCAACTTCAATAGATATAAGTTTAAAAATGTTATTATTGAAGAAAATTCCAATGCCAAATCAATAGTAGGAACCCTACAGAAGCGCGGCTATACTTTTGTTGATAACTACAGAGGGGACTTATACTTCACCCTCTTCCAGCCCACTAACAAGCCATCTAGCTTTATGAATGAGTGGAATAAATTAACAAACAGGGCACGCTGCACCTCCTATGACTAGGCCCGCCCCTTCACTATGAGCTCAAAAAAAATGATTAACCACAAATACAAATGCATTTTTATACACATCCAGCGAACTGCTGGCACTTATATAGAAAACCTCGTGGATGGAAAAGACTGGTGGCATGAAACAGTAAGGCAAGAGAAGCACCTACTAGCGAGTCAGGCGCGAGAGCTTTATAGCGACTACTGGGATGATTATTTTAAGTTTTCGATCATTAGAAACCCTTGGGCGAGAATAGTTTCTTGCATGAATTTTGGGTGTCCGGAGCATTTTGTAGTAAAAAATATTAATGGTAGAATTGATTTAAGTGATTATAAGAAAAAATATAGCTTCCCAAATACAGTTGAATATGACCATAGGTTTCACAAACTCTCCGATATACCGAACGGGCAAGAAGGTTATGGCTACTCAAACATTTTAAATGAAGAACTAGATTTTATAGCTACGTATGAAAATCTACAAAATGATGCTGAGTTTATTTTTGATCGAATTGGATTAAATAAGAAATTTAAATTCATACAGGGAGCGTCACAGGATTATCGAAAATATTTTACGAAGCAATCCCAAAATGACATAGAGGCTATGTATTATAAAGACAATATAAAATATGGCTATAAATTTTAGTGTATAATATTTTGATTATGCGGGCATTATGGATTGGAAGACAAACTTTATTAGAAAAAGCAAAAGGTTAAAATGAAAATAATTGTAGCTAAATACAAAGAGAATATTGATTGGACTAGAACTCTAGGTGGAGAAGTAATAGTGATTAACAAGGACCCAGACATAACGACCGACTACGATTTACCTAACGATTGTGGGCGTGAATGCTCATCGTACTTAGACTATATTATAAAGAACTATGACTCGCTGGATGGTGAGTACCTATTCACTCAAGGTAGACATGAGGACCAAGCGCCTGAACTACCTACTGAACTACATAACAAAAGATACTTTGGACACTTCTATGAGTGTAATGAGGCAGGGGGTCCTCATCTTCCGACCGGAGCACCCTTACACCAATATTGTGATTTCCTAGAAGTGGAGAAGAAGAATCACTATAAGTTTCGTTGCGGAGCGTTTATGAGACTAAATGCAACTGACTTAAAATCTCATCCAAAGGAATATTATAAGACGATGTTGAATTTCGCTCAAACAGAACCTATTTCATCACACTGTTTTGAGAGGCTCTGGCCACTCGTATTTCCAGTATTACAGAAAGACTTATAAATATGTAGAGTCGCCACTCGGCGCCCTGCATTTTGTTCCACACTCTATATACATCGCAAGGCCCAAGGTGGAGGGCTCGTGGGTTTGGGCGAGACTGCCTATGGGCAAAAACCCAAACTACTCCTTGACATCTTGCTCCACCAAGTCAAGCGCTAGTTTTCCTTTTTTCTGGAAGCGCTTCTAGGGTATTGAAAAACTTGTAACGCCTAAATGTCTAAGGAATCGATCCCGCTTCCCCAAGCAACACAATATTCCCAAATATAATTTAAAAACTACAAAATCTCCTTGACTTTGAACAAGAAATAAAGTATAGTAAAATTCTATGAAAAAACTTACAATAGGATCAGCTGTATATGATGACTTTGAGGGTGTCTACTTCACCTATCAATCCCTGCGTCTCAACAATATGGACATCTGGGGCGATCTGGACTTTGTCGTTATAGATAATAATCCTGAAAGCGCAGAAGGTAAAGCTACTCGTCAATTCTGTGAGCAAACCCAAGGCATACGTTATATTCCTTACTCCGACATACGCAGCACCGCCATCAGAAACGAGATTTTCACAAATTCTGAAGCTGAATTCTGCATAAGCATAGATCCTCATGTTCTCTTTGAGCCAGACACGATAAAAAGACTTATATCTTTTTTCGAAGAAAATCCCAAAACAAACGACCTATACCACGGCCCAATGTTTTACGACGTCATTAAAGGCCATGACCCATGCGGTAAAATGGACCCAGTCTGGCGCGATAACATGTTTGGGACTTGGGCCATGGATAAACGCGCTAACGATAAAGAGAACGACCCTTTTGAAATTGAGATGCACGGATTAGGAATTTTTGCATGCAGGACAAAAGCATGGCTGGGATTCAATAAAAAGTTTGTAGGCTTTGGCGGTGAAGAGGGTTATATTCATAAGAAATTCAAGGCAGCCGGTCACAAGACTTGGTGCTTGCCCTTTTTAAGGTGGGTACACCGCTTTAACAGGCCATTAGGGGTAAAATACCCACTGATCACTGAAGAGCGCATTAGGAACTACCTAATAGGCCACAGGGAGCTCGGATTGCCCTTTGATGAAATTATAGAACACTTTGGAGAGACTCAGCCCCATATAAACATACAGCAAATAATAGATGACTTGGATAATGACGTCAGTTATTACTCTCCGCCGTCTGAAACGTCCCCCGCAGCATCTTCCTCAGCATTGCTGCAACAAGGAGAGGTTAAATTATGGGAGAACTCAGAGGTTAACTTTGAGGGCGTATCACAAATTCAATATCTGAAATATGAAATCCTTCGGTCGTATGATGGATACGCCTCGCTAAGGCAGGTGTTAATTGGGCCAGAAATGCCCCCAAACACAAAGGTCCATTCTGTCTCCTCAGAAGACGGCGATCATCCAGCATCTTCTATCCTTTCCGAGGGAGGTTCATGGCTGACTCCTCACGAAACTCAAGGGGATATGCCCCATGAGCTAATAATCGATTTAGGACAGGGGGCTCTGGTGGATAGAATCACTACGCTTGCGCGCCCCGGGCTTAATCGTGGAATTCCTGTAGAATTTAAAATTTACAGCAGTCAAGACCTTATAAGTTGGCAGGAATTGAGTCACGTTAATATCATGGAACCCTAGGATCAAGGGAATTGATTCGGTGGGTACCAGTCCGGATCGTAATCATCTAGCTCTGAGGCGTCGTACAGGTCATCGCATTTCCACTTGCCCGCCGTTTTTATCGGGATTATAAAACTTCCAAAGTCCGGTCGGTTTTCGTTGGTCACTGTTTGTGGGGTACAATAGGTCGTTGCGTCCGCTGACGGTAAGCCTAGCGCTGTTTGAATCTTCGCTAAATTCGCGTTAAAATCTTCGGTGATTAAATATTTCATAAACCATATTTGTTTTCTGCGTAAGCGACCAATGCCGTCTTGTCCGCTGATGTTACTACGTTGTCAAATATCAGGATCTCGTAGATCCACCCTTTAAAACGAGCACCAGCTTGTTCACCAGCAGTATCACTGAGGGAAGTCCCTCCGATTTGGGGGACTTTACCCCCGGAAAACATATCGTTAGCCCAACTGGTCGTTGTTTGCGTAATCGCTGCAGAGCCTGCCGCCGAAATGTCGTAAGTATTTCCGGCCGCGTCCGAATACATTTCAACGACTTGACCGTTCGTAGCAGTGATGGCGCTCAGCGAAACGGCGCCCAACCTTGCGCTTCTCATAGTGCCGCAGTATGAGTTCGGAAGCCATAGAAGAACCCCATCGTCCGCTCCTATTCCTAAAAGCTCGCCCGTTCCCGGCGTCTCAGGCTCAAAAACTACTACTACGGTTTTATCCGCATTCGTGTAGTCTCCAAAATATTGCGCAAACCACAGCTCTAAGCTATCTCCCCCTCCGTCAAAATAAATTGCAGAAGAGCTTTCTACAGACCCTCCAATTGTCCGCGAAGACACGAAGTTGGGCTGACGGGCGGCGGTGGTCTGAACAGCGTACCAATGATTCGCTTTATCTTTCCAATAATATACATCTCCGCCATCTGCTACGCTTGCATAGGCCGAATTAAGGACCGTGCCTGCTTCGCTAGCGTCAAAGTGGAATTGAGGCTCTAGGCTAACGCTATACGTTCCATCAAGAGCATAGGTCGAAGAGCTTAGCGTCTTATAAATATTAAGTCCGTATTTTGCGGAGAGATAGGCGTGAATAGTATCCCAATCTGAGTCTTCTATTACTTTGTTAAATATCAAGACTTCCAGAATATATCCAGATAGAGGGTTGGCCGTTCCAACTCCGCCCAAACTCGCTCCTAAATCTACGGAAAAAGTTTTTCCAGACATAGATACAGCGAATCGCTGACGCTTGTTTGTGTATAATTTGTAATCGCTCGCGTCTATTTTAACCCCATTGATAAAAGGTCGGCTTGTAGGCGTTTGGCGATACAATGAGTCTAGAGCCACGGCATTAATCCGAGAGCTTAGAAAGTTAGCACTGTAATCTACGTCGCTATAGGCGTCCGTGGAAGTGGTCTCTGCGCTGGTTTTGACCAATTGATAAGTTGCGTCCGAAGTGCCGACCCCAAAACCTCCAGCGCCGTCCCTGCCCGGAATAGCAACAACAATCATGGTAGCTTCTTCTGCCGCGAAATCAACGTTTGAGAAGAAGTCCGAATCGCTGAGGATGTCGTCGGTTCCGTCAAACTCTACGCCAGCTTTACCACGCAACAAACTCTCCCGGAATAAAGGCTTGTTAGTAACTTCCTCAAAATCGTTGTTGTTGCTAGAGCGGTCCCCCCAAAAATTCACGGAAGCGCCGTTGGTTGGGTTATTGCTTGCCCTGCTCCCGTCTAAGATAGACGCGTCAAGATGAAGGTCCGGCGTAACGCTTATGTCGTAAGTAGCATCTAGAGCATACGGGACTGGATCCAGAGCCTGAGCGGTTAGCGGTTCCCACAAGCTCAATGCGTAATAGCTAAGTTCTTCTGTCCCTTGTGTAGTCCATGAATTTAAAGCCCCGGTAAGACCGTAGCCACGCCTCTCACGAGAGGCATGGCTATTACATAATGTTGAATTCACAAACATAGTATAATACCCCTCTCTAAAAACGCATCCGCTGATGGAGACGCGGTTTTCGGTGTTATATCCGTACAAGAAATTTCCGTCCCCGTCAAACAACTTACCCCCGCTACCGTTAATTGACATTCCCGTATATTCACTCACCACGGAAGCTCCAGTAGAAAAGTAATAGGAGTACTCTTCGTTATCAGTTCCAATGAATAACACGTCCCCTTCAAATACAGTAGTATTTGATCCTGAAACGTTGCCTCCGAACGAACCACTAATCTTATTTAAATTCCCTGATACGCTAGAAATATTACCCCACGAATTTCCGTTTAAGTAATAGATATACCCTTTTCCTGAATCCTTGTTTGAAGTGATAACTCCATTAACCCCGTCAAAAGCTATACTCTTACCGAATTGCTGATCAGCTCCTAAATCAGAAGGGTAGATTTGCTGTGACTCCTCAAAAATCCCTTCTTCTTCATTAAAGGTGTAATAAAAAGCTCTCCCGGCTCCGTTATATTCCGGAGCCCCCACTAAAAAAGTTCCGCTATTAGAATCTATAACATAAGCGTATTTATCGCCGCTGTGGCCCAATTCTGGACCGATATCCTGAGACTCCGTATAGTCATTAAGCCCTGCTGCTGATTCCTTATATATTTTAACCTTGCCGGTTTCACCATAATCATATCCTACAACAACATACTTAACAGAACTGACCTCCGCAAACGCGACTGATTTCCCAAAGTTTTGTACATCTTGGCCGGTAGGTGTAAGCTTTTTAATTAATGATTGGGAAGCGCTGTTATGCAAGTACATGACGCCACTACCAGACCCTTCATTAGGGGCTCCTCCAGCCACCAATAGACTACTATTTAATTGAGCTAAGGCTACTGATTTCCCATAAGACCCACTGAGCTGAGTTCCTGTTATGAAACCTAGCAGTCCCCAATCCTCGCTCCCAGTACTCCCCATTCCTCCTGTCAGGACATCATTGTATAAAAATACAACCCCACCACCTGTGGCATTTATTATGTCAGAATCTGGAGCTCCTATAGCAGCCACTCCACCCCGAGCAGCCACTGTAGACCCGAACCCGCTTATGTTCACTCCTGACGTAGCGAAACCCGTTAATTCATTAATAGGTACAAACGCATTATTTCCCGAAACATTTACAAAAGCTTCGTTAATATAAACCCTTACTCTTTCTGTAGACGGACTCCCCAGTAGCAGATAAGGGGACGACAAGGCGGATGAATAACTCATTCCGCTTTGCCCCGAAAGATTTTGAACTTCTGTAGGAGACTCGAAGAGGGACGGTAAACTACTTTGATACCCCATATTTAAGGACCAAACGCCGTTTCCGGTACGCGGAGAGAAACCAAAAGTATACCCAAAATTGCCTGACTGAACTGGGAAATTTCCTGTAGCGCTTGCCATTACTTGGGTCCTTGCGATAATTGCACAAATCGGGGCGACGCATTGTCCCTGAAGGTGTCGGGTATACTTTGAAAGTTCACGTGTTGCATATTCTTATTTGCTGCCATCAATCCCAGCATGGCCTTTCTTGCTTGCATTTCAAATGAGTTTCCAATTGTCATTGATATTTCTATTTTTCCTCCGTTTGTTGATATGCTAAGAGACTCTAGCCCCTCACTCGTGCTCGGAAGCTCAAGATCTGACGCGTCTTCCCCTAGTATGATACTGACGCTTCTGCTCGATGCAGCTGTAGGGTCGGAGTAACATTGCGCTGCGACCCTAGAGTCGAGAGCAGCTTGCATCTTATCTTGATTCGATCTCGAATAAGAGCTCCCTTCCATGGCTGCGTCAGCCGCCCACTTCGAGAAAACTTCATTACTTAGCCCAATGTCAGCCGCGTTCACAGAGACCGATGAGTTCAAAGATTGAGACCAAAGATCATCGTTTTTAGCTAATATACATGCGGAGTCAGCCATGAAATTTCCCGGACCGTGTGATAAAGTTCCCATGCTTCCATCTACAGTATACCAGCTTTTTATTTTGGATGGGTGGTCGCGAGCGGCTTCTAGTTTTTTCAGAGCTGTAGTTATATGGTCTCTAGTGATTAACCATAATCGATTATCCCCTAGGGTCCTTTCGACTGCGCCGGCTGATCCGCCTATATCTAATATGCACGTTTTGTCAGCAATTACTTCAGCCGCGCTTTTCAGACTGGATTTCTCTATTCCCTTTTCAACGCTCCAACAAACAGTATCTTGAGTATCGAACATCTCGCTAGGAGAGAGTGACATTTCAGACACTACAATATGCATTTTAAAACCGGGGTCTATTTCTTGAGCTTCTATATCTGCACTAGTTAACAAGGTGGATTTTTTGAAAGCATTCGGGTTCGCGAAAAACTGTTTTATCTTATCTCTGTCAAGAACCCTCATCCAATCGATGATACTGATGTCACCCATGTCGGCGCTCACGCAATCAGTGCTAGCGTTGCACATGGCAGAACAAGCTAGATACAAGCCCTTTAACTCGTCGAAGCCAGAGTCCAAAAGGCTCAGGTAAGGGTTGACTGATTTATGCGAATACCCTCCTTTGGTTACCCACGATAATCCTGAATCACTAGCTTCACTGCTAATATAAAACCCATAATCGCTTCCCAATTTATCAAAAGCACTTCTTAACCCGTTTTTGGACTTAACTACATAAAATCTTTCGTGGAACATGCTGATTGATTTCAAGTATTGCTGGAAAACATCAACCCCCGATGCCCATCCAGTCCCTGTCATTATAGATGGCAGGCGGAATTCTACCTCTCCCGTTTGCGCGTTTCTCTCGCCCGGGCGTAAAAAAAATACACCGTTCTTAAATTCTTTCTTGTCTGCGTCATATAAACCGCCTACTGAATACGGGGCTTTGTCTGGATGTTTGTTCCAAGCGTTTGATTTTTCCTTGATCATCTTTTCTATAGCGTTTTCAGTCCCAGCCTCAGCCTTTAACGCAAAGGGAAACATATTTCCAGTACACGCTTTGTTGTCCTTATCTTCGTTTTCTTTATAATAATCCCATAATAGTTCATTGTCGTCCCAATTGAAATCACTTCCCACATCTATCCCCTTGATAGCGGCCCCCCAGTCTGTCTTTTTCGTATCCTTCTTATTGTCTTTTCCTTCATTGATTACATCAGCGGCTGTTCCGGCATCCGCCATGTAAACTTCTGGGTTTTCTCTTCTATTGAATAGTAAAACTTGCAAGACGTACATCCCATAAACCGAATCATTATGACTTGCGGCTATAGCGTACTGCACGTCATCGTCCGTCAAGTCTAACTCTTTAATCTTTCGCGCGTCGCCAGCATCCCTACAAGGGGTGTAATAAAATGTAGGGTTTAATTGGAAAGCTTCGTAGAATCTGCTCATTTTCCCCCCTTGGGTCTCTTGACTTTCTCCCGGGTAATTAGAGGTAAAACTTCCAGCTGACGACTGTCCGTGAGCCGAAGAAAAATCTGAGTTTTCGGAAGTACTTATTATTTCGCACCCCTTAGTAATCTCTGCCAGTTTGGCTATTCCTGCACTTGAGTCTATCGAGGTCTCTATTTTTA